>Ga0193743_1000784_pt1 | contig 24866 bp, 20 predicted proteins | sample L2c2metaG_FD_143038 | JGI IMG/M metagenome (GOLD analysis project Ga0193743, IMG submission 143038) | Soil microbial communities from a riparian zone of the East river system, Colorado, United States - L2c2 | ecosystem: Environmental > Terrestrial > Soil > Riparian zone | place: USA: East River...
AGTATATGATCGATGTTTTTTTTCATACTATATATAAGGTATTAAATGTCATCTTAAATGTATTTATAATTCAGGTGAACAATGCTATTATAATGCCATAAAAAACATACAGCCGTTTCATGAAAATGAAATGGCTGTATGGCGCTGGAAATGTTTTCTTTTAAAAGTTGAAGCCAATGCGTGCAAAAAAGCGTCGACCATTTTGGCCCATTTGTACCGCATCAAACGGTCCTGAAGGTTCATTATTAAAGGCCCAGCTTTTTGCTCCTTTTACATAAGCCAGATCAGGGTGTACGTTAAATACATTATCTGTACCTATAGAAATACGTGTTGATTTATTTAGTTTGTAAGACAAGTAGATATCGCTCACCACTTTGCCGTTGTAATTATACACATCAGGCAATTGACCTGAGCCATCATCGGCCGGTACGGTTGGGGTAAGGGTAGATCCATCACCATAGCCATCAATTACAACTTTACCAAAGTAAGTAAAGCGTGCACCAACGGTAAAGCTTTTACGTCCAAATTCAGGATTTAAGGAAAACTTTTGCGGAGGGGCCGATGCCAGGATAAACCTTTTTTCACGTTCGCTTAAAAAGGTTTCCTGCAAGGCGGGTGTAGTACCTAATATGGGTGGATAATTAACCTTGTCAATGGTCATGTGTTGAAAGTTACCGGTAAATAATAACCGGAAACGGTTTTGACCTATGGTTTTATTATAATCAATAACTACATCCAAACCGCGGTTAGTGGTGTTTACCGCGTTGGCAAAAAACTGGGCCGAACTAACATGCAAATTATTTAATGCTGCTATAAATGCCGGGTCGAGCGTGTCGTCAGATGCACTGAACTGGCCCGAAAGTACCACCCGGTTAGTAACTTTGATCAGGTAGCCATCTGTTGTGATGCTTAAATCGGGTATGGGTTTAAATGTAAATCCCAAACCGGCATTTTTTGATTTTTCCTGTTTTAAATTCGGTATGCCCGCCGCTTTGGTAATAGGACTGTAATTAGGTGCTATTTTAACTTCGGATATTACAGTTCCCTGCACATTGGTAAATGTAGAACTATAATTAATTTGTTGTAGTGATGGTGCGCGGAAGCCTGTACCCACAGAACCGCGGATATTGAAATTATCGGTTATTTTGTAACGGGTGGCAAACTTAGTACTAAAGTTATAGCCAAAATCACTGTAATGCTCCAACCGGTTTGCAAAATCTATTAGCCATTTTTTGGTAATATCAGCTTCCAGATCAACATATCCTCCCAATACAGAACGGTTGGCATCAACGGCATCACTGGGCTGGTAACCAGGAAATCCCTGAGCACCGGCAGCTTTTACACCTGTAGGATCAAAGTTTTTATAAGATCCTTCTTCGCCTGCAAATATTTTATAATGTTCATATCGGTACTCGGCGCCAAACCCAAGGTTTAAGCCCTGCATCACTTTTGAATAATGTTTGGTGATATTGAGGTTTGAAGTGCTTTGTAAAAACTCCGATCCCCCATCATCAAAATGTGTTTGTGTTGCACCTAAGGATGCATTAAATGTTTTTTCACCAAAAAAATGGAATTTATTATTACCTGTATTATTGCTCAGGTCCCAGCCCCAGCCATCGCCAATAGTACCTTTAAAACCTGCTGCAAGCGCTAAATCGGTATTATGGGTTTGGATGATAGGGTTATAATATGATTCGCCATCGGGTGTATTGAATATAATGCCGCTAACCGGAATTATATTACCATCATTAGTGGGGAAACGCTCGGGTCTTGATGAAAAATTGCGGGTGAAGGCGTACGCGTCAGATGCTTTGTAGCTGTAACCTCCAAAGCTATAAAAAGTAGTGCGGGTGCCTGCCAAAGGGATCTCGTTGTTGAAAAAGATAGTACCGCTCTCTGATGAACCATCACCATTAGCCCGTCTGTATGGATTTAAAGGTAAAGCCTTTGGGTTTGACATAGTGGTATCATGTGTTTGACGAAATGTTTTGCCGTTTTTTGAATAATCGCCAGTGAAATTTATAAAACCATCGCCCTTACCTATAGCTAAACCATAATTGGCATCAATGGTAATACCATTGCCATCAATAGCACCTCCATGCGGATACTGAGCCGCTACAACACTTTTGCCACTGTTAAAAGCAGGGTCGTAATAACCAGAATAACCCACATTCGCGGTAAACTGGTTTATATTTTTCTTTAATACCAGGTTAATAACACCGGCTATGGCGTCTGACCCATATTGGGCCGATGCTCCGTCACGTAAAATTTCTACTCTATCTATCGACGCGGTTGGTATTGAGCTTAGGTCGACACCTGAATTACCACGACCACGGGTACCGAATACCGAAACAAACGCGGTAGAGTGCCGGCGTTTACCATTAACCAATACCAGCGTTTGGTCGGGTCCAAGGCCTCTTAAAGTTCCCAATTCCACATGGTCGGCACCGTCTGATCCTGATTGTTTATTGTAGTTGAATGATGGGGCCGAGTAGTTTAATATATCAGTTAGATCCAATCGGCCAGTTGTTGAAGCGGCTTTGCTTATGTTAACCACATCCACCGGTACTGCGGTTTCTAACTTTACTCGTCCAGCAGATCGCGTACCTATCAGTACCACTTCATTTAATTGTGATACATCGCTAACTAAAGTGATATCAATTTTGGCACGACCGTTTATAGCAATGGTAAGCGACTTATAACCTGTATAACTGATAATAATTTCATCAGAAGCAGCTGCAGAAATAGAGAACTGACCTTTTGCATTGGTAGTTGTACCCTGGTTGCTGCCTTTTACGCGTACCGAAACACCAGCCATGGAATCTTTATTGGCGGCGTCTGTAACGGTTCCGGTAACGGTTGTTTTTTGTGCACTTGCTATTCCGGTGCCTAATAAAAATAAGGCAATAAGTAGTAATAGATTTTTGGTCATAAGAATAGGGGTATGTTAATTAAAAATTAAACTAATATGACCTAATATAATACTTATTGAATAATTTTCAAATTATTGTATCACAAATTGTATTTGTTTTAACTTTTTATTCTGTTTTTTAATAAAAGAGCAAAATATTCGGCATGGTAACTTGTAATCTTATTTTCTAAAGAAAATATTTTTTAATTACATAATATGATTTGTTAAGGCAGCCGAATTGGGGATATGAAATTTGCTGGCTGTTTATCTAAGCTGGTAGCCCTCGTGAAATAAGATGTTATTTAAGCGTTAAACGTACCAGGTACTGCTTATATTCATCCTCCAGTAAAACTTCTAGGTCATAGCCTGCTGCATCAACAATTGTAGTAAGTGTTTTTTCATCAACATATAACCACGGGAACCAGTCCGTTTTTTGCCGATTATATTGATACTGGTATTGGATCTCGCCATAATATTGATTGTTATCAGGCAGTTTACCCTCGTACAAATAAGCTATATCTGATGAATCGAATAGTATTTGCCCGCCCTGGTTAAGCAGTTGTTTGGCATGCTGCAAGAACACTTTGAGGTTAAGTAAAGTGCCGGTTAGGCCAATCCCGTTCATGAGCATTAACAGGGTATCGTATTTTTGCTGCTGATTTTCAAATATATCCGCAGTGATCACTTTATTAACCCCGCGGGCTTTCATCACATCAGCAGCCAGGACAGATATTTCCAGCGCGGTAACGTCAAAACCGCGTTCCTGCAGCAGCAGGGCATGACCACCGGCACCGGCGCCAATGTCCAGTACTTCGCCACAGCATTCATTTAAGGCCAACCATTCAATATCTGGCATGTCATCTTCCTGGCGAAAGTAGATATCAATGGGCATTTCTTCTTTTGGGCCGTACTGATTATTGATCCACAACTTATGCTTTGGTTTTTTATAATAATGATCATGGATGGCCTGGCCTAATATATCTTTCATGCTGGGCTCAAAAGTATGAATTGATGGCTTAATTTAATTAATATGCGTACAATAAATACCTTTGGACATTGCACCTCGAATTATGCTGGCACATTACGGTTTACTGATCCTTATTTTAATTTCGGGCATTGCCTACAGTATATCTGCCCGAAAATTGACCGTTATAGCTGCATTAACCGGCGCTGCTGTGGCTTGTTTTGTTTTTGCGGGAGCGGGTTATACCGGCATTGCCATGATGACCACTTTTTTTATTTTAGGTTCGGCAGCCACATCATGGCAGCGCCATAAAAAGCAAAGTTTTACTATTGCAGAGGAGCATAAAAGCGGGCGTACCGCCGGACAGGTTTTGGCTAATGCCGGGGTTGGTGCTATAACGGGGATATTGGTTTTATTATTTCCTTTATATATACATTTATGGGTACTCATGATGGCTGCCAATTTTGCCTCAGCAACGGCCGATACTTTATCCTCAGAATTAGGCACGGTTTACGGCAGGCGGTTTTTTAATATCATCACATGGAAACCTGATGAGCGGGGGCTTGATGGAGTAGTTAGTTTAGAGGGTACTTTAATAGGCATCGGTGGATGTATGATCATAACCATAGTTTATGCCATAGGCATTGGCTGGAATACGACCCTGATCAGTATTATTATTGCTGGTACAGTGGGTAATTTAGTTGATTCGGTATTAGGTGCAACGCTGGAAAGGCGTGGTTACATAAGCAATAATGCCGTGAACTTTTTAAACACCCTGATAGCGGCTTTGGTTATGCTGCTGATTTACTTTATTTAATGCCGATATTTGAATTATCATGATTTTAGCCATCATTTTGTTAAGTATAATTGCGGTTTGCGGATTTTATTTTTTGAGCAATAAGCATAAAAAAAAGGTAAATATAACGGCTTCTGGTACTGTTTATAAATCTCTTTTAACGCAGCAAATTCCATTTTATCAAGCGCTGGATAACTCATCTAAAATTTTGTTCGAACAGAAAATTGCTGAGTTTTTATTGGGAATAACTATTGAAGGAGTGGGGACCGTAGTTGAAGATATAGATAGGGTAATGATCGCATCGAGCGCGGTTATTCCCATATTTGGATTTAAGGATTGGAAATACAGGAACTTAACCAACGTGATATTATATCCGGATACTTTTGATAGCGAGTTTCAGTTTGAAGGGGAAAACCGAAGCATTTTGGGTATGGTAGGAACGGGTTATATGAATGGGCAAATGATCCTGTCGCGGGCTGCGCTCATCAAAGGCTTCTCGCGGTCGGCGGGTAAGGAAAATACCGCTATACATGAGTTTGTTCACCTGCTGGATAAGTCGGACGGGGCAACTGACGGCATCCCTGTAAATTTGCTTGCACATGATTATGTTATACCCTGGCTAAAAATGATACATCAGGAGATACATCAAATTGAAGAAGGTAAATCAGACATAAACCCATACGCTATTACCAATGAGGCAGAGTTTTTTGCGGTGGCAGCCGAATATTTTTTTCAAAAACCTGATGAATTGAAACACAAACATCCGGAGCTATATGCCATGCTAAGTACTATATTTATGCAGGATAGAGCCCAGAATAGGATCAAGTAGTTAGTATCAAGTATTTTGTTATAGTGGTCATTTTTAATCTTGATACCTGATACTAACTACTTGATACTTTTCTATGAGTTAAACCCAAGATCCAATTGCCCGGCATAGGCATAGGTTTTATCGGTATGACCAATGTGATAAACAGGCGTTTCCTCAAAGCGCGAAGCTACGATAATATTAATGCCGCTATTGCAAGCTACAAACAGATCTTCTACCAGTTTTGAATTATTGTTGTTGTGCGAAAGATGTGACAGCAGCAGGTGGGTCATGTGCGGTGGTTTATGCGTCATGAATAAAGCCAGGGCTTGTTTATTTGATAAGTGGCCCTTGCCACCACGGATCCGTCTTTTGAGGTGATAGGGGTAACCCCCCTTGTCCAGCATTTCATCATCATAGTTAGCTTCCAGGAACGCGGCATGGCACTGGCTAAAATAACGGATAAGTTGATCACAAACCACGCCTATATCGGTAAATACACCTACATTAACATCGCGGCAGCTTATCATAAAACTGTGCGGCTCGGCAGCATCGTGTGCTTTGGGAAAGGAGGTAACTTGCAGCTCGCCGATGTTCACGGTGTCAAACTCCCTCAAATGATGAACAAGCTGCATATCCAGGCTGTTGCCTAAATGGAGCAGTGTTCCCGGCGTTATGTATACAGGCAGTTTAAACTTTTTTGCCAGTAGGGGTATGCCCCGGATATGATCAGAATGCTCGTGCGATACAAATATGGCTTTCACCTTTTGCATGGATAAGCCCAGCCGGGCCATGCGTTTTTCGGTTTCACGGCATGATATGCCTGCATCAACCAATATAGCCTCCCGCTCGTTCCCAATGTAATAGCAATTGCCATTACTCCCCGAATTTAGTGATGTAATGAATAAAGACATGTAAATACAAAGTAACGGATTTAAGCCAAATTTTACCATTCATTAACATGAAGTGTTTAAAAATAATCGCTAATATTTTGAGGCTATAAAAAGCTGCTTATATTTAGCCATGGATTCACCTCAAACTTTACCCGAACTTGATGCCACCGAACTGCGTGTACTTGGTTCCTTAATGGAAAAAAGTAAAACTACACCTGATTATTATCCAATGACCCTCAACGGTTTAACGGCGGCATGTAATCAAAAAACGTCGCGCAAGCCGGTGGTTAACTATGATGAGGGCACCGTTACCGAAGCATTAAACACGCTTAAAAGGCGTGGACTGATCTCGACCGCAACCGGTGGATCTATCCGTAATATAAAGTATAAACACAATTTTGCCATTGTTTTCCCAGTGATCCCTGCTGAAGTGGCATTAATTTGTCTGCTGATATTAAGAGGGCCACAAACTCCCGGGGAGCTGAATACCAACTCAGGCAGGTTGTATGAATTTGAATCGATAGAGGAAGTGCAGGAAATGCTCGAGAAACTGGCCGATCCTGCCATGCCTTATGTGGTTCAATTACCAAAGCGCCCCGGTCAAAAGGAGGTAAGGTATGCCCATTTATTGGGTGGTACTCCGGACATATCTGATGATGACTACACCGAAGAAACCAGCAGCAGATCAAGTAGCGGTCTGGAAGCCCGTGTAGCCAAACTGGAGCAGGACCTCGCCGAAATGAAAGAAGCTTTTGATAAGCTGATGAAGGAATTGATGGGGTAGGGAAGTATATGAATTACCCGCGCTGCCGCGAGCCAGGTTTTTCACTTTTTTTATATGTTGATCGCCTATTCCAGCATCGATGCCGGAATAGCTTTTAAGTTAAGCATCGACGGGTTGGGCAGACTGACCAAAAACATCTAAAGAGTTTTAAACTCTTTAGATGTTGATAAGAAGCAGCCCCCGGCATTCGGGGATGGTGAAACCATTTAATAATGAGTTACTACTGCACCTTCATATTCATAATACAACTGCGTTATCATGGGCTTAGACTGGTCAACAGCAACACCAGCTTTCCTCAAAATTGGCATTAGGGTTTCGCTAAATTTGTTAAATGCCTCTGCCGATTCCCAAACATCAACCACCAGCCAATTATTGCCTTGTTGTGCACCTACATGGTGGTGAAGTCCCATTGGGTTTGACTGACCTGCTCTTTGCAGTTCTGTCCACACCTGGTCATACATTTTGGCAGTCATGCCAGGAATGTTGAATTGAACGATTACTCTTTCCATGATTAATTCTATTTAATATTTAACTGAATTATTAAAATTCAAAGTACCATGATAGCAGTAACAAGAAGAACTATTAAGATAACAAAAAAAGGTTTTTAAGATAGGAAGACATGGTTTTAATGAGAACGCTGAAGCATTTATTTTATTTTGATTTTTCGAAAATAAATGCACACTAATTTACCTGGACCAGGATTTTTCACTTGTTATTTATTTTTCAACGCTGTTCAAGAAGACTTCGCCGTTTGTAGGATTGAAGGTTATAGCAGGTTATTTAAATCGCCCTTTCCCTTATCTCCTCAAAGGCCCTTTTCAACATAGCTATCAAAGTATCTGTTTTCATGGGTTTGGCAATGTAATCATTCATGCCTTCTTTAATGCAATGGTCGCGGTCATCCGGGCCGGCGTTGGCTGTCATGGCTATGATGTATGGCTGTTTAAAAACATATTTACGTATGTACCTGGTAGCTTCAAAACCATCCATTTCGGGCATTTGAACATCCATAAATACCACATCAAAGGGTTTTAAGTTTAATTTATCCAGTGCTTCGTTACCGTTATATACCATTTCAAAATCATAGCCTAGCTTGGTGAGCATTCTTTCAATCAATTTTTGATTAATCTGGTTATCCTCCGCAACTAAAATGCGTAATGGAAATTGGGATGCGAAGCGTTCATCAAGCAGTTTTTGTGATTTATTTTCAGGCAGGGCTTCTGGTTTAATGTGTTGTAATTCAACCTGGATACTTTTGCCTAACTGACTTTGTTTAACGGGTTTGGTTAAAATAGCCGAGAAAAGTCCGGGATATTTTTTCTTAGAACCATCCCCAATGGAGCTTAGCATGATAACGGGCAAGCCTTTATAATTGCTTTTAATGGCCCTGGCCAGTTCAACACCATCCATATCGGGCATTTCCATATCGGTTATGACCAAATTAAACCCAGAATCGGCCGATAACAGTTCGAGTGCTTCCACAGCCGATGAAGCGGTTACGGTTAACAACCCCCATAGTTCAAGCTGGGTTTTTAAGATAAACCGGTTTGTCTGGTTGTCATCAACAACCAGTATCTTTTTGCCTTCCAGGTCGGTTGGGTTAAATATTATAGGTATATGCTTTGATTGCTTTTTACTGATAGTCGCCCTGATGGTAAAAACAAAAACTGATCCTTCGTTAAAAACACTTTCCACCCAAATTTCGCCGCCCATTAGCTTCACCAGGCGCTGACTGATCACCAGGCCCAAACCAGTGCCACCATATTTACGTGTTGTAGATGAATCAACCTGCGAAAATGCACTGAACAGGTCTGGGACTTTTTCTTCAGGAATACCTATGCCGGTATCCATTACGCTAAAGCCTATTTCAATTTCGCCGTTACCGAAGCTTTTAGAAAGAAATATCTTTATAAATACTTCACCTTTTTGGGTGAATTTTAAGGCATTGCCGGTTAAGTTTGTTATCACCTGTTTAAGGCGCAAGCTATCGCCAATAATTTGCTGGGGCAGTGCCGGATCTATTTGATACACCAGTTCAAGATCTTGCTGGGCGGCTTTTTGCGAAAAAAGGTCCATCACCTCTTCAATACAATGGCGCAGGTCAAAATCTTCCTGCTCTATATCCATTTTTCCAGATTCTATTTTTGAAAAATCAAGGATATCATTAATTACGTTCACCAGGCTATCGCCACAGGATATAATGGTATCAGTATATTCACGTTGTTCGCTGTTCAGGTCAGTTTCTCCTAAAAGCGAGGCCATACCTATCACACCGTTCATTGGTGTCCTTATTTCATGGCTCATGGTGGCCAGAAATATACTTTTGGCCTGGTTAGCTTTGTCGGCTTCTTCGCGGGCCCGTTCTTCCTGTAAGCGTTGCAATTCTAATTCTTCCGATTGTGCCAGCAGTTCTTCGTTCAATGCCTGTAACTCTTCTGATTGTGCCTGTAGTTCAGAATTTAAGTCCTGCAGATCTGCGGCTTGTTTTTTTAACTCTTCAGATTGTTGTAAAACCTCCGCTGTACGTTCTGATACCTGCTGCTTTAATAAAGCCCTTTGTTTAATGATGGTATTTACCTTTAAACGGTATAAACCATAAATAACACCAAGTATAAATAAAACGGCAAGAGTAATAAACCACCAGGTTAGCCAAAACGGAGGTAAAACGGTTAGCTCCAAACTTAACTGACGGGTTGACCACTTACCATCGCTGCTTTGACTTTTTACCTTAAATATGTAATAGCCTGGGGCTAAATTGGTATAGGTTGCCGTGTTTTTGCGACCTACAGCGTTCCAGTTTTTATCAAAACCTACTAATTGGTAAGCATAAACAGTTCTGTTTGTTAAAGCATAATCTAACGAAACAAATTCAAACGAAATTACCGATTCCTTATTTGTTATGGTGATCGCTTTGGTTATAGTGATATCCTGTTTTAAGGGTGACGGATCATTGCTGTTTTCAGCAACCGGTACAGTTTTGTTGAAAATTTGAAAGTCGGTTAAAATAAGCGGCGGATTATAAATAGTTTCGGTTATTTTATTTGGATCAAATACATTAAAGCCATTAACACCTCCAAAGTATAAGGTGCCATCATTGCTTTTTAAAGCAGAGTGAGGCTTAAACTCATCTGCCTGTAAGCCATCATCAACGGTGAAGTTTTTAAAAGTTTTTGTTGAAGGGTTATATTTTGATATGCCATTGTTGGTGCTTATCCATAAGTTTCCCTTGTTATCCTCTTTAACGGCATATGTATAGTTGTTGGGTAAACCATCTTTTATTTTAAAACTGTTAAATCTGCCGGTTTTAGGGTCAAAGCGGTTTAAGCCATCAAAAGTACATATCCATATATTACCTGCATGATCTTCGAGCAGATCAAGCGCCGTATTATTACTGATACTGTTTTTTGACCTGTCATATTTATAGCTGGTGAAGGTGTTGGTTTTAGCGTCAAAAAGATTAATCCCCCCATCATTAGTGCCCACCCAAAGGTTACCCTTCGAATCTGTTAGCAATGAATTGATATTATCACTGCTCAGGCTTTTGGCGTCATCATCATTATGCCTGTAATGGATAAACTTATTGGTTTTAGGGTTATATAATTCAAGGCCCTGGCCAAGTGTACCAATCCATACCTTGTGATCTGGTGTGGTGGTTATGGCATATACATTATTGCCACTTAAGCTTGCAGTATCATCAGGGTTGTGTACGTACGATTTAAATTTGTGGGTTTTGGTATCCATAACACTTAAGCCATTGCCCCAGGTACCTATCCATAAATTATCTTTGTCGTCTGCTTTTACCGCTAAAATATAATTGCCGGCAATACTGCTTTTATCATTGCTGTTATGTTTATATACAGTAAAGTCACCTTTTTCACGGTCAAAAAGATTTAAACCGCCACCATCTGTACCCACCCATATATGTTCGTTTTTATCCTGATAAATGCTTAATACAAAATTACTCGACAGGCTGTTGGGTTGAGAAGTATGTTTATAATGAATAAAGTTTTCTTTTATTTTTTTATACAAACTAACGCCGGATGCAAACGCACCGATCCACATATTACCTACGTTATCCTTTAATATAACATCAACAGAGTTACTTGGTATACTGCTGTTATCAACATCGTCCTGGTAATGATTATTAAATTTCCCCGTTCTGTAATTGAATATGCTTAAGCCGCCGTTTTCTGTACCAACCCATAAATTTTGGTAGCTGTCCTCTACAATGCATTGTACGCTGTTGTTTGAAAGCGAATTGCTGTTTTGAGGGTCGTTCTTAAAATGCTTAAAAGTGCCAGTATTACCATCATATAAATTTATGCCGCCTTCGGTAACGCCTATCCACAAATGGTGATTGCTATCCTCAAAAATGCTGTTTATTGTATTTCCGGATATTGATCCCGCTACATTTTTATCATGTTTAAAGCTTTTAAAAGTTTTGGTTTTGGAATTGAACAGGTTTAAACCGCCATATGTTGTGCCAACCCATAAATTATTATGGCTGTCAACATAAACAGTTCTTATGTTACTATTGCTCAGGCTTTGTGGATTACCACTATTATATTTATAGTGTACAAATTTGTTTTGGCCTATCAGGTACTCATCAATCCCATCTTTTTGATTGCCTATCCACAAATTTCCAGCTTTATCAAAAGCAAGCTTTATAATATAGTTACTCGCAGGGGTGTTTATTGTTTTATCCTTATGCAGATAACGGTAAAAACGGTTCTTTTTACGGTCGTACCTGTTTAATCCCCCACCAACCGTAGCTATCCACAGGTCGCCATTTTTATCTTCGGTAATATGGTTGATATAATTGCTACCTATGCTTGTGCTATCCGTAATATCGTTTCTGAAAACCTTAAATTTATTACCATCAAAACGATTTAAACCATCCCTGGTACCTACCCATATAAAGCCCCGGCTATCCTGAAAAATGGTATTTACGTTCAGCTCAGATAAGTTTGCCCTGCTGCCAATTCGCTGAAAATGAATAGGTTGATCTTGCGCAAATACATATAATGATATAGCTTGAAAAAGTAAAATAAGAAAAAACTTAAAGCCGGTCATTATATCAGATAAATTACAGGGTTGTTCGTAGCAATAATGTATATGAAGTGGTATCTAATTTAGCAAATTACTTTGAACATACCATATACTTTTATATGGTATTTAAACGGATTACCGATAAATTTGGTTATGCCTAAGTTAAAGGAACTTAACTTAGCGTAAAATATGTTGTGAAAAGCAAAATGTATTATACTTGTTTTGGGTGATTATGTATTAAACAAGTCTTACTTTTGCGTATGCAACAGCAAAGTAAGGACCCACTTCATGGTAAAACATTAGAAATGATTTTAAACGAACTTGTAGAACGCTTCGGCTGGGGCGAACTTGGCGCACTTATCCATATTAATTGTTTTAATGATAACCCGAGCGTAGCATCAAGCCTTAAATTTTTACGTAAAACACCCTGGGCCCGCAAAAAGGTGGAGGACCTGTATATAGATCACTGTACCAGGTAATTAGTGTTTGCGTTTGTTGTTCATCTTGGCTTTTTGGCCCGAACTATAATTGTAAGTTTTTGAGTTAGCCGCCTTTTTCTCGTGAAAAGCCGCGCCCACAATAGGAGCGTCGGGATTTGATTTGGCAGGTTTTTCTTCCTCTTTTTTGGCTTTTACCTCTTTTTCAATAACAAGTTCATCGGGCAGGGCAGCCAGAGGTGTTTTTTTACCACTAACCTGTTCAATCTTTTTAACCTGGCTTAGTTCAAGATCGGTAGCGAAGGTGATAGCCAATGTTTCATCGCCACTATCGGGTTTATTATTGGCAATACGCTCAATAAAAGTTTCTTTTTCCAGGGGCAGGTCAAAATGGATCAGGAAGGGGATACCACTTAAATCAATGGTTTCGTTATTTTCATTGGCTATTATTAAAACCCTTGAATGGTCTGTTGCTTTAAAATCTTCCACATTTTTAAAACCGTTGGTGTCAAAAAACTGGGGATTTAAAAATGCCACAGCATCGCGCAGGCGGCTGTGCAGACTCTTGTATAATTTATCGGCCGTAGCACGGGTATTTACAAAAACAACAGTTTTGGTAAACAGCTCATCATCATACATGAATAAATTGAGCAGGTTTAGCTTGGTGCCGAAATTAGGAACGTTGTATAATAGTTGCGGGTGTGTTTGTATGGGGGTTCCTTCCAGTGCTTCAACCTCAACAATGGCAGGCTGATTCATGAAGGGAGCAAGCATTTTTTCCAATCTGCTATGCATTACTTCGGTAAATACCAGGTGCTGACATTTACCTATGCTGTTAGCCAGTTCAACTACAGGTAGTTGCATTCCATTTTTTATCATCAGGTCAGCATCATCAACCACAAACAGGTCAACTTTGTTAAGATTAAGGCCAAGTTTCAGGTAAATTGCTCGTGCCCTATCAGGAGTGGCTACTACAATATCGGCGCCATCAGCAAGCGCATCCATCTGGGCTTCAATACCCGGGGCTACGTATAAGCCAACTATCGAGATAGATTTGTTTTTATTCAGGAGTTCAAACTGCTCCAGCACAGCCATTACATGTTCCTTTTCGGGTACCAGGATCAATACACGCGGAACACCTTCGGGAGCATAGTTAAAGCGATTTAAAACGCCTAAAACATAAGTAGTTGTTTTGCCGCTGCCTTCATGGCCTATGGCTATAATATCCTGACCGCCAACTATTCTTGTGAGGGTTTTTAGCTGCAGTTCTTTCGGGTTTGTAAAACCAGCTTCATTTACCGATCTAACCAGTTGCTTATTCAGCTTCAATTTTTCAAACCACACCATTAGGACTTTATATTAAATTATTTAAGAGGGCGAATTTACCAATTTAAGCGCTCATATTCATAAAGATTAAATATATAGCTGTTTATAGCGTTTGCCAGGTTGCATCATTATCACTTTGAAGCGTACCAGAAAAGGTAGTTCGTGGTGTCAGGTCAAGATAGGGGTATGTAACTTTTGAAAGGTATAATCCCTGCGGATGGGCCGGTATAATGATCCTGGGCGTTTGTTTACTGGCCAAATGATGCTCAAATTCATCAACGCTCATCACCCCGCGGCCAATATCCAACAGCCTGCCAATTATTATCCTGATCATCCTGCTTAAAAACCGGTTGGCTGATATATGGAACCTCAGCCTGTCGCCACTTTTATCAACAAACAAACCAGCCGATGTTACGTAGCAAATGGTATGATCAATCCTGTCGGGCATTTTACAGAACGCGCGGTAGTCATTGTATAGTGGCAACAGTGCTACAGCCTTTTTCATGGCCGCAACATCCAAATTCGTTTCAGGATAAAGCGAACTGAATCCGCTCAAAAATGGGTCTTTATAGGTATGTATAAAATAGTCATAAGCACGTTGCACCGCATCAAACCGCGCATGGGGCAGGCCCTGCATGGGGATGATATCAAACACGGCAATATCATCGGGCAGTATTTTATTGAGCCTGAAAAATAAGTCGAAATCCCATTCGTGCGCTATATCTATATGAAAAAAGAACTGACTGGCGTGTACATGGGCATCGGTACGGCCGCAACCAACAACGGTAATGGTTTTTTTTAAAAGTTGGCTAAGCGCGCTTTCTAAAACTTCCTGAACGCTAATAACTCCGGCGTGTTTTTGCCAGCCGCTGTACCGTGTACCATGATAACCTATATGGAAAAAATAGCGCATAAATATATGGCTCAAAATTCCATAAAAAATCCGGTAAAACGGGTATAATGCAAAAGCCCCCTGCATATTAAGCGGGCACTGAAAAAGTACCTCTTTAATTAGGAACATTTAAGGAGGCTGTATTCTAGATAAAATCGACGCGCTGAGAATCGTCTATACGAAAACGTTCTCCACCAAGGTATTCGAGGAGAGCAAAGAAAAAGAGGCTGATCAATCTATTGATACAGCCTCTTTTTTATTCTTTAGACTTTTTTAGTGCCCTCCATATTAACAAGGAGCTTTTATATAAGATGGTTATATGCCAATAATTAAACCTTTTTGGGGGGCAGGTCAAAAGCAATAGCATTATGCTCAAAATGTCCTTTGTGCGAACCATCGCAAAATGGTTTGTTGGCCGACATGCCGCAACGGCAAATTGAAACAACTGTTCTGCCTTGTAAACCGTATTGATTGCCCTGCATATCTACAATTTCAAAGTCGCCTTCAATTTTTACAGAGCCATTGTTATTGATAGTAAGTTTAGTTTTCTCCATTTGATAAATTTTTGCGCAAAGTTAACCAACGCCAACGCCTTTAATGGAGCTATTTCTTATTTAGACCTGTTCCTGATTAGCTGATAGCTTAACCTTTTATCAAAGCTTAAATACTCAATTAAAAGATTGACCAAAGGCAACAAGCACCTGTAAAAATACATGCCTGTCGAGCCCGAAAGAGGTGGGCTGTTCGGGTTTTACAGGGGCGCCGTTTTTATATCTCAATGGGAATAATGCAATAAAATCACGAATGGTGATCTCATACCGTAGCAATGGGTCCCGCCGGTGAATTTCTTCCAGCCTCATCTCAAAAAGGGAAATACGTAACGGGTCTGCAATCATTGCCTCAAAATTAATAATTAATATCACTTTACATGATCGAAATGATTTAATACAATGCTCCAATCACACATAAATGACAAATTTATGATGTGCAAAACGTAAAGCCAAAACACATAAGTTTTAGCTTTGTTAAACATGAACCACCAAGGGCACATGTCAGTTTTTACATCAAAAACACTACAAATGGAATACAGACAATTAGGAGCATCTGGATTAAAAGTACCAGTATTAAGTTTTGGAACGGCCACTTTTGGCGGCGGCAACGAATTTTTTAAGGCCTGGGGAAATACACAGGTAGATGAGGCTAAAAAGCTTATCAATTTATGTTTAGATGCCGGGGTTAATTTTTTCGATACGGCTAATGTTTACTCCAGGGGGTTATCTGAAGAGATATTAGGCAAAGCGCTGGAAGGTTCGCGCCACCAGGTACTTATTTCGTCAAAGGCTACTTTTACTATGGGCGATGGCGCTAATGATTATGGATCATCACGTTTTCACCTGATTGAACAATGCGAGGCCAGTCTTCGCCGCTTAAATACCGATCATATTGATATTTACCACATGCATGGCTTTGACGGTACCACGCCTGTTGAAGAAACCTTGCGGGCATTGGATGATCTGGTAACCAGCGGAAAGATTCGTTATATAGCCTGTTCAAACTTTTCTGGCTGGCACTTAATGAAATCATTATCCGTATCAGAACGCTATGGCTGGAGCAGGTATATCGCACATCAGGCGTATTATTCATTATTGAACCGCGAGTTTGAATGGGAGCTGATGCCTTTGGGAATTGATCAAAAGGTAGGCACCATAGTTTGGAGTCCTTTAGCATCGGGCCAGCTAAGTGGCAAATTCAGAAGGGGCGAATCGATTCCGGAAAATTCAAGAACAGTACAGGGCGGCAGCCACGGCCCGGCTACCAATTTTGATCACCTGTATAACATTGTTGATGCATTGGATGAAGTAGCCGAAGAAACCGGCAAATCTGTTGCGCAGGTTTCATTAAACTGGTTATTACAAAGGCCAACTGTTGCCAACCTGGTAATAGGCGCCCGTAATGAGGAGCAGTTAAAACAAAACCTGGCTGCCATTGGCTGGAATTTAACAACAGACCAGGTTAAAAAGCTGGATGCTGCAAGCGAGGTTGACCCTATATATCCATACTGGCACCAGCGTCAAAATATCAAGCTTAATCCGCTGCCGAATTTTTATTAAGAATTTGTCTGAACCGGAATTTGTGGGATTTTTTAAAACAGATGTTGCAAATTCGTCATTACATTTATAATTCTTAAATTCCGGTTCTGATATTCTAAATTCATACAGCATGGCTACCGATATGCAAGTTTTCATGCAGTTTATGCGCCACACATTGTTGCCTTTGCCAGGTGTAACCGGAAAAATGTGCTTTGAAGATCCTGCTTTTTATGTGAACAAAAAGATATTCACCAACGTTAAGCTAAAAGACGAGCTCCTGGCAGTACATACCCTTGAACGTGATAAATGGATGGCTGCAGATCCAGTTACGTTTTTTGTTACCAAACATTATTTTAACTATAAATATATGCTGGTGCGCCTGGAAACCGTATCACCAGAGGACCTGAAAACCCTCCTGATCACTGCATGGCATAACCGGGCTACTCAAAAGCTGATCAGCGAATATGAGGTGCTCAAATCGACCGATAAAATTTAAGTAACAGTTAAATTACAATTGCTTTATAAAAAAATCATCCATTTTTCTTTAATGCTTTATAAAACTTAAGTAATTTGCCATATCTGCTCACAGAATAACGGGATATAGACCAATTAACCGATTTAGATATGATTAGCCGTAGAAAGTTCATTCAGACAACTTCATTAGCGGGTACTTGTTTCCTGCTCACACCTGAAATATCAAAAGCTGGATTTTTTAAGGGATCACCCAACAATAAGGTAGTATTGGGGATGATGGGAACCAACAGCCGTGGATTATATCTTGCCCAGAGTTATGCCAAAATCTCTAATGTAGAAATTGGATTTATATGTGATGTGGACGCCAAAGTGGTTGAAAAAACCATCAACGAGATATTTAAAATAACAGGTAAAAAACCAAAGGGCATCACTGACATCCGCAAAATGTTGGAGATAAAGGATATTGACGCGGTTGTAATAGCGGCACCAGACCATTGGCACGCCCCCGCTACCATTATGGCCTGCCAGGCTGGTAAGCATGTATATGTTGAAAAACCATGCAGTCATAACCCCCATGAGGGCGAAATGGCTGTTAACGCGTCAAAAAAATATAATCGGTTGGTGCAAATGGGCAGTCAGCGGCGATCATTCTCTAACGTGCAGAAGATGGTGAAAGAATTGCATGATGGTGTTATTGGCCGTGCTTATTATGCCAAGGGCTGGTACACTAATCACCGGCAAAGCATTGGTCGCGGAAAGCAAATACCCGTACCCGAAAATCTAAACTATGAATTATGGCAAGGGCCTGCGCCAAGAAAGCCATACCAGGATAACCTTATACATTACAACTGGCACTGGTTCTGGAACTGGGGAACCGGCGAAGCCCTGAACAACGGAACGCATGAACTGGATGTGATACGCTGGGGTCTGGGTGTTGATTTTCCAAGTAAAGTGGTTTCAACGGGAGGCCGTTTTCATTTTAATGACGACTGGCAAACACCTGATACACAAAATATCTTGTATAATTTCCCGAATAATACCGCCGCAGAGTGGGAGAGCCGTAGTTGCAACGGGTTCGAGATTGAAAAATTAGGCAGGGGAGTAATATTTTATGGCGATAAAGGAACCTTGTTTTATGATGGTGGTAACGGTTACCAGGTTTATGATGGCGACAACAAACCGGTAAAAGATGTTAAAGACGGTACTAAAGTTGATGCCACCAATAAAGTAAGCCCCACTGAGTCACTTGATGGGTTACACTTTAAGAACTTTATTGATGCAATAAGGGGGGATGCCGCTTTGAATTGCCCCATCGAGATTGGGTTCAGATCAACCTTACTGCCACAATTGGGCAATATATCCTACAGGGTAGATAGGGTATTGCATATAGATCCTTCAAACGGACATATTTTGAATGACCCCGAAGCGACTAAATTATGGAGCAGGGAATATGAAAAGGGTTGGGAGGTAAATGTATAGAAATAATTATTATCTCAACACGTTATTACGAGCTTCCCTGCCTGCCTGCCTGCCTGCCGGCAGGCTTACAAAACACAGTCTTATTTTAAAACCATTTTTAAACAATATAAAACCAATATTTTAAATCACACATGAAGAAGATCATCTACCCTGCCATAGTCCTGTTTGCTGCGGCTGCTTTATTACCTGTTAAAACCCATGCACAAAATACCCTATTTGATGGTAAAACCCTTAAAGGATGGAAACGCCTTGCCGGTACTGCCGATTATAAGGTAGAAGACGGACAAATTGTAGGTACTACTGTTTTAAACTCAGGCAATTCATTTTTAGTTACCGAAAAGGAGTATGGTAACTTTATACTGGAGCTTGATGCCAAAATTGAAAGTAACCTGAGTAATTCAGGAGTGCAAACCCGCAGTCATTATGATCCCGCCGGCCATGAAGGTAAAGGCAAGGTTTATGGCAGGCAATTTGAAATTGATCCGTCAGTTCGTAAATGGACCGGAGGTATTTATGACGAAGGCAGGCGTGACTGGCTTTATCCCCTGGATTTGAATGCCAAAGCAAAGGATGCTTTTAAAGTGGGCGTATTTAATCATATCAGGATTGAGTGTATTGGTAATGAAATGAAAACCTGGATTAATGGCATCCCGGCTGCTGACGTAGTTGATACCATTGATCAAAAAGGTTTCATAGCCTTGCAGGTACACGCGGTAAGCAAGAAAGAACAGGCTGGTAAAAAAGTATATTTTAAGAATTTTAACCTGCAAACCACTAATTTAAAACCTAAACCTTTTCCAAAGGATGTGTACGTGGTAAACCTGCAACCCAATAGCCTTACACCGGCCGAGAAAGCTGCCGGATGGAAATTATTGTATGATGGTAAAACTAATACAGGCTGGCGCGGTGCAACGCTTAAAGCATTCCCAAACAAAGGATGGGAGTATGCGCGGGGCACTATGCATGTATTGCCTTCGGCCGGTAAGGAAGAGTCTGGCGGCGGTGATATTGTTACCAACGACAATTACAGTGCTTTTGATCTTTCGTTCGAGTTTAAGCTTACGCCGGGCGCAAATAGCGGGGTGAAATACTTCGTAACCCTGAAAGAAATTACAGAAGGTTCGGCTATTGGCCTGGAGTACCAGGTACTTGATGATAAGCTGCACCCTGACGCCAAACTCGGCCGCGACGGCGACCGTACACTGGCTTCGCTTTATGATTTAATTAAGGCAAACAAGCAGGAGCGCTTTGTACACCCAATAGGTTCCTGGAATACAGGCAGAGTAGTGGTTTATCCGAATAACCACGTAGAGCATTACCTGAACGGCGTTAAAGTGCTGGAATATGACAGAGGCTCAAAAGCCTACCGCGACCTGGTAGCCATCAGTAAATACAAGGTTTGGAAAAACTTTGGCGAAGCGCCTCAAGGTCACCTGTTATTGCAGGATCATGGCAATGAAGCATTTTTCAGGAATATAAAGATTAAGAATTTGAAGTAAGAAGCCTCACCCAGCCCTCTCCAGGGAGAGGGCTTTAAAATGCCTTTAAAAGTCTCCCCCAAAGGGGGAGATTTAGAGGGGGCATCACAACGAACTCCTTAGCGTAACATGAAACGGCACTGCAAAGTGCTCATAGCAGTTACTTAATGCAAATTCGGCGGCTTTACTGCCCATCAGCTTAAAATCAGTTGATATGGTGGTAATGCCGTCTAATATGATCTCTTTAAGCGCGGTTTCATTGTAGGATATTACACCCACATCATTGGCCACCTTCAGGTCAGACGCGATGATCTTTTTGATCAATACCACAAGGTCATCCTCCATCAGGCTGATGTAAACTGTCTGAGGTTGTATAACTTCTGTACCTAAAGAATCAACTACAGCGTATTCAAAAGCATATTGCCGGCAAAAATTTAAGAAGCCTTTCAAAATTTCTTTGGAGTGATAGGTTTTTCCCGGGAATACCAGCTTAATGGTATTGTATTTACTCAGTTTATCCAGCAGCTTTTTTAGCGCTTCATACACATCAAATGCGAAGTTTTCATAAATGGCGGCAAACTTGCCGCTTACTCCCGGCACCAGGTTATCCAGCAAAATCAGTTTGTCCTTGGGGATAGTATTGATGATCTCATGCGCCTTCGTTTCATTATCCAAAAAATGCGGAATGATGATATATTTGGCATAATCGCTTTGTGAGCTTTCGGCTATTATCTTTTTAAAAAAGTAAAAATCGTTGTTATAAATATAAAAATCGATGGCGGCCTGCTCACCTATGGTGGCTACAAAAGCATCATAAATTATCTTCTTGTGTGCACTTAATTTGTTGAAAAGCAGGAATATTTTGAGCGGCTTTTGAAAATCGGTGTTCGAAATAAAAAAACCTTTGCCTGGTACCGAGCTCACTATCCCCTTATCCTTTAATTCTTTATAAACACGCTCAATAGTATTGCGCGAGGTGTCAAGTGCAAAGCTCAGATCGTTGATGGATGGGAGCATATCATCCTTAACAATATCACCGCTTTCAATGGCTCTGATAATGGCATTGGATAATTGAAGGTATTTTGGAGTGATGGAATACTCGTCGATTGATAATATTTTAAGATAATTCTTCACACTTTATAATTGGGATAGCACAAATGTAATATTACATAATTGTATTTGTACCTTAAAAAGATAGTAGGAGATAAGTATGAAAAATGTATATATTTATCTTGCTTTAACCAATTATATAACTTCGTTACAAGTAGTTACGGAAACCTTAAAACTTAAACTATTCCCCTATGGTATTAAACTTACTTAACCCAAAATTTACCCTTCTATTAACGGCTTTTATTACGCTTTTTGCCAACAATGTAAAAGCGCAGGACCCTTACCAATCCTACCGGCAGGACTGGCTAAAGAAAGCTGAAGAAAACAAGCCCAAGCTTGTCGAAACGGAAAAACAACCCATTAATATGGTAAAGCTGGAAAAAGACCCAGCTGCCTTCCAGGGATGGAAAGCTGTAAATACAGATAGTGTGGGTGCGTTTTACGGCAAATCATTCAAAACCCAAAGCGGTGTAGTAGCTGATTTCGGCGAACATCTTACCGGGTATTTTACATTTACCATCCAATCATTAAAAGGTACGCCAGATGCACCGGTGAGATTGAAATTTACCTTTGGCGAGGTGCCATCTGAATTGACAGTGCCCTTTGACCCTTATACGGGTACCATAAGCCGGGCATGGCTGCAAGATGAAACCATTACAGTTACCGAAATGCCGACTACCATTACCATACCACGCAGACTGGCTTGCCGCTATGTAAAGATGGAATTGCTCGGCGCTTCTCCCTATTTTGATTTTCATATCACCAATATGGAGTTTAAGGCTACAACATCGGTATTATCCAAACCACCGCTTTTAGCTCCGGGGACATCCCAGCTTATTGCCGATATTGATAGGGTAGGGCTTGCTACCTTAAAGGAGTGTATGCAAACTGTATATGAGGATGGCCCCAAACGCGACCGCAGGCTTTGGATAGGCGACCTATACCTTGAATCATTGGCTAACCTGTATTCATATCAAAATAATGACCTTACAAGGCGTTGCTTTTACCTGCTGGCAGGCTTATCCGCTGATGATGGTGTACTTATTTCAAACGTATTTGAAACCCCCGAACCACATGCACAGGTTGGTAACAGGTTGCTGGATTATTGCTTTTTATACAATGTTGCCCTGAAAGAATATGTAGCTGCTACTGATGATAAACAAACCGGCCTTGACCTGTGGCCCGTTGCCAAAAAACAGCTTGACATGATCCGCAAATATGCCGGTAAAGATGGTATGATGGATTACATAAAAGCCGGAAAGGAGTGGTGGGTATTTTTTGACTGGAAAGATGGCCTGGATAAACAAGCCAGCTTACAAGGTTTATCTATTTATACGCTTAATCAAACCTACGCGCTGGCCAAACTATTAGGTAAGGAAAATGAAGTATCGGATATCCCCGCATTAGTCCGAAAACTGAAGAATGCGGCATACACAAATCTGTACGATAAAAAATCGGGTTTATTTGTAAGTGGGGTAAAAAAACAAATATCCTATGGCTCGCAGGCCTGGATGATATTGAGCGGGGTGGCCTCCAAAACTGAGGGACAAACCGCGCTTAAGGCCTTACCATCTATAAAAGATGCTGTGCATCCTGGTGCGCCATATATGTTTCATTACTATGTAGCTGCACTGATAGAAAGCGGTCTGAAAGCAGAGGCCAAAGAAGCGCTGCAAACCTACTGGGGTGGCATGATCAAAAAAGGCGCTGATACCTTTTGGGAGGTTTATGACCCTAATGATGAGCTGAAATCACCGTATAACTTCTACCCGGTTAACAGCTATTGCCATGCCTGGAGCTGTACGCCTGTTTATTTTATCAGGAAATACCCGGAAATATTTCAGCGGTAGACCATTGACTAAGATGATTACGTTGATTTTTTCTGAACCATGAAAAGGATTTTAGGATTTTCTTGATTTCTTTACCTATTGTCATCCTTGCCTGTGCTCAGGATGGCAAGTTGTTGCATGGTTCAGACAAAATCAGCGGTCAATGCTCAGTAGCCTGCCCAGAATCTTTCTTCTTAAAACTGTAATATAAATACCCCAATGCCGGAAGTATGAATAAACTGCCGATGAGCAGGCCTATGCCCAGATCATCAATAGTTTTAGTGGTTGCATGGTCTGTAAGCAAAGACATGGAACTGCCATCTTTAAATATCACAAAACGCGGAAAACGGGTATGCCCAACTGCAATCAGGATCATGCTCACCTGGAACGCAGCCAATACCCTGATCCACTGTTTGTTTTTTATATCTGAAATAATGAACCATAGTAATATCAGGGACAATGTAGCTGCAATAACAACTACTAAACTTATGGGGTTACCAAATATCCAGTTAGCCAAATGAACATGTTCAAAGTGCGAAGCTAAAAACACAAGGGCCCCTGATATTACGGCGGCTATATTCATAGCTTTTGCTTTTTTTATAAAGCGTTTTATATCATACACCTCAGTACATTCGCCAATGAGATAAATGGCTGCAAGGAAACCACAAAGCGCTACAGTGAAAAGTCCAACAGCTACAGAGAACCAGTTGAGCCAGCTAAAAATATAAGCGCCCACAAAGGTTTTAGCAGTAGGATCTATCTGACCTGATAGGGCGCTGCCTGCGATAATGCCCAAAAACAAAGGCGTAACAAAGCTCGAATAAACAAACATGTGGTTATAAAATCCCTGCGTTTTCTCATCCTTTATGGCATCATAATTACGAAACGCGAAAGCCGTTCCGCGGGCAATAATACCCATCAGCATGATCAATAAAGGGATATGCAGGTAAATACACATCTCACTGTATATGGTTGGGAAACCTACAAACAAAATTACCACGGTAATAATAAGCCACATGTGGTTGGCTTCCCATATTGGCCCAATAGCCTGATAACTGGTTTTACGGGTACGGTGTTTATTATCGGTTGATGTAAAAAGCTCAATGATACCCGCGCCAAAATCGGCCCCGCCTAACAGAAAATATAGGGTGATGGCTGCAAATAAAAACAGGATAACAACGTATAACATAATTTTATTGGTTAACGGTCATACAATTCAGGCACCATTTGTATTTGTCTTTTCAGCAAGAAAATAACAAACACACTCAGTGTAAAATAAATAAAGGTGAACAGGTAAAAGGAGTACTGTATGCCCGGCATGGGTGTTACGGCTTCGCTCGTGCGCATAACCCCCTGTATTATCCAGGGCTGGCGGCCAACTTCGGTAACTGTCCACCCGGCTTCCAGCGCGATAAAACCGGCAGGGGTAGCAAAAATGAACATCTTTAGGAACCAGGCTTTGGTAAACCAGCTCTTCTTTCGCCACAAGGCGATAAAATAAAGCACGCCGATCAGCATCATCAACATACCAAAACCAACCATTATCTGA
>Ga0193743_1000786_pt1 | contig 24834 bp, 22 predicted proteins | sample L2c2metaG_FD_143038 | JGI IMG/M metagenome (GOLD analysis project Ga0193743, IMG submission 143038) | Soil microbial communities from a riparian zone of the East river system, Colorado, United States - L2c2 | ecosystem: Environmental > Terrestrial > Soil > Riparian zone | place: USA: East River...
TTCGGAGATCGTAGTGGTTTCCGAACCGAGGAAGCTTTGGCCCGCGCTCGCGGTGCGCGGCGTGCTGAGCCTGGTATTCGGGATCCTGACGCTGCTGTGGCCGCATATCACGGTACTGGCCCTGGCTCTGCTGTTCGGGGCCTGGGCGCTGCTGGACGGAGTGTCCTTCCTCGCCACCGCCTTCCGAGCGGGCCGGGCCGGAGCCAACTGGCGTGGCTGGGTGCCCCCGCTGCTGGGCGGGCTGCTGGGCATCGCCGCCGCCGTGGTTACCGTGTTCTGGCCGGCGATCACCGTGCTGGCCCTCGCGGTGGTAGTGGCGGTGCTGCTGATCGGCGTGGGCGTGGTGGAGATCATGCTGGCGGCCCGGCTGCGCGCGGTGATCCGGGGGGAGATGGTCCTGGCGATCGCCGGGCTGGCCGCCGTGCTGGCTGGGGTGGCCATCCTGGTCTGGCCAGCGCCGGGGATCATCGCGCTCACCATGACGCTGGGCGCCTACGCGGTGGTGGCCGGCGTTCTGCTGATCGTCGCGGCCTTCCGGGTGCGCGCCCTCGTGGCCCGACACGGCGAGGACCGCTAGCGGCGCCCCGACTCGGCCGCAAAGCGGCAAGCGCCGGGCGGCGGCTAGGGCTCAGGACAATCGTCAGTTCGGGGAATTAATGATCTGCGCGAGACGGCGCGCGATCATGAGCAGGTCGTCGTGGATGCTCATGAGCTCATCCTGGCGCTGTTCCCGCTTCTCTGATGTGTCGGCTAGCTGGTCCGCAAGTCGGTGTAGCTGTTCAGCAAGCTCGTGCATCGTGTATTAGCGATACCCATGTTCGCTCCCTGTTAACCATTGCGCAACGACGCCCACGCTCCGTGTCCGTTTGCGGTTGGATCGTCGTGGCCGGTCGCCCAGATGAACACGATCAGCTCGGGGCGCCGCCGCTTTCCGCGCCCGCCTGCTTGACTAAGGCCTACCGGCACCGCGCACCCGCCAGACCCGCGTGGCGATCTGCAGGTTCAGCCGAGTGTCGACGTTCCCGAGGTCGTAGTCGGTCAGCTCGCGGATTCGGCGCAGCCGGTAGCGCAGCGTACTGCGGTGGATCAACAGCGACTTCGCGGTCGCGTCGTAGTTGCCCGCGTACTCGAAGTACTGCGCCATTGTCGCCACCAGGTCGCAATGGTGCTTGGCATCGTAGTCGATCAGTTGGCCGAGCCACTCCTGAATGAACTCCCCGGCCGCACGGGTGCTCTCCTCGCTGTCCAACATGCGGTAGAAGCCGAGGTCCTCGAACGAGGTCACCCCGTCCCGACGGGTGGAGTTCTCCCGAACCCGTAGGGCCCTTATCGCCTCGGTGTAGGAGCGCGGCAGGCTGGCAGGGTTCGCGCAGGCCCGCCCTACGCCGATGGCGGTGGTCTTGGCGGAGGGCGCGGCCCCGACCAGTCGATGTAGCTCGCCCCAGTCCTGCTGGCTGTCATCGCCCTTCCGCGCGGGCGCGATCAGCACGATCTTGCCGTCGCGTCGGGTGAGCAGTGGGCGGGATTGCGTCATGCGACTTATTGCCCGGTCCACCGCCGAGGCCAGCCGCTGCTCGTCCACCGTGCCTGGGTAGCTCAACACCAGGACCTGGTGCGGCGGGTGCAGGTCGTGGCCGAGGGCGGCGGCACGGGCCAGCGCGCTGATGTCGTCGGTACCGGCGAGCAGGTCGTCGACGAAGTCGCCGCGCAGCCGCAGCTCCGTCTCCACCAGGCTGCGCTGGTGGGACAGCTCCATGGCCAGCACGACCGCCGCCGCCTCCAACGCGAACAGATCGGCTGGCCCGGCTTCTCGGCGGGGGTCCGCCAGGGCGAGCGCGCCGAGCACATCGCCCCGGGTCTGGGCCAGCGCGAGGATTCGGTCGGCGTCGCGCATCGGGCGTCCGTGCCGCTGGACCTTATTCAGCAGCGCGGTCCGGGCGGACGAGGCGCGCGGCCAGGCGGGTTTCGACCCGGCACCACCGGCCGACGCCAGCGGGTTCCCAAACCTGTCCTCGACCACCGTCGGCTTGCCGGTGAGCTGATACAGGGTTGCCGCGATCCTGGGCGCTCCGCCCCCTGTCGCGGCCACGTTCATCAGCGCGGCGTGGATCTGGGCGCGGCGGTCCAGGTCCGAGACGGCCTGCCGGAGGTCCTTATTGACCCCGGCCAGGTCGTGGGAGCGCTCCCGGAGCTGCTCGGACGTGGCCTGCTCACGCCGGTGGAGGGCCGCGCTGTTCAGCGCGGCGCCGGCCTGGTGGGCCAGCGTCCTGAGCAGGAACTGCTCATCGTTGCTTGGCGTGGCCTCGGCGGACACCACGAGGTAGCCGTGGTGCTCGCCCAGCCCTCTCAGCGGGTAGCCCCACCCCCACCCCCTGCCCGGTCGCCCGAGCGGCCCGTCCACACCGGCGAGCGCGGACAGTTGGGTCCGGAGCTCACCACTCGGCCGGTCCCCGTTGCGGTCCGGACCGTCGCCGACGAGGTAGATGCCCTCCACCCGGCACGGCGCCAAGGCGGGCACCGCGCTGGCCGCAAGCTTGATGATCTCCTCCTCCTCGGCGCGGTCGAAGAGGGTCATCGACAGAGCGAACAAGCCACAGAGGTTCGATATCTGGTCGCGCAGTGCATCAGTCATGTCAACTCGTCCCGTCCCGCCGCCTCGCGCTACGGCTAGGTCTCGCGCAGGCAGGTCGGCTCTCTCCTCAACGTGGCAACGTTTATCGAATTAACTCTGGATCAACTCTGGGGCCCGCCCGGCGAACGGCAGGTTGTCGGTCGGGTCGCGTACCCCCGCGGAAACAACGGGGCTGAACCCTGCCACGCGCTCCTTCAGCACGTCTTCGCCCTGCGAGGTCGAGTCGGTCACGCCGGTCTTTGCCCCACCAGAACAGGTTCAGCCAGCGCGCGAAACGTTGACCTGCCTTTCCACAGTGGGCGCCTGCCCTGCCAGAGCGATTTCAGCCCGGTTGCCTGGCGTAGCGCGGGCGGGCCGAGCAGGGTGGGTCAGGCACCCACCCGCAGGGATGCAGCCCGTTCAACAAGGGGGCGGAGCCGTGTCGACTAACCTCGATCTGGGGGTCGGCGGCGTCCGGGCACAGCTGGGCGATCACATCTGCGGGCTCTACACCGGCGAGGCGCAGCGTGACCAGATCGTGATTCCCTTCCTCACGGCGGGCCTGGCATCTGGCGACAAGTGCATCTGTGTGGTCGACGGGATCGACCCGGCAAAGATTGTTATGTCCCTTGATTCCCACGTAGATGCATCGAAGTTCACCGCCACCAACCAGCTCGAGGTAATCCGCGCCTCGGACGTGTACCTGCGGTCCGGCAGCTTCTCCGCCGACGAGGTGATCGGCTCGTGGAAGGCCGCTATGGCGGACGTGATGTACGACGGGCGGTTCGATGTGGTGCGTGCCGTGGAGACCTGGTCGCGGCGCGACGTGGTGCCCGACATGGACGAGCTACTGATGCTCGAGTCCGAGATGAACCGGTACTTGCCGCTATATCCGCAGGTCATCGTATGCCTATACGACATCGACCGGTTCGGGGCCAGCATCGTCGTCAACCTACTCAGGACCCACCCCCGCGTGCTCATGGGCGGGACGCTCGTCGACAACCCGTACTTCCGGACCCCCGACGAGCTCCTGATCGAGCAGGAGCGAACGGGGACCGCCGCGGCACAGGAGATGGAGAAGGCAGCGGAATGGTACTTCGACGCGACGACTGGCACGACCTAGCCCGCAAGGTCGACTGGACTCCACGCTACGTCGACGAGCGAGAGCTGTTCCCCCCGGAGATCAGCGGTCACCCCTGGCTGCCACACGAGGCGTGGCAGGACTGGAACGAGGTCTACCGCACCACCTACCGCGAGTACGTCGCGAACCAGCGCGACAAGGACGCCGCCGTACTCGGGGTGCGCGCCGCGCTCAGCAAGCCCCGGCTTTTCGACGAGCTCGACCCCGCCTGGGTGCAGCTGGTCAAGTTCCACAACGGCGCGATCGCCCTGGTGGAGTACGCCGGGGCAGTGGCCGAGCTGCGGATGGCCCGGTTCGGGCGGGACAGCGCCTGGCGGACGATGGCCACCCTAGGCGCGCTCGACGAGATCCGGCACACCCAGATACCGCTGCTGATCGGCCATGACCTGCTGGCCTACGACGGAAATTTCGATTGGACCCATAAGGCGTTCCACACCAACGAGTGGGTGATCCTCGCCGCGCGTCACCTGTTCGACGACATGTTCCTTGCCGCCGACGCGATCGACCTGGCGATCCAGCTCAACTTCGTGTTCGAGACCGGCTTCAGCAACCTCCAGTTCATGGCGATGGCTGCCATGGCGGACCGCGCCCACCACCATCTGTTTGAGAAGACCCTGGCGAGCATCCAGACCGACGAATCCCGGCACGCCCAGATCGGCCACCCGGTGCTGCGGACGTTGCTCGAGAACGGCTCCCGGGAGCGGGCCCAATACCTCGTGGACAAGATGTGGTGGCGGTCTTGGCGGCTGTTCCTCGCGCTGACCGGCACTGGCATGGAGTACCTCACCCCGCTCGAGGCCCGGACGCGCTCGTTCAAGGAGTTCATGACCGAGTGGGTGATCGAGCAGTTCGTGAAGAACCTCGAGGAGTTCGACCTCGAGCGGCCCTGGTTCTGGGACCTGTTCGTGGAGGAACTGGACTTTGCGCACCACAGCTTCCAGCTCGGGCTGTACGCCTACCGGACGACCCTGTGGTTCGACGTCACGCTGCCCGATGCGGCTGAGCGCGCCTGGCTGAACGGCAAGTACCCCACCTGGAACGAGACTTACGGGCCGTTCTGGAAGGACCTCGAGCGACGCTGGGAGGCCGGCGGAGAGAGCAGCACACTGTCCTACGGGCTCCCCGGGCTGTGCAACCTCTGTCAGCTACCGACGCTGTTTGTCAGGCCCGGCCGGAACACCGCGTGCACCCTCGAGCGGGACGGCCGCCGCTACCTGTTCTGCTCCGAGCCGTGCCGGTGGATCTTCCAGCAGGAGTCCCCGAAGTTCGCCGCGCACAAGAGCGTGGTCGACCGGATCGTTGCTGGTGAGGCCCCCGGCAAGCTCACCGAGCTGCACAAATGGATGGGCCTCGAAGCCCCCGTGGAGACCGGCAAGGATGTGCGCCGCGGCCTCGACCCGTGGCGTCTCGACCCGATCCCGAGAGCGTGAGGTATGGCGATGCGCGTCTACCTGTTCGGCTACGCGAGCGATGACTACCTGATGCGGGTCGTCGTCACCCCGGACAACCGCACCGTGGCGCACCTGGCCTCCCAGCTGGTCGCCTGGGGCACTGCCCCGGAGCGAAACGGGTCGCTCACCGTGCGCAACGAGGCCGGCGAGATCCTCGATCCCACATCGACCATCGCCCAGGCGGGGCTCGGATATGGCGAAATCTTCACGGTCGAGCGGGGCTGACCCCGCGTGGCGGTACGCGGGGACACTGGACGATGTCTGGGAGGGCGAGATGTGCGCGGTGACGCTCGGGGCCGTCGATGTGGTGCTATGCAACCTGGACGGGGAGCTGGTCGCCTACCGGGACAGCTGCCCGCACCTGGCCAACCCGCTCTCCGAGGGCGACCTGCACGACGGGGTGCTGACCTGCGCCGCGCACGAGTGGCAGTTCGACGCGCATACCGGTCAGGGGGTGAACCCGGCCAGCGCGTGCCTGGAGCGCTACCCGGTGCGACTCGACGAGGACCGGGTCTTCGTCGGTATCGAGGAGGACCAATGAGCACGTCCGATGGCGCGGCCGACGGAGTGGGCCCGGTACTGCAGGCCACGCCGTTCGCGCATGCGGTGGTCTCCGTCATCGAGGAGGAGAACGAGCGGGTGCTCATCCATGACGAGGATGCATACCTGCGGGTGCTGGTCCCCCGGGTGTGTCGGCTCTCCCGGGCCGGACTTGAGGCCGCGATGGGCGCCGCCGTGCGGTTCCCCGGCGAGTTGGAGTTGGTGCTGTCCTCGTTCACCGGAGTCATGGAGCTGTCCGAGGACGGCGCCGTCTGGCGGCTCGCTGGGGAACCCTCGGTGAGCCCAGCCGCGGCGCCGACCGGGCACTCCGCGTCGCGGGCCGGAGAGCCCGCGCTGGCGGGTGACCGGTGAGCCCGGCGGGGGCCCGGCCGCCGGGTCGCAAGACGTACACCCGGCTCGCGACGGGGCGCCGGGTCCCACAGGAGTACGAGGTGGTGAGCAGCGACCTGCACTACAACCACCCTCAGCGGTTCGAGCTGCCGGCCACCAACCCAGTAGTCGCCTGGTACTACCGTTACCGGGAGGGCTCACCCCTACAGGCCCGGGACTGGACGGGGTTCGCCGACCCGCGCCGCACCATCTACCGCGGCTACACCCAGCTGCAGGACGGCCGTGAGGACGTCGTCGACGGGCTGCTCCGCGAGGTCGACGAGACCGACTACGACCGGCAGCTGGACGCGGAGTGGGTTCGCTTCCTCGATAGCTGGTACTTCCCCCTTCGCTTTCCGGCGCACGGACTGCAGATGCTGGCCTCCTACATCGCGCAGACCGCCCCGGACCAGGCGATCACCAACTGCGCCGCGTTCCAGGCGGCGGATGAGATGCGCCGGGTCCAACGGATCGCGTACCGGACCGTGCAGCTGCACGATGCGCCGCTGGACGAGGAGACCGCGCGCCAGCAACGGACCGCCTGGGAGGAGGCCCCGGCGTTCCAGCCATTGCGCGAGCCCCTCGAACGGGCGCTGGTCGGCTACGACGGGGGAGAGGCGTTCACGGTGACCAACGCGGTCCTTAAGCCGTGCTTCGACCGCCTGGTCAACCAGCAGCTCGCCGGCGCGCTGGCCACCGCGAACGGCGACCCGATCCTGACCAGCATCCACTTCTCGTTGGACGAGGACGCGCGGTGGCACCGGGGGTGGACGGCGGCGCTGCTGCGCCACCTCATCGACGACACCCCAGAGAACGCGGAATTACTCGTGGGCTGGGTCGACAAGTGGCGACCGCTGGCGTCGCACGCGCTGGAGGCGTTCGCCGGTGTGCTCGCCGAGGCACCCGAGCCATTCGACCCGACCGCGGTGGCCACCCGCATCACCGACGAGGTGTCCCGGGAGCTGGATCCCGTGCTGGTCGAACCGTCCGAGACCCCAGATAGCTGCTGACCTGTAGGGCTCGAATATCACGGTCGAGTTCGGTGTCGGCGCGCCTGGCGGGGCGGGCGCGGATCGTGTTGTTGGCCGCCGAGGGGCTGTCCAACGCCGAGATCGCGCGCCGGACCGGGACCAGCCGGCCGACTGTGCTGGATTGGCGCGCCCGCTACGACGCCGGGGGAATCCTCGCGTTGGATGATCTGCCGCGCAGTGGACGGCTACCGGAGATCGACGAGATCGACGTCGTGGTCGCCACGATCGCCGACGAAGGCCGGCCGCCAGCGCACCTGGGCGTGACGCACTGGTCGGCGCGGCTGCTGGCCGCCGAGCTGAAGATCTCCTTTGCCACCGTGGCCCGGATCTGGCGTAAGTGGGACCGCTCGTGGTTGAACATGGTCGAGATTCTTCGGGATCATCACCCGCCAAGCCATCCGCCGCGGCACTTTTGGCTCCGTCCGCGACCTGACCCAGGCCATCACGGCCTTCATAAACGGAAAACGCCAGGGGGGCGACTCCACAGTCCAGCGCGGCCGGCTCGAACCCCTTGACACCGGCTCTTCGGATAAGTCACTGCCCGGACCTGTCAACGCTGAACCCTGCAACCGAGACCAAGATCGACCTGACTAGGTGGCTTCTGGTTACCAAGTGAGGGCAAGGTTTTCAGATCCACATGGTGGATGCGCAGGTGCGGACCTGCAGGACACAGCTATGCCCAATGGCATTCACTGGGGTCGATACAGCCGGCCTATCCGGCGCTCAGCCAGAAATGATCAGGCCAGCTGAATACGTGTGGCGAGTTGAAGGTTAAATTGGGTTTCGGGATCGGTGAGATCGTATTGGGTGAGGCTGCGGATCAGGTGGAGGCGGTAGAGCAGGGTGCTTCGATGGATGCCAAGAGTGGCGGTCCGGTCGGTCCGGTCGGTCCGGCGGTCTGAGGATTGGGTGATCTTGTTGGCGGGTCCGTGGCTGCGCTCAGCGAGTTATGAAACAGCTACTCACGGCTACTCCTCGGTAGTGAGCCGCGGGGTGCGTCCCAGGTGGGTCCGCTTCCCTGACTCGAGTCGTCCCTCAATTCGGGCCCACAATCCGCCGATCTAACTCAGAGATGATCTCTTGCAGTTCATCGCGAACGGTCATCAGAACCTCGTCACGCCGGTCTGATCCGGCGTGGTTAAGCTGGTCGGCCAGCCCGCGGAGGCGGGAGCTGAGCTCGATATCGGGCTGCAACGAGACCTCGCATGATCGCCCTCCAGCCAGGAGGTCATCGATGTTCAGGTGGAAGCGACGAAGTCCAGGAAGGTGGTTGCTGGCGGAGCAAGGCTCGGCGGCCCATGTCTCACCGTCGCACCGGAAGGCCTCGCGTCGAGTGAAGATCAAGACTGAGCACACCCACACTAGCAACATGAGGGCACGGCCCTAGAGCAACCCCGCCTCTATGTGCAAGACGGGTCTAGCTCCAAACAGAGTCTGGGCCTGGACGTGGCCACCCAGGGGCAGCGGATCCTGAACCAGGCACAGATCTTCGCCATCTCCGCCGAGGCGCGCAGCCGGATCAACACCGCCTACGTCACCGGCAACTTCGTCGGCGGTGCGGCCGGCTCGATCACCGCGTCCGCGCTGTGGGCCTTCGGCGGGTGGATCGCGGTGAGCGTTGCCGGCGCGGTGCTCTCCCTGACCGGCTTCGGGGTGTGGGCGGTCAACCAGCTGCGCCGGCCACGGACAGGGTGAGCACGGACAGGGTGAGCTCAGCGGCGCAGGGTGCGCGCCGGTGGCTCGCCGAACTTGGCCCGGTAGGCGGCGGCGAAGTGTCCGTGGTGGGCAAATCCCCACCGGGTGGCGACCTCGGTGACCGTGGTGTCCCCCGGGACGCCGGCCAGCAGCTCGGCGCGGACCCTGGCCAGCCTCACCTGCCGCAGATAGCGCATCGGGGACATCCCCGCCGAGCGCGCGAAGGCGTCCTGTAGCGCGCGCACGCTGACATGCACGCTTCCGGCCAGCTCACCCACCGACCAGGTGTGCTCGGGTCGCGCCTCCAGATGCTCCATCGCCTCCCGGACGACCCTCGGGGAGGTCGCCCTGGCCGGCTTGTTCAGCTCCGCCGTGTAGTTGTGCGGCTGGGCCAGCAACAGGCTGTCGACCAGCAGGTTTTCCAACGTCCGGGAGGTCAGCGGGTGCAGCGATCGGCCCTTGCCGCGGTCGGCCTCGTTCAGCACCAGGCGCAGCGCGTCCAACCAGCCTCGCGCCGTCGGGGAGGTCAGGCACATCGCCGGGGCGAACACCACTGGCTCAACGATCTCCCGGTCGAGGTGCCGCTCGAGCTCCCGATCCAGGCTGGACCGCGGCAGCATCAGGCAGAGCTGCGCGCAGCCGCCGCTCCAGAGCAGCTCGCCGTCCGTGCCCGGGCCGAGCACCGCGGCCACCGAGGGCGTGGACTGCACCACGTACCTGCGGGCCCGCCAGATCGTGGACCCGCGCAGCGGAACGTTCACGTGGTAGGACGCCGTCTCGCTGTTCACCACGTGGATGTCGGCGCCGAAACGCAGGTAGCTGGCGGTGACTGCGCCCACGTCCAAGGCGTTCATGTGCATGGTGAAGAGCGCGCCGGCCTCGGTCACCCGTAGCTGCAGGGGGATCCGGGGCAGTACCCGCTCCAGCACCTCGGTGGCGTGCCCGATGTCCCTGGTACGCGCGACCGGGTACGCGGCCAGTGCCTCGTCCGTCGAGTCAGTGTTCACCGCCAGCGCGCCCTCCGGAGGTCCTCGCCGGCCCCTGTGGGCAGGCTCAGGAACGGACGTTAGGCCACGCGGCCGTGGCCCCGCGCGCGGCCCACCGCAGAGCCGGGCGCCGCCCGAGGTCCGCGCAAAACAGACGCCGAGCAGCGTTTTCCGGATCGCTCGGCGGGTCCTCAGTGGATTGGCTGACGGCGCCGGCAGGACCGGGGCCGGTCGCTGACTCAGTGAGGAGTTTCCAGGAGATGTACGCGATGCTGACCCCCACGAGCTCGGGGCCCCGCCGGTGAACAGTCGCCGGGAGCACATGAAGCGAGTCTTCGAGCGGGTCCGTACCGAACCGGGCCTGGCCAGGAACACCGTGGTTGTGGTCGCGCTGATCGCCATCGCCGGCGTGGTCGGCGGGATCATCCTGGGCAACCAGCGGCTGGTGGCCCCGTGGAGCGACCGGCTGGTGGTCACCGCGGACTTCCCGGCCTCGCCAGGCATCAGCCCCGGCAATGGCCAGGAGGTGCGGATCGCCGGGGTCAACGTGGGGGACATCGCCCGCGCCGAGGTGGCCCCGGACGGCCACGCCCGACTCACCCTGTCCCTCGAGCCCGGCCATCGCCTCTACCAGAACGCCACGCTGGTGCTGCGGCCGAAGAGCCCGCTCAACGAGATGTACGTGACCATCGCCCCCGGCGCGCCGCCGGCCCCGACGGTCGGCTCCGGGTACCAGTTCCCGATCACCAACAGTGAGCGGCCGGTCCAGGTGGACGAGGTGTTGAACCACCTCGACGACAACGCCCAGCGCATGCTCACCTCGCTGCTGGCCGAGTCCGACGTGGCGCTGACCAGCGCGCGGGCCGACCTTCCCGCCGGGTTGGATGCGACCACCGCGGTGGCCAACCGAATGCGGCCGGTCGCTGAGCAGCTCGCCGAGCGCAAGGAGCTGATCCGGAGGCTGATCACCGCGCTGGGCCAGATCGCGCAGGCGGTGGGCGGCGATGACCAGCGGTTGCGCACCCTGGCGGCGGGCTTGCAGACCACCCTGCACAGCTTCGGCAGCCACCAGCCGCAGGTGGACCAGACGCTGGCCGAGTTGCCCGGCCTGCTCGCCGAACTGAAGCGCTCCACCGACTCGGTGCACGGACTCTCCGATCAGCTCGATCCCACGCTGCACAACCTGGCGGAGGCCTCCGACCGGTTCCCCGACGCGCTGGACCACCTACGGGGCACGGCGGACAAGCTGGACACCGCGGTGGACGCCGCCGAGCCGTTCCTGGATGCGGCCCGCCCGGTGGTGGCGGATCTGCGCCCGTTCGCCAGCGAGCTGAGCATCGCGCTGCCCGAGCTGCACGCCACCACCCAGCGGCTGGATCCGATGACCAACGCGCTGCTGCCGTACCTGCCGGATCTGGGCGCGTTCACCGTGCAGACTCGTTCGATTGTCAGCCTGGAGGACAGTAACAACGGGGTCCTGCGTGCCACCGCGCCGTACAGCTTCCACACCCCGCCACCGGTGCTGGGCACGAATAACGGGGTGCGCCCGCTTCCAGCTGGTGTGCCGAGCGGGAACTAGAGCATGTGGGCGTGGCGACGGATGCTCAGGTGAGCGCCGTACGGCTATGTCGTCGTGGATGCGGGGCCACATCCGAACCCGCGCAAGGCAGCCGAGGGTTATCCGCTTCGAGTGCTCTCCGTCGAAGACGCCTCGGCGCGGGTGGTGCGGCGGATCTTCGCTGAGTACTGGACGGGCGCGGTGACCGGGCCATCGGTCCCGGGCACGGGAGGGGGTCAGCCGGTGTCGATGACGGAGAGGCTGGACGAGCCGGCGTTGGCGGTGTAAATGCGCCGGCCGTCGGGGCTGACCGCCACCCCGCTCGGAGTCGAGCCGACCGGCACGACAGCGACCAATGCCCGAGCCTCGGTGTCGATCACCGCGATGCTCGCCCCGGGGTTGCTGTTGGTGCCGGGCTCGGTGACGTAGAACCGGCGGCCGTCCGGGCTGGGCGCCAGATCGTATGGTCCGAGGCCGACCGGGATGGTGGAGCTCAGGCGGCCGCCATCGGTGTCGATCACTGAGACGGTGGAGCCCGGGGCGGCTTCCGAGCCGCTGTTGGTGACGTAGGCCCGGCGCCCGTCGGGGGAGATCGTGACCCCGCCGGGCGCGAACCCGACGGCGACGGTGGCGCGGACGGTGTTGGTGGCGGTGTCGATCGCGGACACGGTCGTCGAGGGGGTGCCGACGGAGCCGTTGGTGGCGACCCAGACCTGCTGGTTGTCGGGGCTGACTGCCACGTCGAGCGGGTTGAGCCCGACCAGGATGTTCGCGGTGACGACATTGCTGGCGGTGTCGATGACCGCCACGGTGCTGTTGGTCGGCGTCGCCGGGCCCTGGACGCCGACGTACGCGTGGCGGCCGTCGGGGGCGACGGCCACGGCCGAGGGATTGGGCCCGACCGGGATGGTGGTCGTCATCGTGCCGGAGGTCAGGTCGACCACCATGACGACGTTCCCGTTGGCCGTCGCGGTGCCGTAGCTGGTGATGTACGCGCGGCGGCCGTCGGGCGTGATCGCCATGTCGCGGGGTTCCTCGGGCAGGGCGATGGTGGTGACCCGGAACCCGGCCGGGGTGCCCGCCGCCGCGCCGGGGCGGGTGGCGTCGTGGATGGTCACCCCGATCAGCGCGGCCACCAGCAGTGCGCCCACTGAGGCCAGCGCGACCACCGAGCGCCGGCCGAGCGTGACCTCGCCGGGCCGTCGGGGCGGCGTCCGGTCTCCAGGTAGCGGCGGGTCTCCGGGCAGCGGCGGGCCTTCGGATGGCGGTGGGCCCTCGGAAGCCGGGCGGGGGGACGCGGCCGCCCCGGTCGCCCTGGCCTCGGTGGGTCGGTTCTCCCACGGGGGTATGTCGGTGGACGGGTTCAGTCACGGGGGTGGGGTGTCGGGTGGTGGGTACGCCGGGGCGTCGGTGGCCGGCGATCCGGTTCGGGGCCCCCGCCAGCTCCGGTTCAGCTCGGCGGCGAGCAGCGGGGTAGTGACGGCGTGGTACTCCCAGAAGCGCAGCTCCGCGTAGGTCACCACCCACATCCGAACGGAGAGCACCAGGAACGGGATGTAGTACAGCGGCACCATGATCACTCCCACCGCGGCGCCGATCCAGCCGTTCCCCCCGGCCAGGTCGAACAGGCCGAACTCGCCCCCGGCCACGCCGACCGTCACGATGATGAGCCCGACCACGGCGACGAACAGCGCGGCGACGATCCCGTAGCGCACCACCGTTCCCCACCACCGCCGCCGGATCAGCGAGAAGCACCGCCACACCGGGGCCCGCTCCACCAGCACCACGCCAGGCAGCGACGAGAACAGCGTCCCGGCCAGGTAGATCGACGGGATGGAGGTCACCGCGACCCCCAGCGGCAGCAACGCCGGGATGCCGAGCTGGAACGCCGGCACGGCCACCACCAGCAGCGGGGCCCCGACCATCAGCAGGGCCAGCGCGGACCAGCCGACCAGCGCCGGCACCCGGGGCGCGGCCGACCGCAGGGCGTCGCGGAGGGTCGCCGGTTGCCGGTTCGCGGCCCGTACGACGAGGAAGAACCCGGCGCCCTGGTAGAAGGGGCCGACCACCGCGAAGACGAGCCAGAAGAGACCGATGAGCACGGGCGTGACGCCGTACCCCAGCAGGTAGAAGAACGGGTTGGCCCCTCCCTGTACCGCGTCGGCGATCCGCTGTGGATCGGGTTGCGCCGCATTTAAGGCCAGCCCGAATGCCAGGTAGAGGACGGCGGGGACGGCGGACAGGGCGACCAGGCGCCCGAAGCTGTCGTCGGCGACGCCGAACACCCTCCGCAACCAGTCGATGACGCCCAAGGGGACCAGCGGGTCGTCGGAGACCGCCGTCGGCCAGCCCTGGTACCCGCTGGGGAGCCCGGCATGCCCGCCCAGGTACCCGTCGAACCCGGTCGGATATCCGGCTACCCCGGTCGGATATCCGGCGGGCTGGTCGACTGGAGGGGCGGGGTGTCCGGTGGCGGGCGCGGGCTGGTCGGCGGGGTCGGCGGATGGCCGATCGGACTCGGCGCGTCGCTCGACCGAGACGTCCTGGTCCGTACCCGAAGATTTCCGCCAGCGATCGTCCTCTTTCCCCGGCGGAATGACCATGCAACCACGATAGGTAACCCACCCGCGCTCGGAGTCGTCTTCGTCCGAACGTCCACCAACGGGTGATACGCCGTCGGCCCGGATCGCCGGCGGCGAGTAGCTGGTGGAACCGCGGTGAAGCCTGTGGGGCTCGACTGACCACGCTTCGGATGCTCGAGCAAATAGGGGCGGGCCGCCGAAAGCCGGGGCCCGCCCCTTCGAACGTCGTACTCCGATTCCCCAAGATAGTCTGCCGCGGCTGGTCGGCGAACCATGCGCGTCCGCGCACTATGGAAATGCGCGACTACGCAATCGGACTCCGGCGTTCTTCATCGCCTGGTCTTGCTTGCCCTGGCCGATCGTCTCCATCGAGGCGCTGGGCCAGGGGTTAGCGCTCAGCCGTGATCGTCGGAGTTCTTCTGGTCCTTGGCAAGAACACCCAGAACACCCTCGATGACGCTGTTGTTGCAGGCCTGAATCGGAACCTGAACAGTGGTGTCCTGAACGTTGACCAGGCCACCCTGCCCGTGAATGCCATCGGCCTTGTCCTTCGCGCTGTTGTCCTGGTGACAGTTCGCGCTGCTCTCATGCTCGTTACCGCCGCCACCGTGGTGGTGGTGGTGATGGTGATGGTCCGACTCGCCGCCGTAGTCGCCAGCAAAAGCCAGCGGGCTCAGAGCGAGCAGGCCAGCAGCAGTGGCCGCCACCACGATTCCAGCCCTCTTCAGCACAGTTGATCTCCTGTCCACATCGGCGCCATCTCACGACGACTACCTTGACCGCCGACGGCAAGTGGGGGAGCCCGCCGGCATTACCTCACGATAGTCGGCCACCGCAATAAAGTGCGCAGAGGCACCCGAAAAAGGCGATCAGTGTCGCTCTAGAAAAGGTACGGTTCCTATCGGGTGAAACAAGCCATTAATGAGAGTTTCTCAGTGAATCGCGGCGTGGACGCCGCTATCGGAGGGTCACTCGAACGAGATCGTAACCTTTCCCGAGATAGAGCCAAGGCACGCTTAGGCGACCCAGATATCATTGTGCGGAGGAGATCTACTACGTTAGTCATGCCAGCGAGGCTCCCCAAATCATCGTTGGCAACCGTGGCGGTTGTCGAGAGACGCCGCCGATGTGGACAGGAGAAGTCACTGTGCTGAAAAAGGCTGGAATTGTGGTGGCGGTCGCCGCTGCCGGTCTGCTGGCGTTAAGTCCGCTCGCCTTTGCCGACGATGGCGGGATCCTTCACGGTGCGCACGGCCAGGTTGGCTTCGTGAACGGGCAGGACGACGCTGTGCAGGTGCCGATCCAGGCGTGCAACAACAGCGTCATCGAGGGCGTCTTCGGCGTCATGTCGCATGACCAGAGCAACAGCGACAGCCACGACGGTGATTGCCACCAGAAGAACAAGCGAGTCGACAGCTCGGGCAGCAACTGAGCTTCTCTTGCCAGGAAGAAGGGCGCCGGACTCGACACGGCGCCCTTCTTCCATGTCTCCGCGACCTCATGATGATCTGGTGGAGCCGGCTGCAGACGATCTCCGAGAGCGTGGACACCGAGCCCGAGTCGATGCCGTGACTGATCAGGCAATCATGACCCTCGCTGAGGGGGTCGGTGTCCGGGCGGCGTGCAGCGCCGCGGCTGGCTCCCAGGCCGCAGGTGCGGGCACGGGCACGGGCACGAAACCGATGTAGTCGGTGTGCCCAGGTCCGTTGTCTTGGGCCGAGATCAGCACGTACTGGCCTTTGAGAGCGCCCGGCCTGCTCGCGTCTTCCAGTGGATAGAGGAACCCGACCCGGTTGCCTTGGATATCGACGCAGGTCGCCGGGCCTTCCGGGGCGATCAGGGCACCTGGACCTCAGCTGCCGACTGAGTGTTCCGCGAGGCTGGGACGCCAAGTCACTAGTACCGGCAAGCACGCGGGTGCCGCCCCGGTGGGGCGGCGTCACGGCCGCGTCCGGCTCAGGCCACGACCGGTGCGTCGGGCCAGCCCGCACCCCGCTGCGCCGCGCTGACCCGGGCGGCGGCGCGGACGACGACCGCCCCCAGGTCGGCGAACAGACCCTCGTGCACACGGTCCTGGGGACCCCAGATGCTGAGCACCGCGAGCGGTCGTCGGGTGTGGTCGAGCACCGGCGCCGATACCCCATACAGCGATGACTCCAGCTCGCCCGCGCAGATGCCGTACCCACGGGCCCGGGTCGCGGCGAGCTCGGCCGCCAGCGCCTCGGGATCGGTGATGGTGGTGGCGGTGAAGGACCGCAGCTCGCCGCCGAGCAGCCGGCGGACCTGGTCGGCGGGCAGGAACGCGAGCATGGCCTTGCCGGTCGACGTCGCGTGCACCGGTACGAAGCGACCCAGCCAGCTGGCGGTCAGCACGGCGGTCGGCGTCACCTCGTCCACGTAGCAGAGACCGCCGATCCCGGGCACGGCCAGCGCGGCGGTCTCCCCGGTCTCGCGACAGGTCCGCTCCAGCTCGGGGCGGGCCGCGGCGATCAGTGCATCGGGCCCGGCGGCGTTGCCGAGCTCCACAGTGGCCAACCCGATCGAGTACCGCCCGGTCGACTCGTCCAGGGCCACCAACCCCCGGGCCTGCAGCGTCTTGAGCAGCCGCCAGGCTGTGGCCCGATTGAGCCCGCAGGCCCGGGCCAGCGCGGGGGCGGTGGCCATTTCGGCGGACGCGGCGGCCACCGCCTGCAGCAGGTCCACCGCGCGGTCCACCGACTGGATCCGGACGGAGGCAGCGGGCGAATGGTTACGCGTAGTCATCACACAACCTCCCGTTCACCCTATTGACGATCCGATTCGGTGTGTCTAGGTTCACATCATTCCAAAGGAGTTCGCATCGTGCGACAACCACCACACTCCGGATACTCCCGCTTTCAGATGACCGCCCGGCCGTCGCGCCGGGATGTGTTGCGGTTCGGCATGGTTGCCGCCGCCGGCCTCACCGGGTTGACCAGTCTTTCGGCGTGCGCCGCGGTGCCCGGCAAGCCGGATCCGAACAAGCCCCAGGTACGCGGTGGCAGCTACAGCCACGGGGCCACCGGCGGCGGCCTCAAGGACACGCTGGACCCGCACTTCCCGGTGACCAACCCGGACATCGCCCGTTGCCTGCAGCTGTACGAACCGCTGCTGCGCTGGAACGCCAACTACGAGATCGAACCGTCCATCGCCGAGTCGATCACCCCGTCCCCGGACACCACGCAGTGGACGATCCGGCTGCGCGATGGGGTGGAGTTCCACCACGGCAAGACCGTCACGGCCGAGGACGTGATGCACACCCTGGCCGTCGTCACCGATCCGAAGAAGACCGGGTCCGGCGGGACCGAGCTGGCCTCCATCCTCGAGCTGAACAATTCGAAGATCGTCGATCCGAGGACGATCCTGCTGCAGCTCAACGCCCCGTACGCGGTGATCGACCAGCTGCTGGCCGAGTACACGGTCGGGGTCATCCCCACCGACTTCGACGTGCACAAGCCGGTCGGCACCGGCCCGTTCGCGTTCCGCCGCTTCGTGCCCGGCCAGCTCTCCCAGTTCGCCCGCTACGACAACTACTGGGACGGCCCGGCGTGGGTCGACGAGTTGATCATCTACGACTTCGCCGACGACGCCGCCAAGGTCAACGCGCTGCTCGCCGGCCAGGTGCAGAGCATCGACAACCTGCCCAACTACCTGGCCGGCACGATCGAGCAGCAGGGCGCCTCGCCGCTGGTCTCCGAGTCCGGCGCCTGGGTGCCGTTCACGATGCGGGTCGACGTGGCGCCGTTCTCCGACGTCCGGGTGCGCCAGGCGCTGCGCCTCGTCGTGGACCGGCAGCAGATGATCGACCAGGCGCTGAACGGCTTCGGCATTCTCGGCAACGACATGTACTCCCCGTTCGACCCGGCCTACGCCCGCGACCTGCCGCAGCGCGTGCAGGACATCGACCAGGCCAGGTCACTGCTGGCCCAGGCCGGCCACGCCGATCTCGACGTCGAGCTGGTCACCTCCACGGCGGTCGGCGCCGGCGCGGTCGAGTCGGCCAACCTGTTCGTCGAGCAGGCCCGCCGGGCCGGGATCACGGTCCGGCTGAACAAGGCCGACGCCAACGTCTTCTACGGCGACCGGTACCTGAGCTGGAACTTCGCCCAGGACTTCTGGAACACCCGCAACTACCTGCCGCAGGTCGCCACCTCCTCGGTGAAGTCCGGGACCTACAACGAGACCCACTGGGACGACCCCGCGTTCAACGCGTTGATCGACCGGGCCCGCCGGGAGCCGGACCTGGCCAGGCGCAACCAGCTGCTGCACGACGCGCAGGAGATCGAGTACCACACCGGCGGCTACATCATCTGGGGCTTCAAGCGCCAGCTCGACGCCTACTCGAACCTCGTACAGGGCTTGCAGCCGCACCGCTACCTGCCGTGCTCGGCCTTCGGGTTCAAGCACGCCTCCTTCGTCACGCCCCCAACGTGAGGCAACCATGACCGATCTGGCGACCACAGCCCCCGGCACCGAGGCGGCCGCCCCGGCGCGCCCGAACCCGGCCGGCTCGGCCTGGCTCAAGTGGCTGGCCCGGCGGCTCGGCCTGGCCGTGCTGACGTTGTGGCTCTGCTCGGTGTTGGTGTTCTTCGCCACCGCCGCGCTCGGTGACCCGGTGCGCGCGATCCTCGGCAAGGACTACGCCACCAGCCCCGAGCGGGTGGCCACGCTGACCGCCCAGCTCAAGCTCGACGAGCCGGTGATCACGCGCTACTTCCAATGGCTGGGCGGGCTGTTCACCGGCAACCTCGGGGAGTCGGTGGCCAACGGGCTGCCGGTCGGCTCGCTGGTCGGGGACCGGATCGTCAACTCGGCGGTGCTGGTGCTGGTCTCGGCGCTGGTGATGATCCCGATCGCGTTCGGGATCGCGTTGGTCTCGGCCAACTTCCGAGGCAAGCGGACCGACAGCGTCATCCAGATCATCATGATCACGCTGGCCGGGCTGCCGGAGTTCGTGGTCGGCATCCTGCTGGTCGCACTCTTCTCCACCACCGTGCTGCACGTGCTGCCCGCCGTCACCATCGCCGGTGGCGGCGCCCCGCCGTGGTCCAAACCGGCCTCGATGATCCTGCCCGTGGCCACGCTGGTGATCGCGGTCGCCCCGTACGTGGCCCGGATCGTGCGCTCCAGCCTGCTCGAGGTGCTCGACAGCGACTACGTCGAGCTGGCCCGGCTCAAGGGCGTCCCGGAGCGGGTGGTGCTGCGCAAGCACGCGCTGCTGAACGCGATCGTGCCCGGCATCCAGGTGATCGCGCTGCAGTTGGCCTGGCTGGCCGGGGGTGTGGTCATCGTTGAGTACCTGTTCTCCTACCCGGGGATCGGGGCGAGCCTGGTCGACTCGGTGCGCAACAGCGACTTCCCGATGGTGCAGGTGCTGGCCATGACGATCGCCGGGGTCTACGTGGTGGTGAACCTCATCGCCGACATCCTGTCCATCCTGTTCACCCCGCGAGCGAGGACGGCGATCGCGTCATGAACGTGTTGAGCCCCGCGAGCCTGCGCCGGATCGGCAGCCAGCGCCGGCTGGTGACCGGGCTCGTGATCACCGTGGTCATCGCCCTGATGGCGATCATCGGCCCCTGGTTGGCCCCGTACGGCCAGAACGACATCGTCGGCAAGCCGTTCACCCACGAGGGGTCCTGGCTGGGCACCGACTACCTCGGCCAGGACGTGTGGAGCCGGGTGCTGGACGGCGGCGGTTCGATCCTGCTGATCTCGGTGCTGGCCACGCTGCTCGGCATGGTCGTCGGAATCATGATCGGCGTGGTGGCCGCCTACATCGGCGGGTGGCTGGACGAGGCGATCATGCGGCTGAACGACGTCGCGCTGGCCTTCCCGCAGATCCTGCTCGCGCTGCTCGTGCTCACCGCGGTCGACCAGCCGTCCTGGTGGATGATCGTGCTGCTGGTCGGCTTCTCGCACGCCCCCAGGGTGGCCCGGGTGTCGCGGGGCGTGGCGCTCGGCATCGTGTCCCGCGACTACGTCACCTCGGCCGAGGCACTGGGGGAGAGCCGGCTGCGGGTGATCCTGGCCGAGGTGCTGCCGAACATGAACGCGCCGCTGCTCGCCGAGGCCGGGCTGCGGCTGACCTACTCGATCGGCATGGTCGCCGGCATCGGCTTCCTCGGCTTCGCCACCAACCCCGGCGCGGCCGACTGGGGCCAGATGATCAACGAGAACCGGCTGGCGCTGCTGGTACAACCGTGGGGCGTGCTCGCGCCGGTGATCGTGATCGGCATCTTCACCGTCGGCACCAACCTGATGGCCGACGGCATCGCGCAGCTCGCCGGTCGGGGAGACTGACATGACGCTGACCGACGAGAACATCGAGGCCGGCTGCACGGTCTCCGGCCTGCGGGTCGCGCTCACCGGCCGGGGGCTCGACGTGGTCGACGAGATCAACCTCGAGCTGCGCCCCGGCGAGGTGGTCGGGCTGGTCGGCGAGTCCGGGTCCGGCAAGACCACCGCCGGCACCGCGCTGCTGGCCTACGCCCGGCGCGGGGCGTTCATCGAGCGCGGCACGGTGTCCTTCGAAGGCGCTGACGTGCTCGCGCTGCCCTGGGAGCAGATGCGCGAGATCCGCGGCATGAAGATCGCCTACGTGCCGCAGGACCCCGGCGCCGCGCTGAACCCGGCGATCCGGATCGGCCGCCAGATCGTCGAGCTGCACGAGCTGCACGGCATCGGCACCGCCGAGGAGCGCCTGGCCAAGGCGCGGGCGGGGCTGGTCGAGGTAGGTCTGCCCGACGACGACGAGTTCCTGGCCCGCTACCCGCACCAGCTCTCCGGCGGCCAGGTGCAGCGGGTGGCGCTGGCGATGGCGTTCCTGCCCCGGCCCAAGGTGCTGGTGCTGGACGAACCCACCACCGGCCTGGACGTCACCACCCAGGGCATGGTGCTGCAGACCGTGGGTGAGCTGTGCCGCAGCCACCGGGTGGCGGCGCTGTACGTCACCCACGACCTGGCCGTGGTGGCGACCATCGCCGACCGGGTCGCGGTCATGTACGCCGGGCGGATCATCGAGCTCGGGCCCCGCGATGCGATGTTCCGCCATCCCGCGCACCCCTACACCCGGGCGCTGCTGGATGCGATCCCGCACCTGTCCAGGGCCCGGGCGCTGACCGGCATCCCGGGTCGTACGCCCGGGCCGGGCCGCCGACCCTCCGGGTGCCGCTTCAACGACCGCTGCGAGTACGTCGAGGACCGCTGCCGGGACACCGAGCCGGCCGACGTACAGGTGGGCCCGGACCATACGGCGAAGTGCCTGCGGGTCGGCGAGATCGGCAGCTGGGACATCAACCGGGGCAACACCAACGACACCGATCCGGCGACCACCCGGGACATCATCCTGTCCGTCGAGGACCTGCGGGTGTTCTACGGGCGCAAGGAGGTGGTGCACGGGGTCAGCTTCGACGTGGCCAAGGCCGAGGTGGTCGCGCTGGTCGGCGAGTCCGGCAGCGGCAAGACCACCATCTCGCGCTGCGTCGGCGGGCTGCACAAGCAGTGGACCGGCGAGCTGGCCTTCGAGGGCCGCCCGCTCGGCAGGGGCGCGCGGTCCCGAGGCGCCGAGGACCGGAAGCGGATCCAGTACATCTTCCAGAACCCGTACCTGTCGCTGAACCCGAGGCTGACCATCCAGCAGATCGTCTCGCGGCCGATGGAGCTGTTCGGCATCGCCAAGGGCAGCCAGGCGCGGGACCGGGTGGTCGAGCTGCTGGAGGCCGTGGCGCTCGGGCCGACCGTGCTCAACCTGCAGACCAACCGGCTGTCCGGGGGCGAGCGGCAGCGGGTGGCCATCGCCAGGGCGCTCGCGGCCGAACCCGACCTGCTGGTCTGCGACGAGATCACCTCGGCGCTGGATGTCTCGGTGCAGGGCTCGATCGTGGCGCTGCTGGAGAACCTGCGGAAGACCCGGCAGATCAGCATGCTGTTCGTGACGCACAACCTGGCCCTGGTCCGCTCGATCGCGGCCCGGGTACAGGTGCTCAACGCCGGCGAGCTGGTCGAGTCGGGATTCGTCGTCGAGGTGCTTGACACGCCGAAACATGACTACACCAAGCGGCTGCTGAGCAACTCGCCGGCGGTCGACTGATGGCCGACCCCGAGGAACAACTTGTGGCGGGTCCACAGTGAATCGCAAGGTCATCATCACCTGCGCGCTGACCGGTGCCGGGGACACCGTCGGCAGGTCCGAGCACGTGCCGGTCACCCCGGAGCAGATCGCCGAGTCCGGCATCGAGGCGGCCCGGGCGGGCGCTGCCATCGTGCACGTGCATGTGCGGGATCCGCGCACCGGTGACGGGTCCCGCGAGGTCGCGCTGTACCGCGAGGTCGTGGAGCGGCTGCGGGACAGCGACGTGGACGTCGTCATCAACACCACCGCGGGCATGGGCGGCGACCTGTACCTGAACCCGGAGGATCCGTCCGGCTTCGCCGAGGGCACCGACCTGATCAGCGGCGTGGACCGGCTCGCCCACGTCGAGGAGCTGCTGCCGGACATCTGCACCCTGGACTGCGGCAGCCTGAACTTCGGCGAGGGCAGCCTGGTCTACGTCAGTACCCCGGACATGCTGCGGGTCGGCGCCAAGCGCATCCAGGAGCTGGGCGTGCGGCCCGAGCTGGAGATCTTCGACACCGGGCACCTCTGGTTCGCCAACAAGCTGATCGACGAGGGCCTGATCGACCCTCCCGGGATGTACCAGCTGTGCATGGGCATCCCCTACGGCGCCCCACCCGAGCCGGCCCTGCTGGCGGCGATGGCCGCGCAGATCCCAGCAGGCGTGGTGTGGGCCTCGTTCGCGATCGGCCGCATGCAGATGCCGTGGGTGGCGCAGTCGGTGCTGCTCGGCGGGCACGTGCGGGTCGGGCTGGAGGACAACCTCTACCTGGGCCGGGGCAACAAGGTCACCAACGCGCAGCTGGTCGCGAACGCGGCCACCATCATCACCGCGATGGGGTCCGAGGTGGCCACCCCGGACGAGGCTCGCGAGACCCTGGCGTTGCGTCCCCGCGGATGAGCGAGCCGGCGAGCGAGTCCAGGACGCTGACCGGGGGCGCTCGCGTCGCGCCCGACCAGGTGCGCACCGTCGCCTGCATCGGCGCTGGGGTCATCGGCGGCGGTTGGGTGGCCTACTTCCTCGCCCGCGGGTTCCGGGTGCGGGCCTGGGACCCCGGGGCGGACGCCGAGCCGCGGCTGCGCGCGATCGTCGCGGCCGCATGGCCGGCGCTGACCGAGCTCGGGCTGGCCGAGGGCGCCACGATGGACAACCTGGTGGTGACCCCCGAACTGACCGCGGCCGTCGGCGACGCCCAGATGGTGCAGGAGAGCGCCCCGGAACAGCTGGACCTCAAACGCCGGCTGTTCGCCGACATCGACGCGGCGACCCCCGAGCACGTCGTCATCGCCTCGTCCACATCGGGGTACGGCATGACCGAGATGGCGGGCGAGGCGGCGGCCCCGCACCGGCTGGTGGTCGCGCACCCGTTCAACCCGCCTTACCTAATTCCGCTGGTCGAGGTGGTCGGCGGCGAGCAGACCGCGCCCGAGGTCGTCAAGTGGACCTCCGAGTTCTTCCGGCACATCGGCAAGTCGGTGATCACCATGGACCGCGAGGTCCCCGGGTTCATCGGCAACCGGTTGCAGGAGGCGCTGTGGCGCGAGGCGTTGCACATGGTGGCCAACGGCGAGGCCACCGTGGAGCAGATCGACGCCTCGATCACCGAGGGGCCGGGCCTGCGCTGGGCGTTCCACGGGCCGATGCTCACCTTCCACCTGGCCGGGGGGCCGGGCGGGATGGGGCGCATGCTCGACCACTTCGGACCGTCGCTGCTCTCGCCGTGGACCCGCCTCGAGGCGCCCGAGCTCACCGCGGAGCTGCGCGACAGCGTGGTCGCCGGCTGCGAGGAGGAGGCCGGCTCGCGGACCGTCGCGGACCTGGTGCGCGAGCGGGACCGTCGGCTCGTCGACATGCTGCGGGTGCTGGGCAAGGTGCCCCATCACAGGTGAGCAGCTGGCGCTGAGCCCCTGGACCGAGGACGTCCGGCCGGAGTGGATCGACTACAACGGCCACCTCTCCGAGGCCTACTACGTTCTGGTCTTCGGGCACGCCACCGATGCGGTGATGGATCAGCTCGGGATGACGCCGAACTACCTGACCGCCACCGCGACCTCGCTTTACCCGCTCGAGGCGCACCTCCGCTACCTCGACGAGGTGCCCGCCGGAGCGCGGCTCGAGGTTCGCTCGGCGGTCATCGGGGTGACCGGCAAGCTGCTGTGGGTGTGGCACGAGATGTGGGCCGATGACCGGCTGCGCGCCAGCGAGGAGATCCTTGCGGTGCACGTGGACACTCGGGCCGGTCGCTCCAGCCCGTTCCCCGACGGGCTGCGCGCGCGGGCCGAGGCGCTGCGGGTACCGCCGCCCGAGCACGCCTCGCGCCGGATCTCCCTGAAATACGACAACAAAGCGGGGTGAGCGCGGTGGAAGATGAGCTGCGGAAGCGGGTGCGCGGACTGATCCGCGTCGCCCCGGGTTCGCAACGCGTGTTCGCCGAGGAGATCGGCCTCGACGAGACCAAGCTGTCCAAGTCGCTCGGCGGTACCCGGCGGTTCACCGCGCAGGAGCTGGTGCACATCGCCGAGCACTCCGGGGTGACGGTGAACTGGCTGCTCAACGGCAGCGACGACGCGGTCACGGTCACCGCCGTGCCGGCGGTCAGCGCTCGCTCCAGCAGCGCGCCGGACGCCCAGGCCCAGCCGGAGATGCGCCGACGCATATTGGAGACGGCCTGGGAGCTGATCGCCACCTGCGGTTACCACAATGTGCGCATTGCC
>Ga0193743_1000787_pt1 | contig 24831 bp, 14 predicted proteins | sample L2c2metaG_FD_143038 | JGI IMG/M metagenome (GOLD analysis project Ga0193743, IMG submission 143038) | Soil microbial communities from a riparian zone of the East river system, Colorado, United States - L2c2 | ecosystem: Environmental > Terrestrial > Soil > Riparian zone | place: USA: East River...
AGCCCGCATTAGTGGGGTATCGTGTCCTATTACCCCACTAATGCGGGCTTCCACTATCCCAGTCCGAACCTGCCGGCCGGCGTCGATCTTTTCGGCTCGGTTGTGCAGAAAGCCCACGCGCGCGGCATTCGCGTGGTTGGCCGCTACGATTTCAGCAAAACGAGCAAAGCTGTTTTCGACGCCCATCCGGAGTGGTTCTTTCGTCAAGCCAACGGCGAGCCCGTCCTCTACAACGGGCTTTATGTTGTTTGCATCAACGGGGACTATTATCGCAAGCAGGCCATGAAAATTCTGACGGAAGGCCTCGAAAAATACGAGGTCGACGGCCTCTTCTTTAACGCCTTCGGCAATCAGTCGCGCGACTACAGCGGCAGAGAGTTTGGCCTGTGCCATTGCGATTCCTGTCAAAGAAAATTCCGCGCCTTGTACCATCGCGAAATTCCCGAAAAGCCGGATGACGATTACCGCCGCTTTATGTTTGTCTCGTCCCGCGAAGTGGCTGCCTCCATCGGCGAACTCATTCACAGCAAGCGTCCCAAAGCAGGCTACTTCAATTACATTCAGGAATCGACTGACGGCATCATGTCCGAATCGAACACCGCCGTTGAACGCCCGCTGCCATTATGGCCCTACTCAGCCAGCGATAACGTCAACCGCGCGCGGAATAGCGAACCCGGTAAGATGGCGGTCAATCTTAATATGCAATTCGTCGATTTTTGGTGGCGCTTCGCGACGGTGCCGCGCCAGGAAATCGCTTTGCGCATGTGGGAGAACGTGGCTAATGGGGGCGCGCTGACGTTTGAGGTTAACGGCACGCTGGACCTGCAGGATCGCCAGGCGCTGGAAACAGCCAAACCGATCTTTCGATGGATCGCGGCGAACGAGCAGTATTACGCCCGGGAGGAAACGGCCGCCAAGGTCTTACTGCTGGGCGCTTCTTCGAAAACGGGTCACACTTATAGCCAAAATTCCTACCGCGGACTCTTCCGGCTGCTGAGTGAAGAGCACGTGCCGTTTGCCGTCTCGGACAACATGGATTGGCTGGGAAAGCGAAAGTTCGACTTAGTCATTGCCAGTGATTGGGCTCCCAGGGAACTGGAGCAATATGTCGCCGCCGGCGGACATGTGTTGATTGCCAGCCCGCAGGCGCCCGAATTTCCGGTCGCATCGGTCGTGCGCACATCGAAAGACGTCAAGGGCTATTTCAGAGTGCGCGACCATGCTCAGCTTCCTTCACTGAAGGATACAGATCTGTTGATGACGAATGGTCCGTTCACTGAAGTGAAGACGGACGGAAAGCCACTTGTGACGCTGGTTCCGCCTTCGCTCATCGGGCCTCCTGAACTGGTTCACGTGGATATGAAAGATACCGACACGCCGGGTCTTGTCATGATGAAGCACGGAGCGGGGGAGGTCGCGTGGTTTCCGTGGGATCTCGCGGGTCTGTATTATCGCGAAAGTTTACCCGCGCATGCCGCGCTATTCAAAGATGTCATGGACCGCCTGAATCCACACAGGCAGCTGCTGACCGACGCCCATCCTTTAGTGCAAATGACCTGGATGAAACAGAACGGGCGGCAGCTGCTGCATCTGATTAACATGAGCGGACATTCCGAAACGGGATATTTCCCGCCGGTCCCGATGAGTAACATCCGTGTGCGGCTGGAGGGGAGTTTCGCGAATGCGAAAAGCCTGCGCTCTCCCGCCCATCTTCCGGTCAAAGTAACTGGCGGCTACACTGAACTTACTCTTCCGCAACTTACAGATTATGAGTTAGTCGTGGTGAACTAAATTAAGCCAAAGCCAGGGGTACTGCTTCTTCCCAGCGTCCCTGCGCTTTCAAGATCAGTTCAATTACTTCGCGCGCAGCGCCGCGGCCGGCAAGCCGCCGCGTTGTGTAGTGGCAGACCGCTTTCAATTCGTCCGCCCCATCGGCAACGGAAACCGCCAGGCCTGCCCGTTTCGCCAGCGGTATGTCCGGCAAATCGTCACCCATGTATGCCACTTCTTCCGCCGTGACGCCGGCCTTCTGCATGCATTCTTCAAACGCCGTGGTCTTCTTCGCTTGTCCCAGATAGACGAAGGTCACTTGGAGCTCTTCGGCGCGCTTTGCGACTGCGGGTGAGCGGCGGCCCGTGATAAAACCGGTTTGGATGCCCATCGTGCGCGCGAGCGAAAGACCCTGGCCGTCCCGTGCGTCGAAGATTTTCATCTCCGAGACAACCGCGGGAGCGGAGCTGTCGGCAGCGGTTGTGGAGATCAGGCACACGCCGCCATCGGTGAGGGTACCGTCGACATCCATCAGGAAGAGTTTGATTTTCCGCGCGCGGGCAAGAACATCAGCCGACGCAAGGCCGGCGATTGAGACATCAGACATGAGTCAATGGTAGCCCGGCGATACTTATGGTTAAGCTGGATCATATGATGCAGAGGCTGATCCCGAAAATCTTCTACGCCATTCTGGAGGACGGACTGGACTTGTTCGTAGACTCACTCGGTTTTCGCGTCCTCTACCAGGAAAATGACTTAGCGGTAATCGAACGGGACGGGGCTAAGGCCTATCTCGTACAAAGCCCGGAGTTTGCAGCAAAGGACCGGCCCGAGATCACAATCGAGACGGATTCTATCCAGGACCTTTATCAGGAAATCAGGGCGAAGCGACCGGACATGCTACATCCGAACTCGAATACTATAAGCCGGCGGCCTTGGGGCGCAGTGGAATTCGCAGTGCGAGACAAAACCGATGTGTGCGTCATTTTCCGTCAATGGTGACTGGAGGGCGGGGCAGGTGAGGGCAGGGTTCTCGATGCACTTATGATCTCCGCGTCAATCTGTTGAACCCTTTTCCCACAAGCCGCGTTCCAAGAAGAATAATTGCCAAAACCACCAGACATGCAATGGCTTGGATGCCGATACCGGCGAGATTCCGCGAGACAAACTTCCGGGTTGCTCCGCGGATGTAGGCGGTGCGGGGAGACGAACTCTCGTAATCCACTGGCACGGACGATTTCTCTTTCAAGCCTGGCACCGATCCGGCGTCGATCAGATCGGCGTAAACTCAACGCCGATCACCTCGATCGGTTGATCGGCGACCAGGCCCCTGCTGCGAGATCCGTTGAAAAGCTTATCGATTCGGTCCACAGTTTTCACCCGGCCCAATCCCTGCCGTACTGCCACGGCAGGCGGCGGCATCGGCCTGGGAAAGTCTTCCACCATCACAGCAATCAGCGTCAAAAGGACGCACACGCCCACGGCCCATCCGAATTTCGGAATACGAGTCATTCGCCAGAAGAGCAGCAGAATGGCAGCTGCCGCGATTGTTACGGCAAAAGTGGCTGCCTGTCCAGTGAACAGCACTTTAAGGCCGGAGAATATCTGCTGATCTGCCAGACGCACCGTGGGAAGCAACTGCGCTCCGCGGAGGAATTTTGAGAGAGGCAGGTCCGGGACATCCTGCGGGCGCAGATAGTGCAGGCTGACGGCTTGACCAACCCGCATTGCGTCGTAATCAATTGGAGCGAATTGAGTCGTGAGGAACGAGACACCTGTTCCGTCCGGCTTTGAATACTCGACGGTGATTTCCGATGAACGCTTTAACGTTGAGTAGCGGACGCCGACGTCTTCGCGCTTCGAGTAGACGGTACCTGGAATGGTTACACCGCGCCAATCGATGTACAGCGAGGAAATCAAAAAAGGCAGAACGAGGAATGCGGTAAGGCCCAGCAGGAGCAGGAGAATCAGGCCGCGGAGCATTCGGTTGTATGGGCAAGCATATCACCGCGTGGCCTGCGGCTCCTACAATTTCTGCTGCCGCCCTACTTGCGGCCGTTCGGGCCGGCTTTGCCGCGCTTTTTCACCACTTCGGCCACTAACTCGGAGGTTTCCTCCAAGTGCACCCACATGGCCGCGCGAGCTGCCTCACTATCGCGCTCTTTGATCGCCCGGAATATAGCGTCATGCTGCTTCAGTACTTTTCCCGGAACTTGCGGAATCAGCAGCTTCAGCATCAACCATTGCTTCATCAGGTTTCGCAGCAGTTGGACCGCGTTGCGCAGCACTTCATTGTGGGCGGCCCTGGCAATGGCTAAGTGAAAGGCCAGGTCCGGTTCCAGGATGGATTCGCCATTCGCAACGCAGTCGCGCATTTGCTTAATCGCTTGCGCGATGGCTTCGATCTCAGCTTCGGTGGCTCGTTCCGCCGCCAGACCCGCTAAGTCTCTCTCCAGAAATTCGCGGGCCTCCATAATGTCGCGCAACTCTTCGTGATCGGTGCCGGTAAATGCCCACAGCAGCGGCCGCGATAGAAATTCCGAGCGCGGGCAGACGAATGTTCCATCCCCCACGCGGCTATCCAGCATGCCAATCAGCTCCATGGCTTTCAGCGCCTCGCGCAGTGAGGTTCTGGCGATTCCCAGCTGCTGGCAAAGTTCACGTTCCGGCGGAATGCGGTCGCCCGCCTTCCACGAGCCATTTACCACGTAGGAAATGAGTTGTTCAAAAGCAGACGCGGTCAATGTGGTGCGCACTAATGGCACAATCGCCGTCGCTACTCTACGTCGTTCAGGCATAATTATTCAAGGCTTCAGAAATCCTGGTAAAAAACTATTATGCCAGTGCCCTGCGATTTGTTCGCTTTCCATACGAAAAACTCTCCCTAACTGCTTGACACAATGGTCAGTCCAAAGTACCATTTCGTTTAGCACAAAATGGTAAGACCATTGATCTACGGCCTCTCCCTTCGAATGGACGCTTCGTTCCGGGCATGACTTCGGTTTGGCGCCAGTCTTATCTGTTATGGGGGCAAGGCCTCGGCGTCTCATCGTTGATTGCTGCCCTCCCAACACTATTATTGTTGTTCTTGCTGGCGGTGAAGCGCAAGCCCGCGTGGCAGGCGGCGCTAGCCGGCCTAGCCGCAACGCTTGTGCTGGCCACGGCAGGTTATGGCATGTCAGCTCGCCACACGCTCAGTTCCGCCGCTTACGGAGCAGCCTTCGGCCTGTTTCCGATTAACTGGATTGTCTTCTGGGCAATTGTGCTCTACCGCATTACGGTCGAGACCGGCAAGTTCGAAATTATCAAGGCCTCGATCGAGTCGGTCACCACCGACATGCGGCTGCAGATCTTGCTGGTGGCGTTTGCGTTTGGCGCGTTTCTGGAGGGCGGCGCCGGTTTTGGAACTCCGGTAGCCGTGGCCGCGGCCATGATGGCGGGGCTTGGATTTGCGCCTCTCTACGCCTCCAGTATTTGCCTGCTCGCCAATACCGCGCCGGTCGCTTTCGGAGCCATTGGCACGCCCGTCATCACGCTTGCGGCTATCACGGCCTTGCCCGTCGATAAGCTGAGTGCGGACGTGGGTAGAATCTGCGCCCCCATCTCGTTCCTGCTGCCGGCCTATCTCATCGCGACCGTAGGCGGAGCTTCCGGAGTCTGGGAAGTCTGGCCGGCTCTGCTGGTGTGCGGGGCGGCGTTCGCCGGCGTTCAATTCCTGGTCTCGAACTTTATCGGAGCGCAGCTCACTGATATTCTCAGCTCGCTCTCCGCCATTGCGGCCCTGATCGTGCTGTTGCGGTTCTGGAGTCCCCGGCGAATTCTCACCGCCCGCGAAGCCAGCGGCGCCGGCCCTCCCCCGGCCAGCGCCGCGCCGGTTGTCGTGGTTCAGTACGGCGCGCGCGACATTCTCGCGGCCTGGATGCCCTACATGCTGCTGGTGGTGTTTGTCCTTGCGTGGGGTTACAAACCCGTGCAGCAAGTTCTGAACACCGTCAGTGTTTCTTTTCCGTGGCCGTGGCTGCATAATGAGATTCACCGCATGCCCCCGGTCATTCCCAAGGCCGCCGCTTATGGAGCCGTCTACAGTCTGAACTGGCTATCGGCTGCCGGTACTTCCTGCATGCTCGCCGCGCTGCTTTCCGCGCTATTCCTGGGCGTGAAGCCGGGCATGTTCTTGCGCTTACTCCGCACCGTTGCGCGCCAGTTATTTCTGCCGACCGTTACCGTTTCGGCCGTGCTCGCCATGGCCTTCGTGATGAATTACTGCGGAGCTACCGGGACCCTCGGTCTGGCGTTTGCCGCGACGGGAATCCTGTTTCCATTTTTCAGCGCGCTGCTCGGCTGGCTGGGCGTATTTCTCACCGGCTCCGACACGTCATCGAACGCGCTCTTCGGCAGCCTGCAGGTGGTGACGGCGACCAAGTTGGGCTTCGGCGCCACCTTGATAGCCGCCTCGAATTCCGCGGGCGGCGTGATGGGCAAGATGATAAGCCTGCAAACCATAGCAGTTGCCGCCGCCGCGACCGGACTATCGGTACCCGAGCAGGCCCAACTTTTCCGCTTCACCTTGAAGCACAGCATTTTCCTCGCAAGCGTCGTCGGAGCAGAAGTGCTTTTTTATGCTTACGTACTTCATATGCAGTGACTCCGGGCAAGATTTTTATACAAAAGGGGATTAAACTTTGGCACGGCTTGGCTTTTTAGGTTTAGGGATTATGGGTGCGCCGATGGCGCAAAACCTGCGGAAGGCGGGACACGAAGTGGCCGTATGGTCGCACGGCACGAAAAAGGCGGAAAAATTCGCTGAGACGCACGGCGCGACGTTCTGCTGTAAGCCCGCGGACGTCGCTTCCACCAGTGAATGTGTTTTCGTCTGCGTCGGCGACACGGCAATGGCTCGCGAGGTCATATTAGGCGAAAGCGGCATTCAGGCCGGCGCAAAGGCGGGTCTCGCCGTTGTGGATTGCAGCACCATTGCCCCGTCCGATAGTGTTCAAATGGCCCAGACTCTGGCCGCGAGACAGGTGGAATTCCTGGATGCGCCCTGTACCGGCTCAAAGGCCGGAGCCGAAAGTGGCACGCTGACTTTCATGGTCGGCGGTTACCGCACAATCTTCGATCAGGTCCGCCCCTTCCTGGAAGCCATGGGAAAGTCCTTTTACTATTGCGGCGAGCATGGCATGGGCTTGCGCGCGAAATTGACCCAGAACCTGATATTGGGCAATCTTCTACAGGCGTTCAATGAGGGATTCGTACTCAGCACTAAGGCCGGCGTGGATCCTGAACTCATGCTCGATATCTTGAACAACAGCGCGGCCCGCTCGGGATTGATCGCCGCTAAAGCGCCCGCCGTGTTCCGCCGCGATTTCTCCACTAACTTCTCAGTGAAATGGTTGGAGAAAGATATGGCGCTTATGCTAGGCGCGGCTGCCGAAATGAATGTGCCCGTGCCCTTAACCGCTCTGTCCCAACAACTGCTCCGCACCGCCATTGCCAAAGGCTTTGGCGATGAAGATATCTGCGGATCTATCCGCGTTCTGGAAGATATCACGGGCGTGCAAGTTCGGCAAACACTCGTTAAGAAGTAACAGTTAGATCCGTTTCAGTTACTGCTCAGTTACAATCTTAAATACTGTTTTAACCATCGACAAGCTTAGGAGCTTTTTGCCGTGTCTGCATTATTACGCTACTTCCTTCTCTGTCTCATTGCCATCGAACTTGCCATGGCGCAGGTCTCGACCGGCACAATCACCGGCGCGGTGCGCGATTCAACTGGCGCCGCCGTCCAGGGCGCAAAAGTAACCATCGTTCAAACGGCCACTTCGGAGTCGCGCGTGAGCGTAACGAACGAGCGGGGCGAGTTCAATGCTCCGAATCTACACATTGGCCAATATTCGGTCACGGTAACGATGGACGGATTTAAAACCGACATTCATAACGAAGTGGTGCTTGAGATCGATAAGGTCTTGAACCTGCCCATTGTGCTGCAGCCCGGCGTAGTCACCGAGTCCGTGGAAGTCACGGGCGGGGCTCCACTGGTAGATACTGCAACCTCGTCCCTAGGACAGGTGATCGACAACAAGAAGATTAATGACCTCCCTTTGAACGGGAGAAATGTTTGGGCGCTCGGTCTTTTGTCGGGCAATTCCGTTCCGGTGAAAGGCATCAATTCGAATCTTCCGTTCACAGCCGGAGGCGGCCGTTACCAAAGCAATGACATTCTGCTGGACGGAATTGACAACAACACGATTGCGACAGGTGGCAACATCGGGTACAACGGCATCAATTTCTCGCCATCGGTCGATGCCGTTGCGGAGTTCAAAGTCAAGACGAACAACTACAGCGCCGAATACGGGCGTTCCGCGGGAAGCATCGTTAGCGCGATTACTAAGTCAGGCACGAATGCCCTTCATGGCGATCTATGGGAGTTTTTGAGAAATCAGAACCTGGACGCCAATAACTTTTTCTCGAATGCGGCCGGCACGTCCCGGCAACCTTATAAGCAAAATCAGTTTGGTTTCACGGTAGGCGGTCCAGTCCTAATTCCCAAAATCTACAAGGGCCGGAATAAGACTTTCTTTTTTGCCGACTACGAAGGCGTGCGCCGCAGGACTTCCGCGTCTTCGACGATTGAAGATATCCCGCCGGTTCCGTTCCGCACGGGGGATTTTTCCAGTTATCAGTACACGATTTATGACCCGCGCAGCCGCGCCTTGAACTCCAACGGGCTGGTGGTCAGCTCGCCTTTTGCGAATAATAAGATTCCCACATCGCTGCTGAACCCCGGCGCCCTGGCCACGCTCGGCCTGCTGCCCACTCCCAACTACGGCGCACCGGGCGCGCAGGCGGCGAATTATCTCTTTATCGCCCGACAACCGTTCAATAACGACCAATACGACATACGGATAGATCACCAGTTCTCCGACAAGAACACGCTGTTTGCGCGTGTCTCACGCGCTGTGCAAAGCAGTACGAATCCTGGAAGCTTTTCCGGATTTCTAGGCGGCGGAACGAACAATATCAACAACTCGGTGAACACTATCCTCAACGATGTTCACATTTTCACCCCAAGCCTGGTGAACGAAGCGCGTTTCGGCTACACTCGCCACAACGGCAGTTTGCAAGTGCTGGACGCTCAAGGCGGCGTGGATTTCGCCAATAAGAACGGCATCGCCCTCTACCCCTTCCCCGTTCAGACCTTTCCCCAAATTCTGTTTTCTTACTCCGGTTCATCCACCGGCGGTTCGCAGCAGTTCAATGCGCTTGGCTCCGGCGGGCCGAACTTGAATGTGGAAAATCTGTTCGAAGGCGCGGACGACCTTTCCTGGACCAAAGGGAAGCACTCCTTGAAAATGGGCGTGGATGTACGGCGTGACCGCTTTGATGTCATCTTCGGCGGCGGCGCTACGGTATACGGCTCCATCTTCACTTCGTCATCGAATTCTTCGAACTCCGGCGCCCCCTTGGCGGACTTTCTCTTGGGCTATCCGGCGCAACTGACGGGAACCCAGTTACTCGATTGGGCTCGCATGCGTAATCTCTATACGGGCACTTACATTCAGGACGATTGGAAAATCAGTAGCAAGTTAACCGTAAACTTGGGGCTCCGCTATGAGTTATATACGCAGCCCGTGGACGCGCGGGATCGCGGCGCGCTCTTTGATGCCCGTACCGGACAGTTTGCGGTTCCGGGACAGAATGGTTTTTCGAGAGCCATTGTGGACGGCTTCCATCGGAACTTCGCTCCCCGGGTCGGCTTCGCCTACAGCCCCACTAACCGCTGGACCATCCGCGGCGGTTCGGGCGTTTTCTACGGCCCGCGTGAGGCTAATCAGTCGGCGAGTGTTTTCGGCGCTAATCCTCCCAACGCTCCAACGGTGATTTCTCCCTCTGTCAGCGCCACTGGCACGGTTACCCCTCCGATCAATAGCGGCAGCCCGATTCAGGTTGGTCCGACCTCGCCTACACTTAGCACTTTCACCGCGGCCAATCCATTGGGCTTATTGATACGCACCGCCGATTTCGCCAACAGCCGTCCTGCCCAGGTGTACCAATGGAACCTCGGCATCCAGTACCAAGCCGCCAAAAATCTGGTTTTAGAAGCGGCTTATTCGGGCATGCGCGGCACTTACCTCACCAGCCGCGTGAACCTCAATCAAATTCCGTTTGCCACGGCGCTGGCCGGAGGGAATCTGCAGGCAAACCGGCTTTTTCCCAACGTCGGCAACCAGGTCGTGATGGATTCCTCTACCGGGAATAGCTCCTACAATGCCTTGAACCTTCGCGCCGAAAAACGCATGGGCGCCGGCTTCAACTTTCTGGCCAACTACACTTGGTCTAAGAATTTGGAAAGCAACGGATCAGGCGGCAATACCTCTTTCACTCAGAGCGGCGGCACTACCAATCCGCTGGATAGCTGGAACCTGCAAAAAGAGAAATCATATGCCCCGCTGAACGTGCCGCAAGTGTTTGTGGGCAGCGCTGGCTATGAACTACCATTCGGCGTTGGTAAGCATTTCCTCTCGCAGCGCGGTGTCGCCAGTGCGATTCTGGGCGGCTGGCAGTTGAACGGTATCGTCACGCTCGAAGACGGATTCCCCACTGATATCCGCAGCAGTCTCATTCCCGCCACCAACCAGCTGTTCGCTACGTTCAATGTCCCGAACGCGGTGTCCGGCGTTTCCATGTACCTGCCGAATGCCGGGCCGAACGGCTATTTCAACCCGGCATTCGTTTCGCAGCCGGGGCAAGTGCTCAATGTCAACGGCACGCCCATCACGCTGTTTGGAAATCTGGCCCGGCGCGCCGCCCGCGGTCCCGCAACCAAGAACCTGGATTTCTCGGTCTTCCGGAACTTCAGCATCCATGAGCGCTTCAATCTGCAATTCCGCGCCGAGAGCTTTAATTTCACCAACACTCCGGCCTTCTTCCTCCCGTCCGCCAACAGCCCCGTGCTGACCATTGGAAACCCGAGTTTCGGTAAATTGAACTCGTCCAATTCCACCGGCCGGCAGATACAGTTTGGTCTGAAGTTGTATTTCTAGAACTGAGGTAAATTCAATTCAATGAATCGGCGAGAGTTCATGCAAGCAACCGTGGCCGGAGCCATGCTCCCCCTGAGCGCCATGCCGCAAGGCCAGCATCCGGTGGCTCCGCAAGCCAACTGGTATGACCGCCCCATGCGCTGGGCGCAGATTGCGTTCGTCGAAGACGACCCCGGCAACTACAGCCAATCTTTTTGGATTGACTATCTGCGCCGTATACACGCCGATGCCGCGTGTCTCAGCGCGGGCGGCTGCGTGGCGTTCTATCCCACCAAAATCCCCATGCACTACCGCAGCAAGTGGTTGGGAGATCGCGATACTTTTGGCGACCTGGTGAAAGGCTGCCGCGAACTTGGCATGAATGTGGTGGCTCGAACCGATCCACATGCGGTCCATCAAGATGTGTATGACGCGCATCCTGATTGGATTATGGTGAATGCCAAAGGCGAAAAAGTGCGGCACGCGGCCGACAAGGAGCTTTGGGTCACTTGCGCGCTGGGACCTTATAACTTCGATTACATGACCAAGGTGACGGAAGAAATCGTCACCTTGTATAGCGTGGACGGCATCTTTACGAATCGCTGGGCCGGTTCGGGCATGTGCTACTGCGAGCATTGCCAGGAAAACTTCCGCGCGTTCTCGCATATGGATCTGCCGCGCACGCTCGATCCGCAAAATCCAAATCGCCGCGAATACATCGTCTGGCATCAGCAGCGGCTCTTTGAACTATGGCGGCTGTGGGATTCTCGCATAAAAGCCATCAATCCGAATGCGAGCTACTTAGCCAACGCAGGCGGTGGCGCGCTCAGTGAGTTGGATATGACCGTAGTCGGCCAGCTCGCTCCGACTCTGTTTGCCGACCGGCAGGCGCGCCGCGGTGTAACTCCGCCTTGGGAAAACGGCAAAAACGGCAAGGAATATCGCGCCACCATGGGCCGCAAAGCCATCGCGGGAATCTTCAGCGTTGGCCTGGAAGAGCAATACCGCTGGAAGGATTCCGTCCAGAACGGCGATGAAATCCGCTTGTGGGTGGCCGATGGCATGGCCCAGGGACTGCGCCTCTGGTTTACCAAGTTCAACGCCAAGCCGATTGATAAACGGTGGCTGCCGGTTGTGGAAGAACTCTACACCTGGAACTACGCCAATGAAAAATATCTGCGTAACATAGATCCGCTCGCGCGGGTGGCCATCGTCTATTCACAACAGACTGCCGCGTTCTATGGCGGCCCCAAGGCCCATGCCAAGGTAGAAGATCCGGCGCTGGGCTTCTATCATGCCCTGATTGAAGCCCGGATTCCCTTTGAGATGGTGCATGACCGCTATTTGGATGCGGAACACCTGGCGCCTTACCGCACCCTCATTCTGCCGAACATAGCAGCCCTGAATACGAAGCAGTGCGAGCAACTAGAAGCGTTCGTGAAGCGCGGCGGCAGCCTTGTCGCCACTTACGAAACATCGCTTTATGACGAGTGGGGCGTGAAGCGAAAAGATTTCGGGCTCGCCTCGCTGTTTGGCGTCTCTTTCACGGGAAAGATGGAGGGGCCCATGCAGAACTCGTATCTTACGCTCGAGAAAGATCCTTCGACCGGCCGTTTCCATCCGCTGTTAGCGGGCTTTGAAGATGCGACCCGGATTATCAATGGCGCAAATCGCGTGGAAGTTACTGCCGGCGAAACCTCCGGTTCGGTGTTTTCACCATTAACGGTTGTACCCAGTTATCCGGATCTGCCGATGGAATCGGTATTTGTCCGTCCGGCAAAAACGCATGATCCCGGCGTCTATCTTCGGGAGGTGGGCGAAGGCCGGGTGGTGTATTTCCCCTGGGATATCGATCGTACCTTTTGGGAAGTGCTGGACGTGGATCACGGCAAGCTCATCGCCAATGCTGTATTGTGGGCGAACAAGGAACCGCAACCACTTACCGTCAAGGGGTCCGGTGTATTGGATGTTTCCATCTGGACCCAGAAAGACTCCATGACCGTTCATCTAGTCAATCTCACGAATCCCATGATGATGAAAGGACCGGTGCGGGAAGTGATTCCCATCGGCCGCCAACAGGTGCGCCTTCGCGTTCCCGCTGGTAAACGAGTCCGTAAAGCCCACCTGCTGGTGGCCAAACGCGATGTGCCGCATCACGAAGTGAACGGGTTCATCGAAGTGGAAGTCCCCGGTGTGGCCCTTCACGAGGTGATTGCGCTCGACTTCGCGGTCTAGATCAGTTTTAAATTGAAACCTCTCCGGCTCATTTCTAGTATTTACTTCGGTGGATGTTAACGTAAATTGCGGTTACATGTTGCCGTGAATAACGTGAGTCTGTCCAGCGCGCTAGCAGTAGTTATCTCAGTCATCATCCTTCTGGCTGGATGCGGACCTCGTTCCTCCAGTACCGGGGAAACGCAGCTTACCGTAAATCAGATTAAGAAATTGTGCCAGCCAAAAAATGCGGGGCAGCCTGTTCGCTTTCAGGGCATCGTCACGCTGGTCGATACTACCTCTGAATTCCTAGCGATACAGGACGGCAGCGCCGGTATCCGCGTAAGAACTGGTATCCCTCCCGATAATCACCTCGCCAGTCATAGAGTGGAAGTGAGCGGGAAGATCGGCAGCGGGGAGAACGTGGATTTCGTGGAGGATGCGTCGATCGCGGATCTGGGCGAAGCGGCTCTTCCTGACCCGCGCCCGCTAGCCGCGGCCGATCTCCATTCCAACCGTTTCGATTGCTTGCGTGTCACCATCGCCGGCGTTTTTCGTCCGCTGCGCCTGGGCAATGCCGGCGAAAGCAGATTCCCCATGAACGCAGGCGGCACGCAAATCACCGTCCGCGTGAGGGGAGATCAGATCCCCTCGGCCAACCAGTTTGAGGACACCGAAACCAGCGCCACGGGCGTCGCCTCCACCGCCGTCGACTTGGATGGCAAAGTCACCGCTTTTTCACTGCTTGTACCCTCGCTGTCCTCCTTGCAAGTAGTTAAGCCCGCCCCTGATCCCCGCGCCCTTTCTGTGCTGACGGTTCGTGCCGTGGCCGCCTTGCCCTCCGTTCCGCTGCACCGGATACGGCTGCGGGGAACGCTTCGCGTTGTCCCAAACTCCTCAGACCTGCTGTTCACCGACGCGACCGGATCCCTTCCGGTCCGCTCCAACGTGAGAACCGGCTTTGACGTGTTGAATAACGCCACCGAGGGCACGGTGGATCTGGCTGCATTCGTAGTGGCCGAAGATTCGGCCCGCGCCTTGGTGGACGCCTTTGTCTTCCGCTCAGGCGCGCCGCCTGCCGCGGCACAGGATAGTCAACGCACCCTGAGAACCGCCGCGGAACTACGCCTGCTGCGCCCCGCCGAAGCGAGCATGGAACGGCCCGTTTCCCTCGATGGCGTCGTCACCTTTTACAACCCGCAAAGCCTGGCGCTGTTTGTCCAGGACCGGTCTGCCGGGATTTTTGTGTCCACCGACAGTCACACGCTCGGGTTGCACGCCGGCGACCACGTACTAGTCTCAGGTGTATCCGGACCGGGAGCGTTTGCGCCGATCATCGACAAACCCAGCGTGCGGGTCGTGGGCACCCTACCTTTGCCCGAACCCTCCGGGCTGAGCATGGAGGAAATCTTCCTGGGAGGCGCCGACAGCCAGTGGGTGGAGATGGAAGGCGTGGTGCAGAGCACCGGACGGGAGGCGGGCCGCTCCTTCGCCCAAGTCGCCTGGGGACCGCACCGCTATACGCTTCTTTTCGCATGGCCCGACGGCTTACCCCCATCCTGGGTGGACACCCATATACGCGTGCGCGGCGCCTGCGGAACCATCTTCAATTCGAAGCGTCAATTGCTGGGCATTCAAGTATTCGTTCCCAGCCTCAACCAGATCAGCGTCGTCCGGACTGCTCCAAATCAGATTCCGCCGGCTCAGGTTGGTTCTCTTCGCCCGTTTCAGACTACGATCCGGCCCATCGAGAGCCTTTCGCAATTCTCTCCGTCCGAGCCGGCCGGACACCGGGTCCATCTCCGCGGGAGCGTTTCGGCAGCCAACCCTGGCGGCCCTACCTGGATGCAGGATGCCACCGGGGGCCTGCTCATTCGAAATCACAATGGCCTCGCACTTGCTCCAGGGGATGTCGTGGAAGTAGCCGGTTTCAGCGCTGCGGGCATGTTTTCTCCAGAACTGCGCGATGCAACCGTCAGAAAACTCGGAACCGGACCCGCGCCCCGGCCCATCGCCGTGAGCGGAGAGGAGGCGCTTTCCGGCGATTATGACGCCCAACTCGTCAGAATCGATGCCCGTTTGCTCAATCAAATCAGCAATGGTCACGAGCCCATTCTGCTCATGCAGGCCGGTAGAGTAGCCTTCTCGGTCCGGGGCGGCCCTAACCTGCCGCAGTTTGAACCGGGGTCCGTTCTTCGCTTGACCGGGATCTGCTCGGTTGCGGTCAGAAACCTGCGGACTTACGTGGTTCCGCGATCGTTCGGCATTAATCTGCGTTCGCCTGCCGACGCCGTACTGCTGCGGCCCGCTGCCTGGCTGACTCAGCAGCGCACTTTCCGCGCGTTCGCCGCCACCATGCTGCTGGTGGGCCTGGCGCTGGTCTGGGTTTGGGTGCTGCGCCGCCGTGTCGGCAGGCAAACCAGGGTTATCGCTCAAAAACTCGCCGAAGTGGAACTGCTTAAGGAAAAAGCGGAGGCCGCCAGCCGCGCGAAGAGTGAGTTCCTGGCGCACATGAGCCACGAAATCCGCACGCCTATGACTGGCATTCTGGACATGGCGGCCATTACGCTGGACACCGATCTGACCGCCGAACAGAGCGACAACATCGTCACCATAAAGTCTTCGGCTAGTTCGCTGCTCACCATCATCAATGACATTCTTGATTTTTCCAAGATTGAGGCGGGGAAGCTCAACCTTGATCCGATCGAAATTAACTTGCGCGACAGCCTTGAAGAAACCGTCCGAGCCATGGCTGTACGGGCCGACCAGAAATCCCTTGAGTTGATTTGCAGCTTCGCGCAAGATGTGCCCGAAATGGTTCTGGCCGATCCCACGCGGCTGCGCCAGATCGTCACGAATCTTCTCTCGAACGCCATCAAATTTACGGAGGAGGGAGAAGTCATTCTCGACGTTACGGTCGAGTCGCGAAAGGGCGATTTCATCACGCTTCATTTCGTGGTGAGCGACACCGGGGTCGGCATTGCGCCCGCACAGCAGCAGGGCATTTTTGCAGCCTTCACCCAGGAAGACGTTTCCACCGCGCGTAAATATGGAGGAACGGGTCTCGGCCTGACCATTTCCTCCCGCTTAGTCGAAAAGATGGACGGCAGGATCTGGGTGAAAAGCGAACCCGGCAAGGGCAGCCATTTCCACTTTACTTGTAAACTCGGCGTTGGACAGACTAAGCCGAGCGCCGGCCATCCTTCTGCTGCTCCGTCGCTGGCCGGCGTCCCTATTCTGGTGGTCGTTGACAATGCGGCCAGCCGCCGCGCGCTGGGCGCTATTCTGAAGAACTGGGGGATGAAAGTCACCATCGCCAGCCGTCCGCAGGATGCCCTGAAGATCCTGCGCGTTTCGGCGCAAAGCTCACCTCCGTTTGCCTTGATTCTGTGCGATGCCAGCATGCGCGGCCCCAATAGCGCCAATACCGACCGCTTTGGTTTGGCCGAACAACTCTCCGCCGAGCCCAGGATCAGTTCCGCGAAAATGATCCTTTTGACCTCGCTCGGCCAGCGCGGCGACGCTGCCCGCTGCCGCGAACTAGGCGTCGCCAGCTATCTCACCAAGCCGGTCCGGCGCTCCGAATTGCGCGCTGCCATCACGAAACTTTTGGACAGCCGCAGCGCACCGCACGGCATTCCCGTCACTCGCCATTCCATTCGTGAGGAAGACGCGCCTCGCTGGCGCATCCTGGTGGCGGAAGATAACCCGATCAATCAAAAGATCGTCCGCCATATGCTCGAGCGGGAAGGGCACAGCGTAACCGTGGTCGAGAACGGCCGCCTGGCAGTGGATGCCGTTGAAAAGGAATCCTTCGATTTCGTACTCATGGACGTCCAGATGCCTGAAATGGATGGCCTTGAAGCCATCGCCGAGATCCGCCGCCGCGAACAAATCAGCGGTAAGCACCAGACCGTCATCGCCATGACGGCGCGCGCGATGCGCGGCGACCGCGAACAATGCCTGGAAGCCGGCATGGACGATTTTCTGCCCAAACCATTGCAAAGAGATCAGTTGAACGCCATCCTCGAGCGCTCCGCTCTGGCCGCCTCCAACTGAAAGGATTTCTGCGCTTTCGCGCAGCAAGAAAGCGCCGATAAGCTGTGTGATGATTCCACGGCTGCCCATGCGTTCTCCAGTGCGAATGTATGAAAGCCCACAGTTCAAGAGCAAGCTGTGGACCCTCTCAGCAGCGTCGGCATGTCTTATGCTTCTGACGGCCTGCGGCATGGATCGCCCGCGTGCTGATTCTGCGCTTCTCACGGTCAGTCAGGTGAAGAAAATCCTGGCGGATCCGCAGGCTCCGCGCCCGGTCCGTTTCCGGGGCGTTGTCACGGTAGTGAGCCGCGAGCTCGGATTTTTGGCCGTACAGGATTCCACGGGCGGGATGCGCGTGCGGCTTCCCGGCGTAATAGATTCAGCTCTCACGGGCCACCAGTTGGAGGTAACGGGGTGGATCCGATCCCCCGGCACCGACTCGGTGAAGGATCCCGCCGTCCAGGATCTCGGTAAAGCTCCGCTGCCGGAAGCGCGCCGGCTCTCGTCCGCCGATCTTCCATCCGACCGTTTTGATTGCCTCCGCGTCCGTCTATCCGGGGTTCTTGGCTCCATTCGCCACGCGAACGGCGGAAGCCAGTTTCCGCTGAATATCTCCGGTACGCCGGCTCTCGTCCGCCGATCTTCGATCCGACCGTTTTGATTGCCTCCGCGTCCGTCTATCCGGGGTTCTTGGCTCCATTCGCCACGCGAACGGCGGAAGCCAGTTTCCGCTGAATATCTCCGGTACGCCGGCTCTCGTGTACTTGGGCGGCGATATGGGCGGCTGGACAAAAGAATTGGAGGATGCGGGCGTCAACGCTACAGGAGTGGTCATTGTCGGCGTGGACTCCAAAGGTAAAGTGGCCGATATCGGTCTGTTCCCGGCCGACCGGAAGGCAATCGAAATCGTTCAGACCCCTGCCGATCCCCTGACGTTGCCACTGGAGAAGGCCCGGCACATTACTGTCCTCAGCCCGCTGCCAATGCACCGGGTTCGCCTGCGCGGAGCCGTACGCTTTGACGCTAGTTCGTCCGAACTGCTCTTTACCGACGAAACTGGCTCGCTGCCCTTGCGCGGCGACGCGGGAACCGACTTTGCCGAGCAACTCAGCAAGAGTAGAGCCAGCAGCACCCGGAATAATTTGGATCTTGTGGCATTTGTGGCTACCGAGGCATCAGGTCCGGTCTTGCTGAATGGGACCACTCTGTTAACCGGTTCGGCGCGGTCCCAGACAGCCCGCACTCTAACGACGGCGGCCGGAATCCGGTTGCTGCGCCACGACCAGGCCGGCCTTCAACTGCCCGTTGCGCTTGAGGGGGTCATTACCTATCACGATCCCGGCGGCACGGCGATGTTCTTCCAGGACAAATCCGCCGGCATTTTTGTATCGGTTCCGGAAGGCTCGCCCGCGCCCAGTCCACTCGATCGTGTTCTCCTGTCGGGCGTATCCGGGCCCGGCGCGTTCGCGCCCATTATCAATAGGCCAAGCTTCCGTGTCCTCGGGCGCGCGGCGTATCCCGAACCCCTGCATATGAGCATGGAAGAAATCTTTCTGGGACGCGCCGACAGCCAATGGGTCGAGCTGGAAGGAATTATCCAAAGCGTAGCCCGTGAGGTGAGTTCGAGTCGAATCGCGGTGGTGGCGTGGGGGCCGCACCGTTTTGCGCTTCGTATGGGCGGGTCGATCAGCTTCCCGCCTTCCTGGATAGATGCCCATATCCGGGTGCGCGGCGCCTGCGGCACGATCTACAATGCAAACCGTCAGTTAGTGGGCATTCAACTGTTTGTTCCAAGCCTCGACCAGATTCACTTGTTGGGGCCGGCACTGGGCAGCCCATTTGAAGCACCGCTGTGGCCCATTCACAGCCTGCTGCGGTTCCTGCCTTCCGATGTGTCCGGCCACCGCCAGCATCTCCGTGGCACAGTTCTGGCGGCAAATCCAACTGGACCGACGTGGATCCGCGACGCCACGGGCAGCGTCCTGATCCGCAATCACAACAGCTTAAAGCTAGCGCCCGGCGATATCCTCGACGCCGCCGGTTTTGCCGCACCACGGCCGTTCTCTCCCGAAGTGCAGGATGCCGTGGTTAGAAAGCTCGGCACCGGTCCCGCGCCCGCGCCTTTCATCGCCGGAGCGGAAGAATTGTTGTCCGGAAAGCACGATGCGCAACTGGTGCGGATTGAGGCCAAACTGTTGAGCCAGTTTAGCGACGGCCAGGAACTCACACTGCTGATGCAAGCCGGCCGCTCCACGTTCGCCGTGCGCGGCCCGGCAGATTTATCCAATCATATTGAGAACGGATCGGTGCTGCGCAGCACCGGAATGTGTTCCGTCCTGGTCAAAGATCTCCATATTTCGGTGGTGCCGCGCACATTCGAAATCATTACGCGTTCGCCTTCCGACGTAGTGGTCTTGGAGCGTGCTCCCTGGTTGACCGCGCAACACATGTTCCGGGTTTTCACTGCCGCGGTTCTGGTTGTGGCTGGCGTCCTGGTATGGGTTTGGGTGCTACGCCGGCGCGTGCGCATCCAAACCGGTGTCATCGCGCACAAGCTGCGGGAGGTGGAGGCGCTAAAAGAAGACGCCGAAGCCGCTAATCTCGCCAAGAGTGAGTTTCTGGCCAACATAAGCCATGAGATACGAACCCCCATGAACGGCATCCTCGGGATGACGGAACTTACGCTCGATACCGACCTCAGCGCGGAACAACAAGAGAACCTCCTGGCGGTGAAATCCTCGGCCCGTTCCTTGCTCACCATCATCAACGACATCCTGGATTTTTCAAAAATCGAGGCCGGTAAACTCGCTTTCGATCCCATTCCCATCAACTTGCGCGATAGCATCGAGGAAACCTTGCGCGACCTGGCGTTCCGCGCCGATCAGAAAGGTCTCGAACTGGAGTGCGGCTTTGCCGAAGATGTTCCGGAGATGGTTGTCGCGGACCCCACGCGGCTACGGCAGATTGTCACCAATCTGGTCTCGAACGCCATCAAATTCACAGACCGCGGCCAAGTTGCGCTGCGTGTCACAACCACTTCACGCCAGGACGATTCGGTCTCCCTGCACTTTGTTATCAGCGATACGGGAGTAGGCATCGCCGCTGAGAAGCAAAAGGCCATCTTCGCGCCGTTCTGCCAGGAGGATGCCACCACCACGCGGAAATATGGCGGAACCGGCTTAGGCCTCAGCATCTCCGCGCTGCTCGTGGAAATGATGGGCGGCGACATCTGGGTCGAAAGCGAGCAAGGGAAGGGAAGTCACTTCCACTTCACATGCAAACTTGGCCGTTGCGCGCCGCTTGATATCGAAGGCCCGGCAACGGCCATTTCGCTTGCGGACATTTCGGCGCTGGTCATGGTGGATAGCCCTGCCAGTAGCCGGGCGCTTAGCGCGGATATCCGGAGCTGGGGAATGAAGACCACCAGCGCCGCGAGCGTGGCCGGCGCGCTGGAGCTGTTGCGGTCCGTTTCTCCAAGCGAATTTGCGTTGATCCTTTGTGACGCGCACCTGTTCGGCCGGCATGGTGCGGGTACCGCCGACCAGAACGGCGTGAATGCGGACGAATCCAGTTTGGCCGGGCAACTCGCCGCCAACCCCAACCTGACTTCCGCGAAAATAATTTTGTTGACTTCAGCCGGGCAGCACGGCGAGGCGGCCCGATGCCGCCAGCTCGGGGTAGCCGGTTATCTCTCTCAGCCATTCAAGCAACTGGAACTGCACGCTGCTATCAGCAGGGCGTTGGATTCCGGAGATTCCGCTCCGAGCCGGCCAGTAGCCCGTCACACCGTGCGCCCGGACGCAGCAAGCCGCCGCGTGCTGATCGCCGAAGACAATCCCGTCAACCAGAAAATTCTGCAGCGCCTGATAGAAAAGCGGGGACACACGGTGGTCATAGCCGAGAACGGGATCAGGGCTCTCGAAGCCCTCGAAGCGCAGAGCTTCGATCTTGTCTTTATGGACGTCCAGATGCCCCAGATGGACGGGCTCGAGGCCACGGCAGAAATCCGCCGCCGTGAGAAAGTCAGCGGCAAGCATCAGATCATCATCGCCATCACCGCGCACGCAATGAAAGGAGACCGCGAACGCTGTCTTGCGGCCGGCATGGATGATTACCTTACCAAGCCCCTTCAGAGAGGCAAATTGAACGCCATTCTCAATGGCTCGGTGCTGGTGGCGACGTCCTAGCAGGGACTGTGTAGGTTGACTAAATTGTTGACAATTTGTGCCAGAAATGACGACAAGACGCGCCACTAAAGGTGGCGAAATACGGTAAGGCTCCGTACGCCGTGCCGTAGCTGTGGAGCGGGCTGCCCGAGTGGATTTGGGACCAGTCTGCGCAATGGCGACTTTGGGCTCATCTTGATCTACAAGCCCCCGCAGCAGTAGGGCGAGAACCTTTCAGAGTGTTGTATCTTAACCGGTAGGACTGCGGGGCCTGGGTTTTCCATGTCAACATGGCTCACCATTTTCCTGTTTTCAATACTGGCTTCGACCGCGCAGGCAATAGAGGATGTTCAATTCCAGCGTTATGAGTACGAATGCGAGGGGCAGCATGTCGGCGCCGAGTTTGGCCACTTTTCGGTGCCGGAACGACATTCGGTCCCTGGAGGACGGAAGATCCGGTTGGCGTTCCTCAGGCTCAAAAGCACGTCATCGAATCCCGGACGACCGATCTTCTACCTGGCCGGTGGGCCTGGTGGCTCGGGAATCGCACTGGCGAAAGGTCCCCGAGGCGCGCTGTTCCTGCGAATGCGTGAGTCGGGCGACGTCATCGTGCTCGATCAGCGCGGTGTCGGACTCTCCGAGCCGAACCTGAATTGTCCCGGGTCGCTCGGCTTCCCTCTCACGGCTCCAGGCGATCTGGTACCGCTGCTAAAGCGCTTCGAAGATGCATCCCGCTCGTGCGCGGGTTTCTGGCGCGATCGCGGCGTCGAGGTGGCGGCCTACAACGTGGTGGAAAACGCGCACGATGTCGATTCCCTGCGGCAGGCACTCGGGGCGCCGAAAATCGTTTTATGGGGCAGTAGTTATGGAACGCACCTGGGAATGGCTATTATTCGCCATCATGGTCCAAGTGTGCTGCTGGCCGTGTTCAGCGGCGTCGAGGGACCGGATCAGACGCTGAAGATGCCACGAACGGTGGAGGCGCAATTGACTGCCATTGGCCGGCTGATTGCCCGCAGCCCCGTACTGTCGCCCCGGGTTCCCAACCTCGCGAATCTTGTCCGGCGGGTCCTCGTTGATGCGGAACGAACGCCATTCGTCGTTCCAATGGCGGACGCCGAGTTACCCGAGCGCGCAAGAGTGGTCCTCGGCCGCTTCGATATGGAACAGCTGGTAGTCGGGATGATCGGCACCCGAAGCGGCATAGCGAAGCTTCCCGCCACGCTCCTGGCATTCGAAAAGCGCGAACTCTCGTCGCGGCTCGTTCAAGAGGTAGCGCACGAAATCGTCGCGACGCGCACAGGCTCTATCGGCTCCGCCATGTCGTACGCGATGGACTGCTCATCGAGCGCGTCCGGGCAGCGGTTCACCAGGATCGCAAGCGAGATGCAACAGACTTTCGTGGCACACCTGGATTTCCCGATCCCGGATGTTTGCAATGCCTGGAATGTGCCACCATTGCCGGACCGCGAGCGGACCGTGGTCCGCTCGCCGATTCACGTCATGTTCCTGAGCGGAACGCTGGATGCCCGCACCCCGCCACGGAATGTGGAGGAGATCCGCCAAGGATTTCCCAACAGTCACCACGTGCTAATCGAGGGTGCCGGACACGGCGACGATCTGTTCGTGTCTTCACCCGAGATCTTCGAGGTGACAATGGACTTCATCAAGACCGGCTCGGTTCGCGTCAGACGCATTGAGCTGCCGGCCCTACGGTTTGAATAGCCTATGTCCTTCCTTGCACGATGGCTGTCTTACTGCTTCCTTGGGTGCGCTGTCTGCTGTTGCCAGCCGGTGGTGATCTCCGATGTAACGGTGATCAATCCACGCGACCGCAGCGTACAGATGCACCGCAATGTAGTCCTCGAGGGAGGCCGAATCCGCTCGATTGGGACTGTGTCCTCGTCGGTTCCAAAGAGTGCCCTGGTCATCAATGGAAGACAGAAGTTCCTCATTCCGGGACTTTGGGATGCCCATGTCCACCTCTCCAAGACGGGGGTGCTCTCGCTTCCGCTGTTCGTTGCCAACGGAATCACGGGTGTGCGGGACATGGGAAGCGATTTCGCGGAGGTTGATGGCTGGCGCAAGCGAATCGCGGCCGGAGAGTTGATTGGACCGCGCATCAAGACTTCCGGGCAGATTCTGGAATCGCGCGCAAATGTCGAGCGCGTGAAGCGAGAGGGAACCGTTGAGCCGGTAGACCGGATTCGTGTGGGCGTGGGCAATCCGGACGAAGCGCGTCGGGCGGTCGACCGGGCTCGCGGTCGCAGGCGTCGACCATATCAAAATGCGAACGACCCCGGACCTACAGACGTTTCTGGCTGTGGCCGACGCGGCGAGACGTCATCATCTTCCCTTGACGGCGCATCCGGTCGCGCCTCCAGAACAACTGATAAAGGCCGGACTGGGAAGCGTCGAGCATTTTCTGAGTTACCCGCCATTGAACAACATGACCGACTCCGAACGGCGTGCACTGCTCCGCAAGATGACGAAGTCGGGCCTGAATATGTCCAATACGATGACAAACGTCACTGGCCTCATCTCTACCCCCTATGCCGAAGGCAAACGGATCTTGGAAGACACGAACGGCGCGCTCGATCCGCGGCGCAAATACTTATGTGGCTACCTGATCCAGGACTGGCGCGAACAGGTGGAGGAGAACAAGGACTCGCCATACGAAGAGTTGAGAAAGGAACTCCCCAACATATATCGCGACTTCCGGGAGATGCGAGAGGAAGGCGTTCCGTACCTGGCGGGAACCGACGCGGGGGTAGTGTTCATATACCCCGGTTTCAGTCTTCACGACGAACTGGTTACGCTGGTTCGGGACCTGGGATTCACGCCGATGGAAGCTCTGCGGATTGCGACCGACGGAATCCCTCGGTTTTACGGCGAGACGGCTGGATACGGCGCAGTGGAGCCCGGCTCGGCGGCCGACCTGGTGTTGCTCGATGCCGATCCGTTGGCCGACATTCACAACACAAGTCGGATCGCGGCGGTCTCGTTGCGAGGAAAATGGCTTGACCGGGCGAAACTGGACCGCCTGCTGCGACAGGTGGAACAGGCGGCACAGGCGAATTGCCGGGAATTGGGCAATCGGTAGGTCGGCGCAGGGCCGCAAGCCGCCTAGGGCAGGTCAAACGGCCACTTTGACACAAAACGCGGGACAATGAGATGTGGCGAGTTGATACCTCAGCGCCTACACTGTTGTTTCCGGGCTGTGGGCGGCGGGAAGGGCACTGCGGGTAGAATTATGCCAACAATAATGGCACGACCGCAGGATTCTGCCAGCAATAGTGACACAGCAAAACGCGCGTCCGCAACCCTTTAGAGTCAACGCCTGATGTGTCAGCTATTCTGGCATCCCACAGACTGTGGACGGTCGAATTTTGGAATTTTGCCCTTGGGGGAATGTGCGGCGTCAATTCGTGTTGTCACTATTAGGCCTCTTCGCCTCAGGCGGATCAGAGGAAGGCGCCATCAAATGTCAATTGATCTGACCCGCCGCCTTTTAGAGAGTTCCGGGGCGATGTTCGGCGCAAGCGTTATTACCTCCCGGGCAGCTTTTTCTTCCGGTGGGCCGGCGCAATCGGAATCGTCCCCGCAGCGGCCGATCCGTC
>Ga0193743_1000788_pt1 | contig 24809 bp, 18 predicted proteins | sample L2c2metaG_FD_143038 | JGI IMG/M metagenome (GOLD analysis project Ga0193743, IMG submission 143038) | Soil microbial communities from a riparian zone of the East river system, Colorado, United States - L2c2 | ecosystem: Environmental > Terrestrial > Soil > Riparian zone | place: USA: East River...
ATGTTCACGGACGCAAGCGGTATGTCACCGGGGATGATTCCCGCAATAACTGGATGCTGGCGTTTTTTACGATGGGTGAGGGTTGGCACAACAATCATCACGCCTACCAAAGCAGCGTGCGCCAGGGCTTCCGCTGGTGGGAAATTGACATGACCTTTTATATCTTGAAGGCGCTGTCCTGGTTCGGAATCGTCTGGGATCTGAAGACCCCGCCTGAGCAGGTGCTGCGTAATGAACAGCGGCTCGGGTCGCGGGTCATCAATCGAGCGGCCGAACAGCTCGCGACGCGTTTCAATTCTGAACGGATTGCGCTTGCGATCACGTCGGCCCTGCACTCGTCCGAATTGTCGGCCCTGCGGGAGACGCTTGGTCAGGCACGATCTCATACCGCGGATGTGCTGGCGACCCTGCATTTGAACAGGATGCCAACTCGCGACGAGTTATTGGCTCAGGCACAAGCCATGTTCGCGCGCACCCGGTCACTCGACGAAATCGTCGACCGAGCACACCGGCTCCTTCTTGGATCTGTCGGCGCGCAGCTGCTTGCATCACTTCAGCATCGGCCGCAATTGGCCTGATTAGACGCCGTCGCGTTTTGAAATCGATATCTCGTGTGGCTGCAGCGGATAGTTTTTAACCGCCCCTTCTTCGATTTCTTCCATTCGCGAAGCGGTCGGCTGGCTGAAACACGCGCTCAGCGGGCTATATTTTGGAGCGGGGAATTATCAGAAAGTTTTCATTTTGAGGGTATCGCTTGTGGCGCTGCTCGATCTGATAATCGATCTCTTTGATAAAAGTTTCGAACTCTCGCAGATTGTGGTTATCAACTTCGACAAAGATCGTCGGTTTAGACTCCGCTATTGTTCGTGCGAGCCCACTCAGGACTTTCATCTCAAAACCTTCTGTATCGATCTTTATGAAGTCTACTTGCTGACCCGCCAGAACGGAATCGCCGGTTATGGTCTGAATGTCTCCGTCGGTGGATTCGCGAAGCTCTGTTCCACCCAGGTTACTTACATAGATCGAAAAATTTGCGCGGCTTGGCTTATCCGAAAGCCCAAAACCGAGGTGGGTAGGGTCTGCCACAGCATCCAAATTATTGAGTCGGATATTCTCTTTCAGAATTTTGCAAGTAATCGGTATGGGCTCAAAAAGAATTATTTTTGACGCGCCACAAAGCTTGGCAAAATAAACTGAATGCTGACCGGTATTTGCGCCGATATCAACGAAAACTCCGCCGGCCCTAAAATATGAACTAATAGAGTTGAGTTCCTCCTCTTCGTAAAAGGCTGCCTTCGATTGAGCGCGCTGGATGAGATCCTTGGTATCAACGATCACGAAATTGATTGTAGAACCTGACCGCTCGAACGATACGTTCTTGCGTAATTTCCAAAGCACAAAATAGCGCAACTGAGTGGCGCGACTGCGCGCAAAGCTCAACATCGGCTCCGGTACCACCTGCTTTATTGCCTGCTTAAGCATCAGTTCCTCCAAATGAAGGTAGTAGAAAAAGGTGATATCGACACCGGCCTGGTACAGGATCGCGCTGACAGGCGTGTAAACCGGGGCCGCCGTTCGGGTAGGTGTCGCGCCAAGGACCGCCTATTTTCTCGTTCTCGACCGAAGCATAGCGTCAAGCTTGTCCGATATCTGCAGGTCGAGCACCTTGCGGCAGAACAAGAATTCGCCAGCGCCATAGACGTCTTCGCTTTTCAGGACGGGGTTTGCGGAAAACAATGCAATATGGCTGTCTCCGATGGGAGACGGACTGAGCCCTCCCTTGCTCCAGTCTGTGAAGGTGACGTTGTGAAGCATCCTCGCCCGAAACCGGGAGTTTGCGAGTATTGTTTGGATGACCATTTCGTCGGGATTAAATGTCTTCTCATAGAATTTCATTACTTTTGGGTTTTCCGCAACAAAGCGGTTGATGTACACGCAAGCTTCTCGTGTAAGAGCCCACCATGTGCTCCCCGCGAATGGATCCAACGAATCAAGATAAAATCTATAATCTCGCTTTGGCGCCAATCCGTATCTGATCGCAGCTCTGCGAGCTTTGCCCATAGCCCAGCCGGCCGAGCCCGGACGCCCTTTGTAGTCGGTCAGGCGCGAGAGAGGCTTCGAGGCCGCTACCGAAGGCATCGCCACGCAGTTGATGAATTCCGTACCCCTGTTCTGATAGAAGAACTGTTCGATTTCTGCCCCCGAACGCAATGGATAATCAGTCCCGCTCAGAAGGACAAAATAATCGTACTGAGTGGGGTGCGCGAGAGCAGCTTCTAACAGGAGAAGTATCGCAGCAAGTTGCGAATAGTCGCCCCAGTACACCGGCACTCGCTTGGCTACAAAATGAGCTCCCGATCCGACAGCTCGTTCGAATGGATCAATCGCTACTTTGCCATCAATATGGATGAATACATCCGCCACAGAGGAGCGGAGATGCGGGATGAGCCGCGCGAGCTGCTCAACATGATCATGAGCCAAGACAAGGTACGCGATCTTTGCACTGTTGCTGTCGGACATCAAACTACAACGACCCATCGACAACTTGAGAATCCAAGCAAAGCTCGATTTCCAAACTAACTAGCTGATTGCGGCAGATTGATGCACTGCGGAAGGCGTTGCGAAAAGAGCCATCATGCCCTTGTTGGACAGGCCGGGGCTGATCGACGCTCACTGGCATACCGGAATGGTGGGAGCGAAAAGCCCGGACAATCTGCTGAACGCCAACCCCACTTACATGGGAATCCGCGCGGCTAAAAGCGCCGAGCAAGCGCTGATGCGGGGCTTCACCTCGGTACGTGCAGCAAGCGGCCTCTTCGAATTCGGCGTGAAACGCGCGGTGGACGAAGGCGTTGCCGGCCCAAGAATGTGGCCGTCAGGCGCGGGTATCCGAACGACATACCTGGCCGAAGAATGCCGGCCCGGACCACCTGGAGGTTCGGGTCAGCTTTTCCGCACCACGCCTGACATCACCTGGCCGGACGGCGCGGCGGGTTCGCTCTGAGCGAATAGTAAAGTGCTCCGCGTGTGATCGCGTTATTCCGGCAATCGTCGGAATGGTGTGCCGCATTTTCGACCTATTCCAATTGCCCCCGCGCTTTCATCGGTTACGAAAGCGTCGGCAGGATCGCAATCGATCCGATGGGGGTTCAACGTGAGAGTGTTCAAGGCTAGCTTTTTTCTCCGCGCCGTAAGTCCGTTGGCGTTGATCGACATATCGCCGTCCGCGCACGCGCAGTCGTCGCAACTGCCGGCTGTGACGGTAGATGCCCCGAGGCAGCGTCCATCCGCGCAGCGCGCACCGACACGCCGCGCCGGCGTAACGCGGGCGGCGGTCCGCCGGCCCGCACCGTCGCCGCAACCTGTTGGGCCTGTTCCTTATGTCACGCCATCAACCGGAACGCTCGGTACGGTGCCTGCGTCCTATGCCGGCGGCCAGGTCGCGCGCGGCGCTCAGCTCGGTTTGCTTGGTAACCGCGGCATCATGGACACGCCGTTCAACCTGACCAGCTACACCTCGGAATTGATTCAGAATCAGCAGGCGCGCACCGTTGCTGATGTGCTGCAAAACGATCCGTCGGTGCGCGTCATTGGCGCCGCCGGTGGTGGACAGGACTTCTACTTCATTCGCGGTTTCTTTTACGGCCTCGGCAATGCCTCGATGAACGGGCTTTTCAGCATCGCGCCCTATTATACGGTTGGTGCGAACTACATCGAGCGGGTCGAGGTCCTGAAAGGTCCGGGCGCGCTGCTCACCGGCATGCCGCCGGCCGGCGCAATCGGCGGCAGCATCAACCTCGTTACCAAGAAAGCGCCGGACTTCGACATCACGCAGGTGACCGCCACCTATGCGTCGAAGTCACAGTTCGGCACGCTGGTCGACATCGCCCGCCGCTACGGCGAGCAGAAGGAATTTGGCATCCGGTTCAATGGTAGCTACCGCAACGGCAGCGCCCCGTTCGATCGCCAGACCGATGAGTTCGGCGATGCGGTGCTGGGTCTCGATTATCGAACGGAGCGCGTTCGTGTCTCCGCCGATGTGGGCTATCAGGCCCAGAACCTGAATCCGGCGCAGCGCTTTCTGAGTTTCCTGCCGACGCTCGATCCGGTTCCGCCGCCGCCGCAGGCCGGCACGAATTTCATCCAGCCTTGGGCATACTGGCGTCCGCGCGACATATTCGGCATGGTGCGCGGTGAGGTCGACATCACGGACTGGGCAACCGTCTATGGCGCGGTCGGCTTCAACAAGAACGAGATCGACTTCGTCTCTGTCGCGCCCACGGTGCTGAACGCAGCGGGTGACTATCAGACCCGACCGTTGATCGGATTCTCCTCGTTCCAGACCTTGTCCGCAGAAACCGGCATCCGCGCCAATGTCGATACGGGGCCGGTCAATCATGCGCTCAGCATCAACTATTCGAGCACTGATCGGCCGAACTATAATAATTTCCTGTCCGGCACAGATCTCACTTCAAATATCTACAATCCGATCGACAGGCCCGCGCAGACTACCGGCACACTTGCGGCACGGAACACGGCGACGGTCCAGCTGTCGAGTGTCGGCGTTGCGGATACGATGTCGATCCTGGACAAGCGTGTGCAGTTCACGGCCGGCGTGCGCCGCCAATCGATCGGACAGGACAACGTCAATCATCTGACGTCGGCGACTACCACGCTCGATCAATCGGTCTGGAGCCCTGCCTTCGCCCTTCTCGTCAGGCCGGTGAGCCAATTGTCGCTCTATGCGAATTATATCGAGGGTCTCCAGGTCGGCACGACCGTCGGTATCGGCTTCACCAATACGGGACAGATTTTTCCGCCGTTCCAGAGCAAGCAGGCGGAAGTCGGCGCCAAGGTCGATTTCGGCCGCATCACGACGACGTTGAGCCTGTTTCAGATTACGCAGCCGAGTGTCATCACGGTAGCGGGCCTGCCGCTGCCCTCGCAACGGGTGGACGGCGAACAACGCAACCGCGGCGTGGAATTCAACGTCTTCGGAGAAGTTACCCCGGAAGTTCGACTGCTGGGCGGCGTTGCCTTCATCGACGGGCGTCAAACCAGGACGCAGGGCGGCCTCAACGACGGGAAGAAGGCGTTTGGCGTCCCCGAGGTGCAGATCAACCTTGGCGCGGAATGGGATACGCCGTTCGTACGGGGGCTGACGCTCGGCGGCCGGGTCATCTACACCGCCGATCAATTCGTCAACCCCGCGAACACTCAAGTCTTGCCGGACTGGGTCCGTTTCGACCTCAGCGCGCGCTACACGTTCCTGTCACCCTGGAACGGCAAGCCGATCGTGATCCGCGCGGCTGTCGAGAACGTCGCCAACAGCAGCTACTGGGCCTCGGCCTATAGTGGCGTCGTCACGGTCGGTGCGCCGCGCACCTATCTGGTGTCGACGACGTTCAATTTCTGAGCGAGGGGTGTTCGACAATCGACCCGGCGCGCAAGCGCCGGGTCGATTGGAGCGAATCTAATGATTCGGTCTGGAAAGCCGCATTCGAAGCTTGATAAATCAATCTCGGACGAACTTGGTCGTTCAAGGGAAGTCTGGGTCATCACGCCGTCGACGGGACCAATACCATGCGCGCTACTCTCACGGCTCTGCATCGCTGGGCCGGTCTCATTACGGCGGGCTTTCTGTTTATCTCCGGTGTGACCGGAGCCATCATCTCGTGGGATCATGAGCTCGACGAGTGGCTTAACGCGCGGCTGTTCGCGGCGACCACAACCAAGCCTGCCTTACCCTCCGTTGAACTTGCGAAGATATTCGAGCAGCGCAACCCGACCGGGCGCGTCGTCGTTCTGCGGCTCGCACCGGATGCAGCGGGCGAATCGCTATCCCTCTTCGTGCAGCCGCGCATCGATCCTTCGACCGGCAAGCGCTACGTCCTCGACTACAATCAGGTCTTCGTCGATCCGGGCACAGGCGACGAACTCGGACGCCGCGAGGTTGGCGCGGTCTGGCCGGTGACGCGCGAGAATCTCGTCTCGTTTCTCTACAGGCTGCACTACACGATGCACATCCCGGAATTCTGGGGCAGTAATCGCTGGGGCACGCGACTTCTCGGCATCATCGCGATCATATGGACCATCGATTGCTTTGTCGGGTTCTATCTCACGCTGCCCTCGCGACGGAAACACAACGCCGCGCGGCCGGCGGTCGTCGCACGCGAGCTCGGCCGCGGCTTCTGGGCGCGCTGGAAGCCGGCGTGGATGATAAAGACGACAGGCAGCCCTTACCGCATCAACTTCGATGTCCACCGCGCCTTCAGCCTTTGGACCTGGGGACTGCTGTTCATTGTCGCCTTCACGGCGTTTTCGCTGAACCTCTATCGCGAGGTATTCTCGCCGATCATGCAGACGGTCTCAAGTTACACGCCGACGCCATTCGAATTGCGCAAGCCCACTCCACCGGACAGGCCGATCGAACCGAAACTGTCGATGGCCGACATCATCGCCATCGCACAGGCCGACGGCGCGCGGCGCGGCTGGGATACGCCCGTCGGTTCGGTCTTTTATGCGCAGACTTATGGCATCTACGGTGCGTTCTTCTTCGAGCCGGGCGATGACCACGGCACTGGCGGAGTTGGCCCGCCACGCCTTTATTACGACGGCATCGACGGCCGTCCGCTCGGCGAAAGGCTGCCATGGACCGGAACTGCTGCGGACATCTTCGTACAGGCGCAGTTCCCGATGCATTCGGGGCGCATCCTCGGATTGCCTGGCCGCATCATGATCTCAGCGATGGGTCTGGTCGTCGCGGCTTTGTCGGTGACCGGCGTCGTAATTTGGTGGCGAAAACGCCGCGCCCGCGGGCGGGTGACGCAATCGGCTCGAGAACGCGCGTCGTCTTGGGCGCCGGCCGAGTAACGGTCCATATTTTTCGACACGGAGCCGGTATAATCCGTAACCCATGTGTCCGGAATGGACCGACCATTGTTGGCGCACCCGACACGATTCGAACGTGTGACCTTTGCCTTCGGAGGGCAACGCTCTATCCAGCTGAGCTACGGGTGCGTGGGGTTCATTTAGCCGATTGGCCTGATGTCGGCAACGGTCAAACCAAGGCTAGTTTGGACGAAAAGCAAGGCCCAATAGGCAAAAGTCACACGCTCGGATCATATCGGCTGCGCTGGAAAAGCATGTGCCGGGAGTGCCGCGATCGTGGCGGTCCAATTCCCTCGAATGGACGGCGTCGAGACCACTCCAGACTTGTTAAATCCGCGTCTCACGTCCGGTGTCGATGGCTTCGACCCTTGGCGGTTAGATCGTCGGGATCCAGAGCACTCTCGAAAATAGCCATTGTTTCCGTGAATTCCACAAGGACGGAGTTAAGCTCGCCGGGACGCCCGGCAAATTCCTTGTTGAGAATCTCGCGCCGCCGATCCATCGCCCGATCGAAGGACGATCCGAAGAATGCCGTGGACGCCACCTCCTTTGCAAGCCGTGTATATTCCGTCCAGATCAAATAGAGCATCAGTGGCGGTATCTCGCGCTCCGCCAGCATCCGGCTGCAGCGTTCATTGGCGCCTTCCATTGCCCACCATTGCTGCGCCAGAACCGTGACCTTCCTGAAGTTGCTCAGCGTTCCCGAGAATTTATCTCGATCGGCTCCTACCAGAACAGCACAGTGGTTCAGCCAGTTGAATCCGGCGACGATAGCAATCGCGAGATCGCTCAGCGCGGAGCCTGTGAACTCAATCACGGTGTCGTCATGCGGCAACTGACGAAGATAGGCTTCAAGCATCTCGGACTGACGGGCAGGCTCGGCCAGGGCGCCGAATTCGCGCCTCGGCACCATCATTACGTAACGGATCGCTTCCAGCCGCGTATGGTCCCAGATGAAGCGGATGTCGCCGTGGTGATCCGAACGCGTTCTCTTGCAGGCCGGATAGATCAGCTTGCCTTGATCGACGTCATCGAGGTATCGCGAAACGCGCTTGTCCAGATCCTGAAGCATGGCTTCCGGGCCGAAGGCGGCTGGTTTGTCCGCCACTGTATCCTTCGAGAGCCGCCAGCCGAACCAGTCCATTCAGACCTCGCCGGGGGGCGAAGCTGACGACGCCCCCCTCTCTAAAAGAACGTGCGCAAGATTAGATCGGCCAGGGCGCAGGTCACAAGAAAAAACCAAGCCAGAGCCTGGCTTGATGTCTCCGTCCACTGGACCGAAGGGCCCTGCCAAAAAGTCAGCGGGCGATCCGCCAGGCTGATCACGGACCTTTCGCTTCAGGTCACGTGGGCTCCAGTTTGAGCGTCGGGGCAAAATACCAAACCTATCGCTTTGCTATGACCTGCGTGGCGGGACGACGTCCCTGAACGAATCGAAGTCTTTCCAGGCGGGTTCGACCGGAGCGACACCCGCATTTGGAACATAGATAGAAGGCTCGGTGAGCGTCATTGACGGAATATAGCGCGGGCAATTTGGAAAGATCACGTTCACTTTGACGCGGACGATCAACTGCGCGCCGATCGTCTCGGGGAGCAAAGGATCATCACGATCAATCCGTGCGCTGCCGTTGATACGCAATCGCTTCGGAGTGCCATGCATTGCAATGAACAAGAGCCCGACATGCGGGTTGACCGCAAGGTTGCCCAGGCTCTTGAACATGCCATTGCCGTCGTAATCTGGAAATGCAAGCTCGGATGGTCCGGTGACGCGAACGAAGCCCGGCACGCCGCCTTTGAACGAACAGTCGGGATGTCCAGATGCATCGGCGGTCGCAATAAAGAAGTAGATGCAGCTTTCGACAAAACTTTTGTCGGCGTCACTGAACACGGTGTGCGACAGTTTTTCTTCCAGGCGATCGGCAAGGCGCCGACTCTCAAACTGGTCCTGAAATACGCGATTGCCTTCGTGATAAAGCATGCTTGTCATGGCCAGCCATCGCTGCGGTCCAGCCTCGGAGGGCAACGCTCTGTCCGGGCTGGGCTACGGGTGCGTGGGGTTCATTTAGCCGATTGGCCTGATGTCGGCAACGGCCCGGGCGGCGCTCAGACGGCATCCGGCGGTGTTTCGCAATTCATGTTGCAGCGCTTCCAAAAAAGTATTGCTGCGGCGAGCTGGCACGTTGACCCTTATACTGCTCGCGGTGAAGGCCGCCCAGCGCTAACATTGGACGGTGCAATCGAATTGGGTGTCGCCAATGGATGGAGCCAGCGCGACATTTGCGTGGGGCAATTTGTCGGAGGACTTCGCGCTGTTCAGGACGCTCAGTCCGGAACAGCGGCTGAAAGCTTTTAATGCCATGGTCCGCCGGGATCTCGTGCGCGGGCAAATGCTGGTTGCGCAAGGGGGGCCCTCGGACTCATTGTTCATGGTGTTGCATGGTGCGCTTGCTGTGCGCAGAACCGGCGATCTCGAACCGATCGCCGAGCTCCGCGCCGGCGAACTAGTGGGCGAAATCGGGTTCTTCGCAAATGTCCCGCGCACCGCCGATGTGATTGCTATTCGCGACACCAGCGTGCTGGTGCTGACGCGCACAGCCTACAAGGACCTTGCGGAAGAGGCGCCGGCCATCGTCGAGGCGCTGCTCGCGGCCCTCGCGCGGCGATTCGCCAAGGAGACCGCGCGTCTCACGCCAATTCGCGCGTCGCCGAAGGCACGAACGGTGGCCCTCATCGACGGCGGATGCGAGCCGTTACCAGGTGCTTTTGATCGACGAATGCGTGATGCGCTCGCCGCGACCGATGCCGAGATCGTCGATCCCGCCCATGTCAACGCAATGTTTCCCGGGCGCGCGCTGGATGCACCCGACGTCGCTGACTGGCTCAACAAACTCGAACACGCCGCGCCGCTGGTGGTTTACCTCGGCGGTCGCGAAGCTTCGGCATGGGCGCGCAAGGCTATCCGCCAAGCCGACATGGTCGTGTTCGCGTGCCGTGGAGATGCGCCCGCGGCAGCTTTGACGGAAGTCGAAGCTTTCGCTTGCGAGGTTCATCCCGCATCGGCGCGGCGCCTCGTTCGCATTCATGATCGACGCAGCGGTGAAGTCAGCGGCACCGCGGCTTGGCTCGCCCGGCTACCCTGCTTCATGCATCACCATGTCGCCCTCGAAGATCAGGTTGATATTGACAGCCTGATCCGTTTTCTATCGGGCCGCGCGATTGGATTCGTCGCCGCCGGCGGCGGCAGCTTCGGAACGGCGCATGTAGGCATCTACCAGGCCTTTCGTGAGCGCGGCGTGATGTTCGACATCTTTGTCGGCACCAGTGTCGGCTCCGCCATGGCGGCCGGATTTGCAAAAAATCTCGAGGCCGAGGATCTCGAGCGCGGCACACACGAGATCTTCGTGCGCAGCCGCAGCTTCCGGCGGCCAACCTGGCCGCGCTACGCGCTATTGGATCACAAGGCGTTCGATCGCGCGCTCGCCGATCAATACGGCCGCGACTGCCGGATCGAGGATTGCTGGCGGCCTTTCGCGGCGGTTGCAACCAATCTTTCGACCCATAATCTTGAATTGATCCGATCTGGACTGCTCTGGAAGGCGGTGCGTGCATCGAGCGCGATCCCCGGACTATTGCCGCCGTTCTACACGCCGGAGGGCGCGATGCTTGTCGATGGATGCCTCATCGACAATGTCCCGCTGGCGCCGATGCATCAACTAAAGAGCGGTCCCAATCTGGTTGTGCATTTCGGCGAACCGGCAGCCGAGATGTTCGACGTCGACTATGACGCGCTGCCGGGACGGTTCGAGCTGGTGGCGGCGATGCTGATGCCGTTCCGCAAGAAGCTGCTTCCAGCGGCGCCGAGTGCGGTCAGCGTGCTGTGGCGAAGTCTCGTGGCGCATCAGCGTTACGATACTCTGCCGACGGCGGCGCTGGATCTGGTAATGCGGCCACCGTTTCCGCTCGGGGCCGATGTGACAGACTTCAACCGCCACCCGGAGATTTTTCTCGCGTCTTATCTATGGGCCCGAGAGGCCATCGTGGCGCTGGAGGCGAAGGGGAATTCGGCAATTACCGCCATACTCGCCGCCAGCAATCTGGCGACAGAACAACCACGCCACCTCGTCGGACTAGCGCGCAGTGCCTTATCCGGCTGAAGCCTCGTTTAGATCGTTTCGAGCCCGCTGCCCTTGCCTTCTGTCGCGGGCAATTCCAACAGGGCCTGAAGTACGGCTTGTGAGCTGAGAGCTGCGAATATCTCGCGCGAGCTTAAATAGCCCAACGCTTCGTCGAAGCTCTCCGCATCTTCAATCTTTGCACGAGCAATTGCGAGATGGGGGTCTATTTGTCCGCGATTACGCGGCCTAGCGGATAGATTCGCCAAATGTGCCTTCAATAGGCGGGGGTCTTCGCGGAGCTCGTGCAGAGGGCAGGCGATAGTCTCGCGCGAGGCGTTCGCCAATGCATTTGCACGGATTAAAACTTGTGGCGGCGCTGTCTGCTCTGGAGTGCCAAATAGACTGGACTGGGCCGGTCCCGAACCGGCTGTTGATGACAGCGTTGCGATTGGGACAGAGAGCAATAGACCGACAACCACGGGAGCCATCCAAAGCAGCAGCGGCAATGAAACGGCATACGCGCTGGCGGCCATCAGGATCCCAAGGAGCGTCGGTAGCGCGTATTTGCGAATTAATTCGTCACGCGGCACCTCGCCATCGTCACGTCGCTGGACCTGCCAGCCTGCATCGCGTCCGATCAGGATTTCTCCCACCGCGGTGGATTGAAAGACCATCATAATGGGAGCGATCAGGCCCGACAGAATTGTCTCAATGAAGATACCGATCAGAACGATCAGACCTCCACCGAATTGTTTTCGATTATTGCTTTGCGTCAGAAGCAGGATGTAGGCGAGAAGTTTTGGAACGATCAGCAATCCCATCGTGCCAAGGAAAACCCAGGCAGCGAGGATCGGATCCTGAGCAGGCCACTGGGGAAAAAGCGAATACCCCTTCGGGAAATACTCAGGCCTGACGAATTGAGCCTGCAAAGATATCAGAATTCCAAGGATCAGAAAAATGAACCAAAGCGGCGCAGTGAGATAGGATCCAATCCCTGTCAGAAGGTGAAGCCGCGAAACCCAATGCAATCTGCGCGCCGGCAGAACAGCCAGATGCTGAAGGTTGCCTTGGCACCATCGCCGGTCGCGTGCCGCAAAATCCAGCAGCGACGGCGGGCATTCTTCGAAGCTGCCGCCGAGCGTGGGCGCCATTTGTATAGCCCACCCCCCACGCCTCATAAGCGCCGCTTCGACAAAATCATGACTGAGAATATGCCCGCCAAATGGCTTGCGGCCATGTAATTCGGGCAGCCCCGCGTCCTGCGCGAATGCCCGCACACGGATGAGAGCGTTATGACCCCAATAATTGCCTTCCGCGCCGTGCCACCACGCGATTCCCGCAGCTATCAGCGGGCCATAGAGTCTCCCCGCAAATTGCTGCAGTCGCGCAAACAACGTTTTTGCATTCACCACGATAGGCAGTGTCTGAATGAGGGCTATGTCAGGACGCTTCTCCATGGCAGCGACGAGCCGGACGATCGTGTCGCCCGACATCAGGCTGTCGGCATCGAGTATAATCATATGGTCATAGCCCGCGCCGAAACGCTTGACCCAGTCCCCGATATTGCCAGATTTTCGCGCGGTGTTTTCCGAACGATGACGATAGAAGATTCGGCTGGCACCGAAATCGGCGCGCAGCTGCAGGAAACATTTCTCTTCGGCTATCCAGACGGAAGGGTCCGTCGTGTCACTCAGAACGAACCAGTCGAATTGCGGAGCGTATCCGGTTTCCTCGACCGATTCGCATATGGCCCGAAGCCGAGCCATGATACGATAAGGGTCTTCGTTGTAGGTTGGCAACAACATAGCATTCCTGCTGCGGATCGACGGAAGGGGAGCCTTAGGGTCGATGCCAAGCGGATCTCGCATCCGGAAAAGCAGCACAAAAAATCCGGCCAACGCGGACACGAACGAAAATGCTATCCATGCGAAGAGCAAGACGAAGAGACCAAGCACCATGGCTTCAAGGATTGTAATGCCGCCGACTTGAAGAACTTGATACATTTCGTAGCACCCGGCCAATGTCATGGCGGCGGTGCCAATGAAGATGTAAGCGCGTCGCAGCGAAATTGACTTCAGTGCAGATTCCGCAATGTATTTCTGCCCATGAAAATCATGCAGCGACTGTGTCGACATCGCCGTTGGCGATTCGGTTGGAAGGAATCCATTCTGTCGACTGTCATCAGAGGCTTCTGAATCTGGAGTTCGAATTAAGGTGCCCATCGATAAACCCAAACCTCCGATATGGCGTCGTTGCCCTGCATGAGGGATGCGCGAATCTCGATCGGGAGTTTTTCTTTGGCTGACAGTTCGAAGCTTAGTCGCCAGCCCCCGATGGCGAGATTTGGCTGAGTGACGATATTTTGGACCTTGGCTTTTTCCGCAGAGACGACGCCCCGCACGCTCTTGGGGTCCACGGACTTTAATTTCTCGCCGGTCAGATCGAGCACGAATATTTTGGATTCTTCGCCTCTTGCGCCCACGGCTGTGCGAGAAAATCGTGCGAGGGCTGTAGGCTTGGGAATGTCCGGTCCCCAGTGCAGCCGATAAGTGTAGGTGTGCTCGCCCTTGGCTTGCAGGGCATTCTTCGGATGCCAAAAACTGGCAATGTTGTCGTGCACCTCTTCCTTGGTGGGGATTTCGACCAACTGCACCGAACCTTCGCCCCAATCTCCGATTGGCTCAGCCCACAGACTCGGGCGCCGTTCAAAACTCGATTCAATATCCTGATAAGCAACGAAATCTTTTTGCCGCTGCATCAACCCGAAACCGTGAGGATTGAGATCGGAAAACGTGCTGATCTGAAGATCTTTTGGATTGTTGAGAGGGCGCCAAAGCTCCTCGCCTCGGCCATTGAAGATCGCAAGGCCATCAGAATCGTGCACCGATGGCCGAAAATCGTCGACGTCGATTCGGTCGTTCGGTCCGAAGAAAAACATGCTGGTCATCGGCGCGAGGCCAGCATGCTCAAGGTCGACCCTTGGATAAATAGCCGTTTCCACGTCAAACACGGTGGTGCCACCAGGCCTTATCGTGAAGCGATAGGCTGCAGCGGCGCTTTCGCTGTCGAGCAATGCATGCACAACAATGGAACTGGCGTTTGGAGTTGGCTTCTCAATCCAAAAAGTCTTGAACGAGGGAAATTCCTCACCCTTGGCTTCACCGGTGTTGATCGAAAGTCCTCGAGCCGAGAGGCCATATAGCTCTCCCTTTGCGACGGCCCGGAAATAGCTCGCGCCGAGGAAGACGCACACCTCATCATAGTAATCGGGTTTGTTGATCGGGGCGTGAAGCCGAAAACCCGCGAAACCCAGATCGTCGCCCGGTTTGGGCGGCGCATTGTCCCCAAACGAAAAGTATTCAGGTTGATAGGCAATTTTGGTCGCCTGGCCGTTCGCTACCTCATAGATATCCACCTTGTTTTCGTAGAAAAAGCCGCGATGGAAGAATTGGACTTCGAAGGGCAATTTTTGCCCACGCCACAGCGCGCGATCCGGCAAAAATCGTATGGCTCTATAATGGTCATAATCCAAATCCTTCAAATTATCCGGCAGTTTGCTGTCTGGAGCCTTGAAGGGTTTGCTGCCTACATCTTGAGCCATCTGTCGAACAACGGATCGATCAAATGGGGATGTTTCAGCTTTCGCAGGCGTCAAAAGCCCGCGTGTCGTCGATGCCACCAGCGGCAAGGCAGCTGAGACTTGAAGAAAATTCCGACGGTTCAAGGAGCCTCCAGAAACGATGATTGCAACGGAAAGAAACTCCGTTCGCCCCATCGGGTTCCGCTGCTGAAACCGGTTACTGTAGGTAGGATTGCAAAGTTTCCTGGCTCGAAGCCGCCCGCTGGATACGCGTCCGGCGCGACGTGCCCAATGATGAGGCTGTCTGACCGGCGATGGCGTTCAGAACCTGGAGGGCAAGTATCGCTAACGCGGTCGAGTTCTTTTGTCCTTAGAGCGTGCGGAGCATTTTGGGGCCCGATCGAAGAACACCGCCGGCTGCCACCTGGCTGATTGTTCCGCTGCACGCAGGCTATAAACTATCCCCTCGACGAAATTACGCAGCGAAGCCGTGCTTCAAGGAGATCGTCCATGCGTCCGCTCGAATTTGGCTGGTATCTGCCCACGCATGGCGACACGACGGCCTATGGCGTGGTCGAGGCCCAGGTGCCGGGATCGCCCGACCTGTGTGACCGTGTCGTGCAGGCTGCCGAGTCCGCGGGCTTCGAATATCTGCTGATCCCCGTGGGTTCGGTTTGCTGGGAGGCGTGGATCACTGGCGCGTTCATGGCGGCCCGTTCGTCGAGGATAAAGCCGCTGATTGCGGCGCGGCCCGGCTATATCAATCCGGTCCTGTTGGCGAAGATGATCTCGACCTTCGACCAGATGTCGGGCGGGCGCATCTGTATCAACCTGATCGCCGGCCAGAACGAAAGCGAAGTCGAAGGCGAGGGCGTGCGCTATGCCAAGGAAGAGCGTTACGCGTTGATGGAGGAAGAAGTTTCGATCCTGAAAGCGTTGTGGACCACACGTGGGCCGCTGAATTTCCAGGGTAAATTTCATACGTTGTCAGGCGCGCATATCAGGCCGCGGCCGCTGCAGCAGCCGTTTCCGAAATTCTATCTCGGCGGCGGCTCGCGTCAGGCCTGGGAAATGTCGGCGAAGCATTCCGATGTGCATCTGTTTTGGGGCGATCTGCCGGAAACGATCGCTGCGAACATCGTCGAGATAAGAGCGATGGCGAAGGCGCATGGCCGCGAAAACGACATCGGCTTTGGCATGCGGCTCCAGGTGATCTGTCGTGAAAACGAAAAGGACGCGTGGGAGGCCGCCGACATATTGGTGCGCAACGCGACCGAGCGGCAGAAGCAGGAGATGAAGACGCTCTACAACAAGTCAGCGGCTAACCAGCGTGTGCAACAACTCGCTCGCGAGCACGGCGATCTCCTGCTGCCGCATCTGTGGACCGGCATCACCCGCGTACGGCCGGGCGCCGGCATCGCCGTCGTCGGCAATCCGTCGCAATGCGCGGCGACGCTGCAGCAATTCATCGACGCCGGCTGCCATTCGTTCTGCCTGTCCGGCTATCTGCATGACAAGGAGGCCGAGCGCTTCGGGCGGCTTATCCGCCCGATACTCGCCGAGAACAATCGCGGCCGACTGGCGGCGTGACGCCGCGGCCGGCCAGACGCAGCAACTGACCGAAAACAGAAAGCATCAAGAGCTAGATTGGAACGATCACCTTGCCGATCGGCCAGAGCGCTATGCCGGCGAGCTTCAGATGAGCCCAGGCAAAGGGAATGCCGATGATGGTCACAGCCAGGATGACCGCTGTGATGATGTGTCCGAGCGCAAGCCACCAGCCCGCCAGCAGCAGCCAGATCAAGTTGCCGATTAGGCCCAGCGGGCCGGTGCCGATATCGGAATGGCCGGTGAGGCTGTCGCGGCGCACCGCCTTTTGACCGAACGGCAGCAAGGTGTAAGCGGCTATATTGAACGCGGCTCTTGCCCACGGCAAACCGATAATAGTGATCGCCATGATGATGGCTGCGATCACCCAGGCAGCTGCCATCCACAGGCCGCCGAACAGAATCCAAAGTATGTTCAGAATGATGGAAACAGGGGGCATGGGATTTCACCGAAATTAGAAATGACGCTCGTTCGGGCCGCGCGATTTCACCAATACAATGAGTTCGACCTAGACGGTTAACCCGAATTGATCTTGTTAGGCCGAAATCTGGACCTCGCCCTCAATTTCCACCGGCATCCCAAACGGTAACTCGGCCATACCCACCGCGCTGCGTGCGTGGGCTCCGGCTTCGGGCCCCCAGAGATCGAGGATGAGGTCAGAGAAGCCGTTGATGACGGCGGGTTGTTGGACAAAGCCGGGTGCAGAGTTGACCATGCCGAAAATGCGCACCCAATGCGAGATGCGGTCGAGATCGCCGAGCCCACGTTTGAGATAGCCCAGCATGGACAGAGCCGTGAGCTTTGCGGCCATGTAGCCCTGCTCAACTGTAAGCTCGCGTCCGACCTTGCCGAGCGGCTGCGCGAGAGGCCCCTCGGGGCTCTGCGGTCCGTGCCCGGCGATGACAACGCGGTTTCCGATCAGGCGCACGTTAACGAAGGGAAGGACAACGCCAGGAGGTGGCGTGAAGGCTGGCGGCAGGACCAAGCCGAGAGCATTGATGCGGGATTCGATTTTGGCCATGGAGGGGCTCATTGCGTGGAAGGGATAAATCTGACCGACAGCAGAACCCTTGTACCACCGCTACCGGCCTTATCTAAATACGCACGAGTTGAACGGAGCGCGCTGAATCAGCGGCGATAGCGCTCGCCGCGCGCATAGGCCGGGCGGTTTTCCTGGTGCGGGCGGCTTGCCAGACTGGTACGCGCCTCGCTGGCGACTCGAATGGCAGGCTTGAGTTCTTCAAGAAAAATCGGCCTGGAAAAATAGAAACCCTGCGCGTAGCGGATTTTGGTGGCGGCCTGCAGATAGGCGAGTTCCTCGAAGGTTTCGATACCTTCCGCAATAACGGTCATGCCGAGGGCTTCGCTCAGCGATTCGATCGCCCGCAAGATGCCCTGACTGCGCGGGCGTTTATGGATGTCGGTGATGAAGGAACGGTCGATCTTGATTTCGTCCGCGGTGATGTCGGCCAGCGCCGACAATGACGAATAGCCGATACCGAAATCATCGATGGAGATCCCGACGCCAAGCTTTCGGAACATCGGCAGAATCTCGTCCTGGAAATGGGTCTTTGCGACGAAGGCGTCTTCCGTCACCTCGATCATGAACCGCTCGGGATAGCCGGTCGCCTCAAGCGCCTGCGCAAACGGGCGCATGAATTCCGGATTGCCGGCCTGCTTGGCCGCGACGTTGATGCTGATGCTGGTGTCCGGGCCGAAGGTCTCGTTGATGAGGTCGATCGACTTGACGATCTCCGCCAGCACCAGATGCGTAAGCTCGTCGATCAGTCCCAATTCGACGGCGAGATTGATGAATGTGCCGGGGGCCTGAATGACACCCTCGTCGTCACGGAGCCGAACCAGCGCCTCGATGCCCTTGATATCCTGGGATCTGATGTCGACTTTAGCCTGAAAGGCACAGCAAAAGCGTTTTTCCAGAATAGCGAGCCGCAGCGATTGCTCGACTTTCATGCGGGCGAGCGCCTCGCGCTCCATACTGGCGTCGAAAAACGCGGCAGAGCCCTTGCCGTCGTTCTTGACGCGGTACATCGCAATATCGGCGTTCTGGCGCAACAGGTCGTAGCTGCGGCCATGCTCGGGATAAAGGCTCACGCCGATCGAGGTAGAAGCGAATATCTCCGATCCGTCGATGAAAAACGGCGCCCTCAGCCGCTGCAGGATGAAGTGGATGTATTCTGCGACCTCATGCTCGCTCTGGATCGGATTAAGCAGCAGCAGGAATTCGTCGCCGCTGATCCGCGACAGCATGTCGGATTCGCGCAAGTCCAGCCCAAGCCGCTTTGCGACCTCCACCAGAAGCGCATCGCCGATGGCGTGGCCGTAATAGTCGTTGATGTGCTTAAAATTGTCGATGTCGAGAAAGGCGAGCGCGAACCTGCCATGCTTCTCGTCGCGCTGCAGAAGGCTGTTGGCGCGATGTTCGATCACACGCCGCGTCGGCAGATCGGTCAGCTCGTCATAGTAAGCCGACCGGAACAACCTATCCTCGACGGCTTTTTGCTCGCTGATGTCGGCGGAACTCGAAAGCAGCAGATTGCGGTCTGCGATGCGAACCGGCCGATGCGCGGTGAGAAAGACCTGCTTGACCGGACCGCTGGTGATGCATTCTTCGGCAATCACGGGGCGGCCGGCACGGAGCAATTCAAGACCGGTTTCGCGACGGTGGTTCAATTCTTTCGAGAACGCCGCTGCCGGCTCCGCTGCGCCAATCCTAAGCTGCGCCGCGGCGGCGTCATTCACCAGCAGAAAACGGCCCTGTTCGTCCTGAACCGTCACGCCGTTGGGAAGCATTCTGAAGATATCCCTCAGAATATTCAGTTCGGTATCACGGGCGAATTCGTTATCGCCGCCCGTCGCGGCGGCCTGAAGGTCGTATTGGTAGTGGCTTTCCATGATCCGCCGAGTGTGGCGAAGTCTGTTGTAGGTTTGGTTAAGTGGAGCTCGTAAAAGCCGTGACAGTCGTGCGCATGTGCGGTTTGAATCGGCGTCGCCTTAATCGTCATTAACAGAGTGTCAACGCGGGTTCAAAATGCCGCCGCGACAGCGCGTTCAAGATTGAGGCGCTGCTTTGATGGCGCAAGGTTGTTCAATCCCTGGGTATACGGCACTGCATCGTGCAATGAAGCCCGGACTTTAAAAAAGTAATCTCGGTTTTGCCATCGAACGGTCCGAGCGCCGATTTCAGCAACTTGGTGCCAAACCCGGCTTTGCCCACCGTTCCGACCGGAGGACCTTCGGTCTCGTCCCAGGTAATGTTGAGGCGATCGTCGGTCACCGACCATGACACCTGCAAGAGCCCGCGCGTGGAAGAGAACGCGCCGTATTTGCCCGCGTTGGTGGCGAGCTCATGAAACATCAGCGCAAGGCTCACCGCCAGTTTGGCGGGAAGAAACAGTGGATTGCCGTTCAGGGTAAATCGAATATGTCCGTAAGGCCCGAGCTCTGAGACCAGGAGATCCTTGATATCGCAACCACTGCCGTCGACCCTTGCGATCAGATCGTCGGTCGCGGACAGCGCCCGCAGCCGCGGATCGATGCCGGCCCAGACTTGCGGTTGATCCTGCAGCACTAGATGGAGAACGGCGTGAATCGTCGACAATTTGTTCTTCAGCCGGTGCTGCAGTTCGTCGACGAGAAGTTTCCGATATCCTTCTTCCTGAATGAGGCGCTTTGCGATCCCCCGTTGATGCGAGACGATCGATCGATAGTGCTCGATGCCCCATATCGTGAAGCCGCAAACGATCAGATAGATTGCCAGCAGCGCCAACCTCGCAAAATCGACTGGCGCGTTGCTGAAATTGACGGTTATGCCAAGCGCGCCCCCTAGAATCGCAGTCGCGATCCCGACCCGGAAACCACCGAGCGCGGTAGCAAAGAACACCGCTGGGATATACGGGGTGAAGAATACATCCGGCCGGATCAGGGAAAGACACCACCGCGCCGCGGTCGACAAAACGACGCAGAATGCTGCAAATCCAATGCTAAAAAGCGGCGATGGTTGGGATGTTCCTTGCCAGCCTCGCCGAAACTCGTCGATTAACTTCCCCATAAGTCACATCAGCCGATCAGCGAATCCAAAATAAGGCCGAGCATAGAGGAAAATGCGCGATCAGCGGATATGGCCGGGAAAGGCATTGAACTTTTTCAACCTGTTGTAAAAGCGCACAAATAATCCGTTTTGTCGTCCCGGCCATCGCGGTCTTCCTTGTTGGTGCGTTGCAGGAGGTGGATGCCTGCGTCGCAGACAAGCTTACGCAGTCTGCGCCAGGCAGACTGCCAGGGCGAGCGTGCCGTGTTTCGGTAAGGAGTGCTCCCTCCCTTTGAGTCTCCCCAGAGGTTCGGCTTTGGATGCGACGTCGCACGACAAGCATGGCTTGGGTTGATGGCTTGCGTTGTTTCCGCAGGCCGGGAATATTGACCCAAACAAACCGGGAGGAACTGATGATCCGCCTCTGTCGTGTTCTCGGCGCGCTGATATTGCTCATAATTGCGGCTGCCGGAACTGGTTCAGCAGCAGAGCCGGTGCTCCCCATTGCGGCGAAGCCTGAGGACGTCGGCCTGTCGTCAAGTCAGCTCGCGCGAATTGAAGCGGTGACACGGAAGCACATTGAAACCGGTCTGGTGCCGGGTGCGGTGATGCTGGTCGCGCGCCGGGGAAAAATAGCCTGGTACAAGACAATGGGCTTCCGCGACCGCGCCACGAAGGATCCGATGCGGGAAGATTCGATTTTCCGCATTTATTCCATGACCAAGCCGATTGTCTCCGTCGCCGCGATGATGCTGGTCGAGGAAGGACGGATGCAGATCAGCGACCCCGTTTCAAAATACCTGCCGGAAATGGGGCGTATGAAGGTCGGCCTTGAAAAGATCGAGGACGGCAAACCCATATTGGAACTGGTTGAGCCCGCCCGCCAGATGACGGTGCAGGACTTGATGCGGCATACTTCCGGCCTGATTTACGGCACGCGCGGCAAGTCCCTGGTCAATGTGGCTTATATGGAGGCGCAAATCGGCAACCGCGATTTCAGCAATGAAGAATTCGTCTCGAAGGTGTCGAAATTGCCGCTGCGGTTCTCCCCTGGCGAACGTTGGGAATACGGTGTGTCGACCGATGTGCTGGGCCGCGTGGTCGAGGCCGTGTCGGGCAAAACGCTCGGTGAGTTTCTGGGTGAGCGCATTCTGACGCCGATCGGCATGTCCGATACCGGTTTCTATGTGCCTGCCGATAAGCTCCCTCGCGCCGCGCAACCCTGGCAAAGCCCCGAAGCACCGCCGATGACGCCGCGCTTCGACGTGGCGCAAAAGCCGCGCTTCGAATCCGGCGGCAGCGGTCTCACCAGCACGATGGACGACTATCTGCGTTTCGCAATCATGCTCGCCGACGGCGGAGAATTCGCCGGCAAGCGGCTACTCGGCAGCAAGACATTGGAGTTCATGACATCAGATCACGTTGGTGCCCGGCCCGGCCGGCCGCCCGGGCTGGGTTTTGGCCTCGGCTTTGAGGTTCGCACCAGTGTCGGAGATTCGGCCCTGCCGGGTTCGCTTGGGGAATATGGCTGGTCAGGCAATGCAGGCACACTGTTCTGGATCGACCCCAAGGAACAGCTGATCGCCATCTACATGGTCCAGGTGAACGACGGCGACCGCATCATGCTGCGCAATCAATTCCGGACCATGGTTCAGTCGGCCATCATCAATTAAATCTCAACAACATCAGAGGACAACGACATGGGACGGCTCGACGGCAAGGTTGCGGTTATCACCGGCGCGACAAGCGGCATCGGCTTGCGCACCGCGGAGATTTTCGTCGCGGAAGGCGCCAAGATTATCATCGCCGGACGCCGCGCCCCGGAGGGCGAGGCCCTGGCCAAGAAGCTCGGGACGAACTGCATCTTCCGTCAGACTGACGTCACGGTAGAGGACGAGATGCGCGCGCTGATGGGCCTGGCGGTCGAAAAATTCGGCGGTATCGATTGTCTGTTCAACAACGCCGGCGGCCCGGCGCAGACCGGCGGTATCGAAGGTCTCGACGTTGCCCGTTTCGATGCGGCGATGGCGACGCTGGTGCGCAGCGTGATGCTCGGCATGAAGCACGCCGCACCACATATGCGCCGCCAGGGCTCCGGCAGCATCATCAACAACGGCAGCATCGCGGGAAGGCTTGCCGGCTTTTCATCGTCAGTGGTCTATGGCGCGGCCAAGGCCGCCGTCATTCACCTCACCAAATGCGTCGCGATGGAACTCGGCGAATCCGGTATCCGCGTCAACAGCATCTCGCCAGGCGCGATCGCCACCGGCATTATCGGCAAGGCGCTCGGCCTTTCGGTCGAGGCGGCGGAGAAAACGCCCGATGTGATGCGTGAGATCTACAAGACCGCGCAGCCGATCCAGCGCGCTGGGCTGCCCGAAGACATCGCTTACGCCGCGGTGTTTCTCGCCAGCGACGAATCCAGTTTCATCAACGGACACGATCTGGTGGTCGATGGCGCCATCACCGGCGGCCGCAACTGGACCGCGCAGCAGCAGGGCTATGTCGCCTTGCGCAAGGCGTTCGATCAGGGCGCGGGGTGAAGCTCGCGTTCACCCGACTCGCGATAACGTCACGCGCAATCCGTCCTTCGGCTTCGGGATAGGCCACATCTGCCAGTCCGGCGTGGTGCCGGGTTCCAGCGAGACGCTGAGATTTTGCAGGAAATGCCGCGCGAAACATTTCGCCTGCATGTAGGCGAAGTGCAGCCCGAGGCACATATGCGCGCCGCCGCCGAACGGCACAAAGGCGAAGCGATGGCGGCCGCGCTGCGCCTCGTCGGTGAAGCGCATCGGATCGAACGTCTCGGGATCGGGCCAGATCTCCGGCATGTGGTGGGTGAACAGCGGATTGACCGAAACCAGGGTGCCTGCCGGGATCGCATAGCCTCTAAAGCTGAAATCGCGTGTCGCGCGCCGTGGAATCGAGGGCACCGGAGGCTTCATCCGCATCGCCTCCTTGAACGCCATCTCGGACAGCGGCATGGCTTCGAGGTTGTCGAATGTCGTTGGCTCGCCGGGGGCAACACCTAGCGCCGTCACCTCATCGCGCAGCTTCCGTTGCCATTCCGGGTCGGTCGCCAGCGCTGCCACGAACGATGTCAGCGACGACGTCAGGGTGTCGTGCGCGGCCATCATCAGAAAACTCATATGATCGACGATGTCCTGGGTAGACAATAGCGCGCCATCATCGTGCGTAGCCCGGCATAGCTGCGAGAAAAGATCCTCGCCATCCTGCGTGCGACGGATTGGAATCTGTTCCGAGAAATAGGCGACGATGCGTGCGCGGCCTTTGACGCCGCGCGCCATTTGTGTGCCTGGCCAGGGTTGGCGGATCGGGGTGACCGAGGCTGCGACCATATCGACGAAGGCGCGCGTGATCTCGTCGACCTCAGGACCGATGCCGGCGCCGAGAAAGGAAGTTGCAGCGAGATCGAGGGTGAGTTGCTTCATCGCGGGATAAAACAGCATAGGCCCCGGCTGCGCCTTCCATTGCGCGACCCGCGCCGCGATGCCGGTATCGAGTGCCGCAAGATAGGATTTCATCGGCCCGGATTTGAAGGCGACGGACAGCGCGCGCCGATGCAGGCGATGTTCGTCGAAATCAAGCAGCATCAGGCCGCGCGGAAACAAACGGCCCAGAATGGTTCCCCAGCCGTGGGTCGAGGAAAACAGCTTGCTCTGGTCGAACAGCACGAGTTCGTTGGCCTCAGGCCCAAGCACGCTGATGCTGGTTTCGCCGAGCACGCGGCTGCGATAGACAAGGCCATATTTCGCGGCCATCCGCTCGACTTCGCCCTTGGGGTCGGCGAGGATCGCCAGCGTCCGGCCGACGACCGGCCAGCCTTCGTCGCCGGGAATATGCGCAAGCAAATTGCGTTTCGGAGGCGTCAGAATTGCCGTTGCAGTGGAGACCGCACTTTGCATCGACATGGCAATTGCTCCGGTTGGTCTATTTACCAAGCCGCGATCTTGTCGCCTCGAACGAGTGATGGCGAGGGCGACACCAGTAAAATAACTCTTTGTCGCTCAGGGGCAAAGCTTCACAGCCTCGTCCGGCGAAAATATGCCATTCCAACGGCGCGACAAAATCCCGCATCATGATAGCTTGCGGCAACGATGCGGCCAGACCAAGGGCTGTCGTCCCGGCGCACGCCGGGACCCATAACCCCTGGCGTTAGAATTTTAAGGCAAGCCTTCGCACCAACAAATCGCTGAGGTCGCGCCATTGTGCGAAACGTACGATGGATAAAATAGATGTTGGGCTTCTCGTGTTTAACCACGAAGGCCAGAGGGGGTATGGGTCCCTTGCGCGCGCAGGGACGACGATAATCTGCCGTTAAGCCCTTCGCCAGCGTCATCCGTCACGCCTTTCGCTTCGCGGCTTCCTTCTGCAAGTCCGGCGCGTTGATGGTGGGGATTGCGACGCGACCGGGGCCGGTGAGCGGAAGCGCCGCGGCGGCCTTGTCGTTTTCCATGATCTTGGCCATCACGGCCTGTCCCGCGCGCTCGAACACCGCGCGGTTCTCGATCACGAATTTCTGCGATTTGCGCAGGCCGTCGATATA
>Ga0193743_1000790_pt1 | contig 24741 bp, 17 predicted proteins | sample L2c2metaG_FD_143038 | JGI IMG/M metagenome (GOLD analysis project Ga0193743, IMG submission 143038) | Soil microbial communities from a riparian zone of the East river system, Colorado, United States - L2c2 | ecosystem: Environmental > Terrestrial > Soil > Riparian zone | place: USA: East River...
CGAGGAGGCCAACCCGGGGACCGTGGTGGACCACGCGTTCATCGAGCAGCACACCGTGGGCTTCGAGGCCTACCGCAAGCACGCGGACCTGCTGGACTGGGACGAGGTGCTCACCGCCACCGGGCTCACCCGGGCGGAGATCGAGGGCGCCGCGGCCATGTTCGCCGAGTCCAAGCGCATCGTGACCTGCTGGGCGATGGGTATCACCCAGCACCGCAACGCAGTGGCCACCATCAAGGAGTTCGTCAACCTGGCGCTGCTGCAGGGCATGATCGGCAAGCCGGGCGCGGGCCTGTGCCCGGTGCGCGGGCACTCCAACGTGCAGGGCGACCGCACCATGGGCATCTGGGAGCAAGTCCCGGATTCCTTCCTGGACGCGCTGCGCGACGAGTTCGGCTTCGAGCCGCCCCGGCACCACGGGGTGGACGCGGTGAACGCGGTGCGGGCGCTGCGGGACGGCCGGGCCCGGGTGTTCGTCGGGCTGGGCGGTAACTTCGCGGCGGCCATGTCGGACACCGAGGTGACCGAGGCGGCGCTGCGCTCGACCGAGCTGAGCGTGCAGATCTCCACCAAGCTGAACCGCTCGCACCTGACCGCCGGCGAGACCGCGCTGATCCTGCCCACCCTCGGGCGCACCGAGAAGGACCTCACCGGGGGCCAGGTGCAGCGGGTCACCGTGGAGGACTCGATGTCCGCGGTGCACGCCTCCCGGGGCCGCAGCGAGCCGGCCGGTGAGCTGCTGCGCTCCGAGGTGGACATCCTGTGCGGCATCGCGGCGGCCACCCTGGGCGGGCGCTACGACATCCCGTGGCGGGGCTTCGCCGAGGACTACGACCAGATCCGCGAGCGGATCGGTCGCGTGGTGCCCGGCTGCGAGGGCTACGACCAGATCATCCGGGAACGCGGCGGGTTCACCATGCCGCACCCGCCGCGCGACTCCCGCACATTCCCCACCCCGGAGGGCAAGGCGGTGTTCACGGTCAGCCCGCTGCCGGTGCTGACCGTGCCGGAGGGGCGCCTGGTGCTGCAGTCGCTGCGCAGTCACGACCAGTTCAACACCACCATCTACGGGCTCAACGACCGCTACCGGGGCATCCACTCCGGCCGGCGGGTGGTGTTCATCTCCGCCGCCGACCTGGCCGAGCTGGGCTTCGCCGACGGGGAGACCGTGGACCTGGTCAGCGAATGGTCCGACGGCCCCGCCGGCACCACGCTGACCGAGCGCCGCGCCGAGGCGTTCCGCCTGGTCGAGTACAACACCCCCAAGGGCTGCGTAGCCGCCTACTACCCGGAAACCAACCCCCTGGTCCCCCTGGACTCCACCGCCCTAGACAGCAACACCCCCACCTCCAAGTGGGTCATAGTCCGCCTAGAGCACCGCGCCTAGGCAGCCCACGCGCACTTTCGCGCCCTCACGCTCATGCTCCAGCATGTGCGTGAGGGCGCCGGAGTGCGCGTGGCGGCCCTTTCAGCCGTAGATTGTGCCGATTAGTTGTTGGGCGATTGTGCTGGCAACCGCACGCCCGTCGGGGGCGGCGTTCAGGTTCGCCCAGACCGCCAGGGCGATTTTCTTGTCCGGGTCGTAGCCGCAGAACGACTGGAACCCGGGTAACTCCCCGGTGTGGCCGTACATCGGGCCGAACTTGGCGATGCCCATGCCGTATCCGAGCGACGCTGGGTTGGCCGGGTCGATCGGCTGGATGCTCTCCAGCCGCCTGCGCTGCCAGGTCGGGTTGAGCAGGGTGCCGTCGCCCATCGCGGTGGCCCAGGTGGCCAGGTTCGCGATCGTGGAGATGCCCCCGCCGGCCGCCCAGGTCCACGACGGGTTCTCGTCGGTGACGTCGTTCGGCTTGGTCCGCCCGGCGAAGGCCGCCGGTTGCTGGTCCAGCGGCAAGCCCTCGCCGTTCATGGTGGCGACGTTGGTGCCGTACTGGTAGCCGTGTGGGTGCGGCTGTGGGATCGCGACGGAGTCGGCGGGCGGCAGTGAGGTCTCCTGCATGTTCAGCGGGGTGAGCAGTCGGTCCTGGTAGGCCGCCGCGAGCGGCTTCTTGTCCAGCTGCTCGATGATCAGGCCGAGCAGCACGTAGTTGGTGTTCGAGTAGTGGTAGCCGGTCCCGGGCGGGAAGTACGGCGGGTGCTGGTACGCCAGCGCGAGCAGCTCCTCCGGCGTCCAGACCTTGCCGGGATTCTCGTCCAGTGACTTGTTGAGCTCCAGCGACTCGCTGTAGTTGTACAGCCCGCTGCGCATCTCCAGCAGCCGGCTGACCGGGATGTTCTTCCCGTTCGGCACGTCCGGGCGGTACTCCGACACCGGGGCGCCGACGTCCACCCTGCCCTCCTGGGCGAGCTGCAGGATGCAGGTGGCGGTGAGCGTCTTGGTGACCGAGCCGATCCGGGCGTGGTCGGCGAGGGTGATCGGCTCGGTGCCGGCCACCGTGCGGAAGCCGTAGGTGGCGGACTGCTCGCCGGCCGGGGAGCGCACCAGCATCACCGCGCCCGGAGTGGTCAGCTCTTTGGCCGTCGCCTCGAACCGGGCGCGCAGCTGGTCCGCCGGGGGCCGCGGGGCCGGCCCCGGTGCCGTCGGCGCGGGCGGTGCGCTCGGCGTAGGTGCGCAGGCGGCGACCAGCGCGCCCAGGCCCAGCGCGGCCGCGCCGGACAGCACCGCGCGGCGGGCGATCGCGGGGCCGGCCGGCGTCTCGGGACGGGGTGACGTGACCATCGGACGGCTCCGGGCGTCGGCGGTGGGCGGGCCGGCCCAGTGTCCCGGAGATGTGAGCTGGGTTACATAGCCAAAAGTGCCGATGCGTGGGCGCCCCGCCGCTCAACCGCAGCGCAGCTCGACGGTGCCCAGGCGGTCGGCCGAGGCGACCACGACGTCGCCGGAGGCCAGCGGGACGGCGGCGGTGAGGCCGCCGGAGAGGACCACCTCGCCGGCGCGCAGGCCCTCGCCCTCGGCGGCCAACGCGCGAACCAGCCAGGCCACCGCCGCGGCCGGGTGCCCGAGCGACGCCGAGCCGGACGCGGTGGCCACCACCTCGCCGTTGTGCTCCAGCACCACGCCGACCAGCCGCAGGTCGATGCCGGCGGGCGGCACCGGGGCGCCGATCACGTACCGGGCGGCGGAGGTGTTGTCCGCGACCACGTCGGCCATGGTGAACCGGTAGTCCCGGTAGCGGGAGTCCAGGATCTCCACGCCGACCGCCACCCCGGCCGTCGCGTCCAGCACCTCGGCGGCGGTGACATGCGGCCCGGCCAGGTCTCGGCCCATGGTGAAGACGATCTCCGGCTCCGCCCTCGGCTGGATCAGCTCGCCGGTCTTCAGCGGGGCGCCCAGATCCAGCGCGTTGCCGGCGGCCAGGAAGCCGTAGACCGGGTCGCTCACCCCGACCTGCGCCTGCTTGGCCCGCGAGGTCACCCCCAGCTTCCACCCGGCCAGCGGGCCGGCCTGCTCGCGCAGCGCGCGCTGCACCGCGTAGCCGGTGGCCAGGTCCAGGTCCGGTGCTTCGTCGGAGAGCTGCTCGATGGCGGTGCGGTCGGCGACCGCCTTGCTCAGCCGGGCCGCCAGCTCGGTCACGTTGGCCATGTCAGGACCCCTCCCTTGCTACCACCCGGACGGTGACCGGCCCGAGCCGGTCGAACTCGGCGCGGAACACGTCCCCGGCGCGCATCGGCACCGCCGAGTGCAGCGCCCCGGTCATCACCAGGTGCCCCGGTTCGAGCGCCACGCCGTTCTCCCCGAGCACGTTGGCCAGCCAGGCCACCACCGCCACCGGGTCGCCCAGCGCGGCCGCCCCGGCTCCGGTGTCGATCAGCTCGCCGCCCCGGGTCAGCGTCATCCCGATCAGCCGGGTGTCCAGGCCGTCGACCGGTACCAGCCGGCTGGAGGTGACCACCGCGCCGTTTGAGGCCAGGTCGGCCACCGTGTCGGCCAGCTTGATCCGCCAGTCCTGGATCCGCGAGTCGACGATCTCCATGGCCGCCGCCGCGCCGAGGATGGCCCGGCGTGCGTCGATGGCGCTGACTCCGGGCCCGGCCAGCCGGGAGCCGAGCACGAACACGATCTCGGCCTCCAACTTCGGCTGGATGAACCGGTCCAGCGGGATCGCGTCCCCGTCCCCGTACACCGTGGACGACAGCACCGGCCCGTAGTCGGGGGAGTCCACCCCGATCATCCGCTGCATGGGCTTGGAGGTCAGCCCGACCTTGTAGCCGATGATCCGGTCCCCGTCGGCCAGCAGCAGCGGCACCAGTTCGCGCTGGATGGCGTAGCCGTCGGCCATGCCCAGTGCCGGGTCCGCGTCGGTGAACGGCGGGATCGGCACCCGGCTGCGCCGGGCCTCGTACAGCGCGCGGGCCTTCGCTGGCGCGTCGGTCACGGGCATTCAGCTCTCCTTACCGTGGAGGTGTTCGGGGGCCCATCCCAGCCGGTGGGACACGGCCTCGCCGGCGTCGATCACAGTCTGCGCCAGGCGCCGGCGCGGCACCCCTCGGAACCGGGTGACCGGGGCGTTCACGCTGATCGCGGCCACCACATCGCCGGTCAGGTCGCGGACCGGCGCGGCCAGCGAGGCCACCCCGACCTGCCGCTCGTTGACCGCTTCGGCCCAGCCCCGGGCGCGTACCGTGCTCAGCTCGTCGCGCAGCCGGACCGGATCGGTGATGGTGTGCCGGGTGAGCGGCGCCAACCGGACCCTGGCCAGGTACGCCGCCCGCTCCGGGTCATCCCGGTAGGCCAGCAGCACCTTGCCGGAGCTGGTGCTGTAGAGCGGCAGTCGGCGACCGAACTCACCGAACAGGCGCAGCGAGTGGGCGCTGTCCAACCGCTCCACGTAGACCACGTCGTCGCCGTCGGCCACGCCAACCTGCACGCTCTCCCCGGTCTGCTCGCGCAACCGGACCAGCACGGTGCTGGCCGCGGCGTGCAGGTCCATGTGCAGCCGGACCGCCTCGCCCAGCTCGAACATCACGATGCCCAGCCGGTAGCGCCCGGTGCGGCTGTCCTGCTCGACCAGGCCTTCGCCGAGCAGCGTGGTCAGCAGCCGGTGCACGCTGCTCTTGCCCAGCCCGAGCCGCCGCGCCAACTCGGCGACGCCGAGCTCTTCTTCCCTGGTCAGAAACGCCTTGAGCAGGCGAGCGGCGTTGCGCACAGTGGACAGCGTCGCGTCAGACATCTCCGTCCGCCCGTCCTGTTCTGACATCCGGAACGCCGAGGCGTTCGTACCGGAAGCTAGGTCGAACTTCCGGGAGCCGTCAAGGACTCTCGGTGCGAGCCGCGCCGCGGTGAGGCAGAGTGTCAGACATCCGCCGAGGGTTGGCGGTCCGGAGCGATCTGGAGGAATGAGCCGGTGACACTGCAGTCGGAAGCGGCCGGACCAGCCATCCCGGTGGAGTTCTCGCTGGCGCAGCGCTACCGCGCCGGCACCGGGCCGGTGCTGCTGACCGGCGTGCAGGCGATCGCCCGAATGCTGGTCGAGCAGCACGCGGCGGACGCCCGCGCCGGCGCCAACACCGCGTCGTTCGTCTCCGGCTACCAGGGCAGCCCGCTCGGGGTGCTGGACAAGGCGCTGGCCGGCGCGCCCGAGCTGGTGGAGACGGCCGGGTTGAAGTTCGTGCCCGCGGTGAACGAGGAGCTGGCCGCGACGGCGATCTGGGGCAGCCAGGTGGAGGTGCCCGGCCGGGAGCGGACGGTCGACGGTGCCGTGGGGGTGTGGTACGGCAAGGCACCGGGGGTGGACCGGGCCGGCGACCCGATGCGGCACGGCAACATCTGCGGCGCCGACCCGCGCGGCGGGGTGCTGGTGCTCGCCGGCGACGACCCGGCCTGCAAGTCCTCCACCATCCCGTGCATGAGCGAGCGGACCCTGTCCGGCTACGGGCTGCCGGTGCTCTACCCGGGCACCGCGGCGGAGATCGTCCGGCTGGGCCGCTACGGCATCGCGCTGTCCCGGGCGTCCGGGCTGTGGGTCGGCATGAAGATCGTCGCCGACGTGGCCGACGGCGTGTGGACCGTCGACAGTGCGGTCGGCGAGGTGGACATCACCGTGCCCGAGCTGACCTGGGAAGGCCAGCCGTGGCGCTACGAGCAGGTGCCCATGCTGATCCCGCCGGCATCGCTGCGCGCCGAGGAGCAGCTCTACGGACCCCGCTGGGCGATGCTGCACGAGTTCCTCGCGGCCAACCCGGTGAACAGCATCGAGCTGGACACCCAGGAAGCCTGGCTGGGCATCGTGGCCGGCGGCAAGGCGTTCCACGACGTCCGCCAGGCGCTCCGCGACCTCGGGCTCGATGACGAGGCATTGCGCCGCTCCGGCATCCGGCTACTGCGCCTTGGCATGGTCCACCCGATCCAGCGGGACCTGGTGCGCCGGTTCGCCGAGGGCCTGGACACCGTGCTCGTGGTCGAGGAGAAGACCCCGTTCATCGAGTCGGCGATCCGGGACGCGCTCTACCGGCTGCCCGGCGCGCCCGAGGTGATCGGCTCGGCGGATGCCACCGGCGCGCCGCTGGTGCCGGTGGCCGGCGAGATCACCGCCGGCGCCCTGGCCGGTCCGCTGCGCCGGGTGCTGCGGCTGCGCCCCGAGGTGGCCGAGCGGCTGGCCCCGCCGCAACTGGCCACCCGGCCGGTGCTCGAACTGCTTCCGGTGGCCCGCACCCCGTACTTCTGCTCGGGCTGCCCGCACAACCGCTCCACCCTGCTGCCGGAGGGTTCGGTGGCCGGCGGCGGGATCGGCTGCCACGCGATGGTAGCCACCACCGACCGGCCGGGCACCAAGGTCAGCTCGATGACCCAGATGGGCGGCGAGGGCGCCCAGTGGATCGGCCAGTCGGCGCTGCTGGACGGCCCGGCGCACATGTTCCAGAACATCGGCGACGGCACCTTCGCGCACTCCGGGCAGCTGGCCGTGCAGGCCTGTATCGCCGCCGGGGTGTCGATCACCTACAAGATCCTCTACAACCGTGCGGTGGCGATGACCGGCGGCCAGGACGCCGAGGGTGGCCTGGAGGTGCCCGCGCTGACCCGCAAGCTGGCCGCCGAGGGCGTCGTCAAGATCATCGTGTGCGCCGACGAGCCGGAGCGGTACAAGTCCATGGAGGCGCTGGCCACCGGTGCGCAGCTGTGGCACCGGGATCGGCTGGACGAGGCCCAGCGGGCGCTCGCGGCGGTCCCCGGGGTCACCGTGCTGATCTACGACCAGCGCTGTGCGGCCGAGTCACGGAGGCTGCGCAAGCGTGGGGTAATCCCGGTCCGACCGGTGCGCGTGGTGATCAACGAGGCGGTCTGCGAGGGCTGCGGGGACTGCGGGGCGAAGAGCAACTGCCTGTCCGTGCAGCCGGTGGAGACCGAGTTCGGCCGCAAGACCCGGATCGACCAGACCTCGTGCAACACCGACTACACCTGCCTGAACGGGGACTGCCCGTCCTTCGTCACGGTCGAGCTGCCGGCCGGCGCCTCGGCCGGTCGGCGGGGCGCCGGGCAACGGCCGGAGCCACCGGCCGTGCCGGACGTGCCGTGGCGTCGGCCGGCCGGCACCGCCAACGTGTTCCTGGCCGGCATCGGCGGCACCGGCATCGTGACGGTCAACCAGGTGCTGGGTAGCGCCGCCGTGCGGGACGGCCTGGCCGTGCACGGGGTGGACCAGACCGGGATGTCCCAGAAGGCCGGGCCGGTGACCTCGCACCTGCGGGTCGCGGCCGACGCCGCCCAGCTGGCCCCGGCGAACCGGGTCGGCCAGGCGCAGGCGGACTGCTACCTGGCGTTCGACTCGCTGGTCGGCGCGGACACCAAGAACCTCGAATACGCCAGCGCGGAGTCCACCGTCGCGGTGGTGGCCAGTGGCACGGTGCCGACCGGCTCCATGGTGCGTGACTCGTCGGTGAGCGCACCGGCGGCGGACACACTGCTCTCCCGCATCGCCGGCGCGGTCCGCGAGCTGGTCACCCTGGACGCCTCGAGGGCCGCGCAGGTGCTCTTCGGCGACACCATGCCGACCAACTTCCTGCTGGTCGGCGCCGCCTACCAGGCCGGCGCGCTGCCGTTCTCGGCGGCCGCCATCGAGTGGGCGATCGAGCTGAACGGGGTCGCCGTGGCGGCCAACACCGCCGCATTCCGCTGGGGGCGGGTGGCGGTGGCCGACCCGGCGGCGTTCGCCGAGGCCACCGGGTCCGCCTCGGCCGGTTCCCAGCCCGGGTCGGCTGGACCGGCGCTGCCGGCCGGGCTCGACCTGGGCGAGCTGGCCGGGGAGACCCGGCGGCTGGCCGAGATCCGCGCGGCGCAGCTGGTCGACTTCCAGAACCTGGGCACCGCGCGGCGCTACCTGAACGCGGTGCGCGCGGCCTGGCGGGCGGAGCGCTCGGTCACCGACTCGACGGCCTACAGCGAGGCGGTGGCCAAGGGGCTGCACAAGCTCACCGCGTACAAGGACGAGTACGAGGTGGCCCGGCTGCTCACCGACCCGGAGTTCGAGCGGCGGCTGGCCGCCGAGGTGCCGGGCGGGAAGAAGCTGCGCTACCGGCTGCACCCGCCGCTGCTGCGCGCCGCCGGTCGGGACCACAAGATCGCGTTCGGCCCCTGGTTGCGTCCGGTGCTGCGCGGGTTGGCCCAGGGCAAGCGGCTGCGCGGCACCCCGCTGGACCCGTTCGGCCGCACCGGGGTCCGCCGGATGGAGCGCGAGCTGCGGGACTCCTACACGGCGATGACCGCCAGGCTGACCGCCTCGCTGACCGAGGCGAATTACCACACCGCGGTGGCCGCCGCCGAGGCCGCCGAGCTGGTGCGCGGCTACGAGGGCGTCAAGGAAGCCAACGTGGTCCGCTACCGGGAGCGACTGGCCGAGCTGGGGGTGGGCTAGCTGCCGCGCCCGGTCAGCTCAGCCAGTCGGGCGGTGACACAGGCGCTCAGCGGATGGTCCGCCGGAACAGCGGGACGAGGACGGCGGCCACCGCGAGGTGCAGCACGGTGAGTGCGGCCCTGGTGGCCGAGGTGGCGCCCTCCAGGAAGATCGGCACGATGGATAGCAGTGTCACCGCGATGGCCAGTGCGGTCCAGATGGCCCGCGCGTGACGGGTGAAGCGCTCGAGCAGCGCCAGGGTGCCCCACCCGAGTAGTCCGAACAGCGCGGTGAAGATGAGCGCGGCGGGCAATGTGACGATCCCGGTGCCCGTCGAGTCGGTCAGCACGAAGTCCGCTCCGAGCGCGCTGGACACGCCCCAGAGCAGGCCGTTCAGCGCCGTGGCGCCGACGACGGCGGTGGCTCGGCGGAGGCGGCGCTGTGCGGCGGCCGAGCGGGTGGCGGTGGTCAGGCTCGCAGTCATGGTTGCCCTCCAGGAGTGGTGTCATGGCGGGCGAAGAAACTGTGTCCGCCAGATACTGTGTATGCTAGACACAGTTCTTTGGCGATGACAAGACGGATATCAGCGGCACCGGGATCGGACGGGATTGATGGTTCGGGCGAATGCCAATGGGTTCGAAGCGGACCAGAGCGCGGCCGATCTGCTGTGGGGCCTGCGTGAGCCGCCCACCCGAGGCCCCCGCCCGGGGCTGACCCTCGCGGGCATCGCCAGCGCGGCGGTGCACATCGCCGATGCCGAGGGGCTCGGAGCACTGTCCATGCAGCGGGTGGCGGCCGCGCTGAGGGTCACCAAGATGGCGCTCTACCGCTACGTGGGCGGCAAGGCGGAACTGACCTCGGTGATGATCGAGGCGGCGGTCGGCGAGCCGCCCCAACTCGCCCGGCTGCCAGGTGGCTGGCGGGCTCGCCTGGAGGAGTTCGCCAGCAGGCTCGGCGAGGCGTGGCGCGAGCATCCGTGGCTGCCCTGGGCCACCGTTGGCGACCGGGTCATGGGCCCACGTGAACTGGGCTGGGTGGAGAGCGCGGTCAGTGCGCTGCACGGCACCCCGCTGGACGGGACGGAGCGGCTGGACGCGGTCTTCGTGCTGTTCGGCCACATCCGAAACACCCAGTCGCTGTCCACCGCGGGCACCCAACCCTGGACGGCGGACAAGCGGCTCACCCCGACCATGCGGCGGCTGCTAGCTGAGCACGCCGCTGAGTACCCGGCGCTCAGCGAGGCCTTCCATATCGCGGCCGCCGACTCCGCCGGTGCGGCGGAGGGCTTCACCGGGGGGTCGGCGGACAACGGCCGGGAGTTCGGGCTCCGCCGACTGTTGGACGGGCTGGAGTTGCTCATCGACCAGCGCGGCGGTCCGCTGCCGGAGTGAACTGAGCTCACTCACCCAGTCGGTTGAACCTGGGGCAGACGAAGGGCCGAGGTCAACATGGCGAGCTCTTCGTCTGTGACCTGGATTACATGCTCGCTCATGTGGCTACTGCAAGTCTCTGAGACGCGTGGTGTACCGCAATTCACCCGTGCGCAACATGACGGCCTGTTGAACGCCTGATCCTGGCAGGTCACCCCGGTGCCTGATAGTCGCACCGTGGCGCGCTGACCTGTGTGAGGGCAGGATCGATAGAACGACCGAGGGGGACAGCCCTACCTGCAAATGGGGGGCTACTCCGCGGGATTCGGGGGAGTCCACCCTCGATCGTGGCCGCCATCGGCGCCAGGCTGCTCGTGTACCAGGAATGCCGCCGAGGCGCCGCCGACGGGCCATATCAAGAGCGGCGCCAGGGAGGAACTGACATGTCCGGCCGTTCATTGCGGCAAGTCGTCCGCTCCGCCCTGCGGACGGCGGCCGGCCGTGGCCAGAACGTCCCCGGGCCTCACCGGGCCGGCCCGGCACCGGGGATCGACCTCGCCGAGGCCTGCGCCGACCTGGCCCAGGTGGCCGTTCGCACGTTCCCCGATGGTTCCTGGCAGGAGCACGCCTGCTTCGTGCTCGTTTCCAGCTCCGGCGGGGTGCGGACCGTCCCGTTCACCCATCCCGTGGTGACCCAGTTGTTGCTTCGGCTGCGCGCGCTGCCCGGGTTCGACGACAAGGCGTTGCTCGAGGTGATCGGCTCCCAGCGGGCCGAGCTCGTCACCCTCTGGAGAATCCCGAAGCCGGCGTTGGCACCTCGGGCGGCGGACCCGAGACCAGCAGAGCGGATCCCGCCCACCTCGTCGGCCGCCGAGTTCAGGATGCCGGAACAACGGCCCGCGCCCGAGCACGACTCCCAGGTACAGCCCCGGCGCCCGACCGAGTAGCGCCCAACTCAGCGGGTGGTCCGCCGGAAGGCCGGGACCAGCACCGCGGCCACCGCGAGGTGCAGCACGGTCAGCGCGACCCTGGTGCCCGAGGTGGCCTGCTCCAGGAAGATCGGCACAATGGACAGCAGCGTCACCGCGACGGCCAGCGCGGTCCAGATCGCCTGTGCATGCCGGGTGAAGCGCTCCAGCAGCGCCAGCGTGCCCCAGCCGAGCAACCCGAACACCGCGGTGAAGATAACCGCGACGGGCAGTGTGATGACACCCGAGCCACCGGAATCGGCGAGCCGGAAGTCGACGCCCACAGCGGCGGCGGCGCCCCAGAGCACCGCGTTGACCGCCGAGGCGGCGACGACGGCGGTGCCGCGACCGATGCGGCGCTGAGTGGTGGCGGACTGAGCAGCGGTGGTGGTCATGGTGTCCTCCTCGGTGGGTGTCTGCCCCTGCGTCGAACGGCAGAGGGCCACATCGACACCCACCGAGAAGAATCTTGAGTAATGCCGAGCCGTCAGTGCCGGCTGGTGACCGAGCGGAGGAAGAACATCACATTGGCCGGGCGCTCGCCGAGCCGGCGCATGAAGTACGGGAACCAGGCCGAGCCGTAGGGCAGGTAGACCCGGACCCGGTGGCCCGCCGCGGCGAGATCGCGCTGGGCGTCCGGGCGCACGCCGTAGAGCATCTGGAACTCGAACCGGTCGGGCAGCCGCCCGGTCTGGGCCGCCAGGGCGCTGGCGTGCTCGATCAGCGCCGGGTCGTGGGTGGCCACCATCGGGTAGCCCTGGCCGCCCATCAGCACCCGTAGGCACCGCCGGTAGGACTCGTCCACCTCGGCGCGCTCCCGGAAGGCCACCGACGCCGGCTCGTCGTAGGCGCCCTTGCACAGCCGTACCCGGGATCCCGGCCCGGCCAGCGCCGCGCAGTCCGCCTCGGTGCGGCGCAGGTAGGCCTGCAGCACCGCGCCGGTGCCCGGCCAGTCCCCGCGCAGCGCGCGGACGGTGTCCAGGGTGGTGTCCGTGGTGGTGTGGTCCTCCATGTCCACGGTCACCGTGGTGCCCACCGCCTCGGCCCTGGCGCAGATCCGCGCGGCGTTGTCGGTGGCCAGCGCCGCCCCCTCGCCCGGGAGCGCCTGGCCCAGGGCGGACAGCTTGATCGACACCTCCACCCGGTCGGCCAGCCCCCCGGCGCCGAGCCGGTCGAGCAGCGCCAGGTAGACCTCCGTCGCCGCGTCGGCCTGCGCCCGGTCCTCGGTGTTCTCCCCGAGGTAGTCCACCGATACCAGGCGGTCGGCGGCCAGCTCGCGAGCCACGGTCAGGGCGCGGTCCAGGTCGGTGCCGGCGACGAACCGGTTCACCACCGGCCGGGCCAGCGCGGAGTGCTCGGCGGCCGAGCGGAGCATCGGCGACCGGGCGGCGGAGAGCAGTGCGGAGCGCAGCATGTCACTCACCCCTGGTGCGGGTAGACCGACGAGGTCGGCGGGTTCAGGTTCTCCTTGATCGACCGCGGGCTGGTCCAGCGCAGCAGGTTGAAGATCGAGCCCGCCTTGTCGTTGGTGCCGGACGCCCGACCCCCGCCGAACGGCTGCTGGCCGACCACCGCGCCGCTGGGCCGGTCGTTGATGTAGAAGTTGCCGGCGGTGAACCGCAGCGCCTCGCTGGCCTTGGTGATCGCCGCCCGGTCGGTGCCGAGCACCGCGCCGGTCAGCCCGTACGCCGCGCCCCGGTCCACCACGTCCAGCATGCGGTCGAAGTCCCGGTCCTCATACACGTGCACGGCGAGCAGCGGGCCGAAGTACTCGGTGCGGAACACGTCGTGCTCCGGGTCGCTGCCCACCACCAGGGTCGGCTCGACGAAGTAGCCCTCCGAGTCGTCCACCCCGCCGCCGGCCAGTACCTCGAGGCTCGGGTCGTTCGAGGCCCGCTCCAGCACGCCGTCGAGCCGGTCGAATGCCCGCCGGTCGATCACCGCGCCGGTGAAGTTGGACAGGTCGGCCACGTCGCCGACGCGCAGCGAGCGCACCTCGTCGACCAGGTCGTCGCGCACCCGGTCCCACGCCGAGCGGGGCAGGAACGCCCGGGAGGCCGCCGAGCACTTCTGCCCGGAGTACTCGTAGGCGCCCCGCACCAGCGCGGTGCGCAGCACGTCCGGCTCGGCCGACGGGTGGGCCAGCACGAAGTCCTTGCCACCGGTCTCGCCGACCAGCCTGGGGTAGCCGCGGTACTGCCCGATGTTCGCGCCGACCTGGCCCCACAGGTACTGGAAGGTGGCCGTGGAGCCGGTGAAGTGGATACCGGCCAGGTGCTCGTCGGCCAGCAGCACCTCGGACAGCGCGCGGCCGTCCCCGGTCATCATGTTGATCACGCCGGGGGGCATGCCGGCCGCCTCCAACAGGCGCATGGTGTACCACGCGGACAGCGTCTGGGTGGGCGACGGCTTCCAGATCACCGTGTTGCCCATCAGCGCCGGCGCGGTGGGCAGGTTCCCGGCGATCGCGGTGAAGTTGAACGGGGTGATCGCGTAGACGAAACCCTCCAGCGGGCGGTGGTCCATCCGGTTCCACACGCCGGGGGAGGACTCCGGCTGCTCGGCCAGGATCCGCCGGGCGAAGTGCACGTTGTAGCGCCAGAAGTCGGCCAGCTCGCAGGCGGAGTCCACCTCGGCCTGGATCACCGTCTTGGACTGGCCGAGCATGGTGGCCGCGTTCAGGGTGTCCCGCCACGGCCCGGAGAGCAGGTCGGCGGCGCGCAGCAGCACCGATGCCCTGGCCTCGAACGGCAGCTCCCGCCACGCGGCGGCCGCGCGCAGGGAGGCCTCCACGGCGCCCTTCGCGTCGTCGGCGGTGGCGGTGCCGAAGCTGCCCAGCACGTGCGCGTGCCGGTGCGGGGCGACCACGTCCACCGCCGCGCCGCCGCCGAGGCGCTGCTCGCCGTCGATGGTCTGGGTGAGCTCGTGGCGCTGCCCGGCCAGCTCGGCCAGCCGAGCGGTCAGGCTGGCTCGTTCCGGCGAGCCCGGGGCGTAGTCGCGCACCGGTTCGTTCCGGGGTGATGGGGTCGTCGCGATGGCGTCCACTGTTGGTGCACCTCCCGCGGGGTGTCCGCGTGTCGGGGATGGTGAAACGGTAGTGCCGGACGCGGGTCCCTGTAGTTGGCGAACTGGCTATAGTCGACGTCACATCATTGGCCAATCGGACAAACCGAGGTTCGAGTGACCGCAGGCACCGGGGCCCGAGGCATCCCGCTCGACCAGCTGCTCGAGGGCATCGAGGGCGCGCTGGTCGAACTGCCTCAGGTCCCGGCCGGCGGGCGGCGCCCGGTGCTCGGCGTGGCGATCCTGGACCCGGACGACGAGTTCGGCGACCACCACGGCGAGTTGGTGCTGGTGATCGGGGTGCGCGGACGCGAGTCGCTGCCGTTCCTGCGGGCGGCGGCGCGCAACGGGGCGGTCGCCGTGGCGGTGAAGCCGGGGCCCTCCGGCGCGGTGGCCGAGCTGGCCGAGGCCGCGACCGAGGCAGGGGTGGCGTTACTCGCGGTGCGCCATGGGGTCCGCTGGGACCAGCTGGGCGCCTTGCTCCGGGAGCGGCTGGAGGCGGCCGAGCTGCACGCCGAGGTACACCACGAGCTGCCCCCGGGGTTGGTCGGCGCGCGCGTCTCCGACTCGCCGGGTGAGGAGCTGTTCGCGCTGGCCGAGGCGACCGCGCTGGTCACCGGCGGCATCGTGGACATCGAGGACACCGGCAACCGGGTGCTGGCCTACTCCCGCTCCGACGACGCGGTGGACGAGCTGCGCCGGCTGTCCATCCTGGGCTGGCAGGGCCCGGAGACGTACATGCGGATGCTGCGCGAGTGGGGCGTGCTGGACCGGTTGCGCGATGGGGAGCACGTGGTGCGCGTGGACGCCCGGCCCGAGCTGGGTATCCGGGCTCGGTTGGCGGTCGGGATCCGGGCCGGCTCGCGCTACCTGGGCACCATCTGGGTGCAGCAGCGGTTCTCTCCGGCGGTTGTGCCGTTCGCCGAGCGGGCCGAGGAGGCGCTGGTCGGCGCGGCCCGGCTGGCGGCCGCCGAGATCCTGCGCCGCCGGACCGGGGCCGGGCCGGCGTCCGGCGGGGCGCAGCTGGTCGAGCTGCTCACCGGCCGGGCCAACACCGACCTGGTGGCCGGCCGGCTCGGGCTCGATCCGGCGGCCGGCGCGCTGGTGGTCGGCTTCGCCGGGCCGGTCGAGTCGGACGCTCCGGCCCGCGCCCTGCACCGGGACCAGGTGCGCGCCGTGGTGTCCGTGTACGCCACCGCCTACCACCGGTCCGCGCTGGTCGGGGCGCTCGAGGACCGGGTCTACGCGGTGTTGTCCGGGGTGCCAGAGAGCCGGATCGAGCCGGCCCTGCCGGTCTGGGTGCGGGACGTGGTGGATGTGGCGCGGGAGCGCACCGGGCTGTCGTGGCGGGCCGGGATCGGCTCGCCGGTATCGGGGTTGGCCGCGCTGCCGGGCGCCCGAGCCGAGGCCGACCGGGTGCTGGACGCGCTGGCCAGGGCTCCGGGAGGCGCGGCGGTGGCGGCGGTGGCCACGATCTCCGAGCTGCGCGCGGAGATGCTGCTGGGCGAGGTGGTGGACGTGCTGGCCGGCCGGCCGGAGCTGCGGCACCCCGGGGTGGCGGCGCTGCTCGAGCACGACCGGCGGCGCGGCGGCGAACTGGTTGCCTCGCTGCTGGCCTACCTGGACGCGCTGGGCGACGTCCGGTCGGCGGCGGCCAGCCTGCACGTGCACCCGAACACCCTGCGCCACCGGCTGCGGCGAGCCACGGCGGTGTCCGGGATGGCGCTGGACGACCCGAGGGAGCGGCTGTCCTGCCACCTGCAGTTGGTGCTGGTCAGCCGCGAAACTAGGTCGCCGGGGCGGCGTCGTTGACCTTGGCGTTCGCTGTTCCAGCCGCGACACGCTAGTCCAGCACCCGGACAGTTCCTCGCCCTCGGCGCCCGTTTATCCACATCCGCCCCCGAACGCCCGAGTTGTCCACAGCCTCGTCCACCCGGCCGTCCCGACCGGCGATCCCGGTGCACCCTCGAGCCATGAGCTTCGACGCCAACCCGCCCACCGGCCCGGCGGTCACCCAGCGCTTGCGCTCCGCCGCCGACCTGGTCGCCGCCATTCCCTATCTGCTCGGGTTCCACCCGGCGGACTCGCTGGTGCTGATCAGCACCAGGAGTGCCGGCCAGCTCGGCGTGGATTTCACCCTCCGGGTAGATCTCCCGCCACCCTCGGTGGTGGCCGACCTGGCCGCTGAGCTGGCCGAGGTGGTGTGTGCCCAGCGGTGCGAGGAGCTGCTGCTGGTCGTGGTCGGCGCGGATCCACGGGTGGGGCGCGCCCCGGATCGGCCGCCGCCCCGGGCGGAGCTGGTCGCCGCGGTGGTTGAGGCCTGCGCGGCGGCCGGAGCGCTGGCTTGGGCGACGATCTGGGTGGCTGAGCTGGCCGCTGATGCACCGTGGCGGTGCTACGGCGCCTGCGGCTGCGCGGGCGAGCTACCCGATCCGGCCAGCTCCCCGGTGGCCGCCGCCGCGGTGGTCGCCGGCCAGGTGACCTACGCCGATCGGGCCGAGCTGGAGCGGGTGGTCGCGCCGGGCAATCCGGCGGCGCTGCGGCGCAGGGAAGCCCTGCTGAACCGGCGGATGGAGGAGCTGTGCCGGTCCGGGAAAGGGTTCGCGGCTGGGCCGGAGGAGCTCGCCAGCCTGGAACGCTGGATCGACGTGGCGGCGGTGGACCGACCCCAGCTGAGGGATGAGGACGTGGTGCGGCTCTGTCTGGCGCTGAGTGACCCGATGGTCCGGGACGCCGCGTTCGGCTTCGCCTTCGAGGCCAGGGCCGCCGCGGCGGAGCGGTTGTGGGGCACCCTGGTCACCGAGTCGCCAGACCCGGAGTCGGCCGAGGCCGCCGTGCTCCTCGCGCACAGCGCGCTGATGCGGGGCGACGGCGCGCTCGCCGGAGTCGCCTTGCGGCGGGCGCAGGAGGCCTGGCCGGGGCACCCGCTCAGCGCCATGGTCCAGTCCGCGCTGCAGTCCGGCTGCGGGCCGGACGAGCTGCGCGACTGGTTCATCGAGGGCAGCCAACGGGCCACCGAGGAGCTGGCCGGGCGGGCCGAGTCGTGAGTCCGGTCAGCCTGAGCTCAGTCGGCGGCCGCGATCAGGTACCGCTGGGTGAACTCCCAGGCGTCGGTGACGATCCGGTTCAGATCGGTGCGGGTGGGCCGCCAGCCCAGCTCCTGGTAAGCCCGCTCGCTGGAGGCGATCAGTACCGCGGGGTCGCCTGGGCGCCTCTCGGTGGACTGGGCGGGCAACGGGTGGCCGGTCACCGCGCGGCATGTGTCGATCACCTCGCGCACCGAGAACCCGGTACCGCTGCCCAGGTTGTAGATGCGGTGCTGCTTGGGGACGGCGTGCTGCAGAGCCAGCAGGTGCGCCTCGGCCAGGTCATCCACGTGGATGTAGTCGCGGATGCAGGTGCCGTCCGGGGTCGGCCAGTCCTCGCCGTAGATCTGCACCGCCGCCCGCCGCCCCGTCGCCACCTGCAGCACGATCGGGATCAGGTGCGTCTCGACGGCGTGCCGCTCGCCGAACCGGCCGTGCGCGCCGGCCACGTTGAAGTAGCGCAGGCTCACCCCGGCCAGCCCGTGCGCGCTGGCGTAGGAGCTGATCGCGTGGTCGATGGCCAGCTTGGTGGCGCCGTAGGTGTTGGTCGGCCGGGTGGGGGTGTCCTCGGTGACCGGCACCTGCTCCGGCTCCCCGTACGCGGCCGCGGTGGAGGAGAACACCAGCCGGGGGGTTCCGTGTGCGCGCATCGCCTCCAGCAGCTGCAACGTGGTCACCACGTTGCCCCGCCAGTACCGCTCCGGGTGCTCCATGGATTCCCCGACCAGCGACTTCGCCGCCAGGTGGAGCACGCCGTCCACGCCTTCGGCGAGGATCGGGGCGGCCGCGTCGGCCACGTCACCCTCGACGAACCGGCACCCCTCCGGGACAGCGTCCCGATGCCCGGTGGACAGGTCATCCAGCACCACCACGTCGTGCCCGGCCGCAGCCAGGTGCGCCGCACACACGCTGCCCAGGTAGCCGGCCCCGCCGGTCACCAGCACTCGCACGCGATTCCTCCCGCCGTTCGTTTCCGCTCGGAGCACACGGTCTCATGCCCGGTCGCGGGCGCACGAGAGGGCAAGCCCGCTCCCCGCGCGGTCAGGCGGGGCACTGGCAGGGTCGACGGCGCGGTCGACGGCGGCTCAGCGAGCGCGAACCAGTACCGCGTGCGCCAGCAGCGGCTGAACCTGCGACTGCTCGCCTTCGGAGTGCACCGGAACAGCGTCGCCGAACCTCGGAATCGAGCTCACCTCGACGTCTTGACCAGGCACGATCCCGGCGGACTTGAGCTCGGTCATCAGGTCGGAGTCGGCCTGAACGTGCTCGGCGATCCGGCGAACCACTACCGCTCCACCGCCTCGCCGGGCGAACTCGTCCAGTCGCTGCAGGCCCAGCTCCAGGGTGGGGATCGCGGCGGCGGTGCCTTCCCCGTCCTTGGCCGACTCGCTGAGCTGCTCCAGGCCGGGGATCGGGTTGCCGTACGGGGAGACCGTCGGGTCACCGAGGAGCCGCACCAGCTTGCGCTCTACGGCGTCGCTCATCACGTGCTCCCAGCGACACGCCTCCGCGTGCACGTGCTCCCACTCCAGCCCGATGACGTCGCTGAGCAGGCGCTCGGCGAGCCGGTGCTTGCGCATCACCGACACCGCCCGCGACCGGCCGGCCGGGGTGAGCTCAAGGTGGCGGTCCCCAGCGACGATCACCAGGCCGTCCCGCGACATCCGCGCGACCGTCTGGCTCACCGTCGGCCCGCTCTGAGCGAGCCGTTCGGCGATACGCGCCCGCAGTGGGACGATGCCCTCCTCTTCCAACTCGTAGATGGTGCGGAGGTACATCTCGGTAGTGTCAATGAGATCGTTCACAGCTTCCGCCCCTTCGTTCGGTACCCATCGTATCCGTTCCGGGGCCGCACCGATCCTGCCGACCCATCAGAGTTAACACGTAGCCCGACCGGGGGTAGGCGCAGGATGGACGGCGTGTCGTCGCCGGCCCCGGTCGGATGCGCGGCGGACGGCGGCCGGGGCGGCGGGCGGACCGACGGATGCCGTCCCCGTGCGATGCGGTCACTGCGCGTGACTGCCCCGACCCCAACGGCGATCCGGACGGCGGGGCGCGGACGAATCCGGGCGAAGCGCCTACGGTTTGTGCTCATGAGCGCTTCGCCGGCCGTGGTGTGGACTCCCCGCTTCCTCGGCTACAAACTCAGTGACACGCATCCACTGAATCCGATCAGGCTGGACCTGACCATGCGGCTGGCCAACAGCCTGGGGGTGCTCGAGGGCATCGAGGTGCTCACCCCGGAGCAGGCCCCGGACGCGGAGATCGAGCGGGTGCACCGGCCGTCCTACCTGTCGGCGGTGAAGTCCGCGCCGGACGCACCGTACGACGTGGGCCACGGGTTGGGCACCTTGGACAATCCGATCTTCCAAGGGATGCACGAGGCCAGCGCGCTGGTCTGTGGCGGATCGCTGCTGGCCGCCCGGCAGATCGCCGAGGGGCGCTGCGATCGGGCGGTGAACATCGCCGGCGGGCTGCACCACGCGATGGCGGGGGAGGCGTCCGGGTTCTGCGTCTACAACGACTGCGCGGTGGCGATCTCGTGGCTGCTCGACCACGGATTCGACCGGATCGCCTACCTCGACGTCGACGTGCACCACGGCGACGGGGTGCAGGCCGCGTTCCGGAACGACCGGCGGGTACTCACCGTCTCGATCCACCAGCACCCGATGACGCTGTGGCCGGGCACCGGGTGGCCCAGCGAGGTGGGCACCGGCGAGGCCGAGGGCACCTCGGTCAACCTGGCGCTGCCGCCGGGCACCCGGGACGGCTCGTGGCTGCGCGCATTCCGTGCGGTGGTCCCCTCGCTGCTTGCGGAGTTCCAGCCGTCGCTGCTGGTCACCCAGTGCGGCGTGGACACCCACCACGAGGATCCGCTGGCCGAGCTGAGCCTCACTGTCGACGGGCACCGAGCCATCTACCAGGAGCTGCGCCAGCTCGCCGAGACCCACGCCGGCGGTAAGTGGCTGGCGCTGGGCGGCGGTGGATACGGGCTGTTCCGGGTGGTGCCCCGATCCTGGACGCACCTGCTGGCCACCGTGCTGGACCGCGATGTGCCGGCCGATCGGGGCATCCCGGCGGATTGGATAGCGCACACCGCCGGGCTGAACCCACGCCCGGTGCCCACCAGCATGGGCGAGGGCGCGCCGGTGGACCACCTGCCCTGGGGCACCGGCGGCGACCCGGTGGACAACGCCATCCGGGAGACCCGGCGCGCGGTCTTTCCATTGCACGGGCTCGATCCCGACGATCCGAGGGACTGACCGGTGTCCGGGGTCGAGCCGCTTGCCGCCGCGGGCTCCACAGAGCCGGTCGCGCCGGCGCCGGAGCATGCCCGATATCCCCGGCACTGGGAGGCGGACGTGGTCGCCTCCGACGGTGGGGTCGTGCACCTGCGCCCGATCCGCCCCGCAGACGCGGACGCCCTGGTCGAGTTCCACGCCCGGCTTTCCTCGCGCACCCGCTATCTGCGCTACTTCGGGCCATACCCGCAGATTCCACCCAGGGATCTGGAGCGGTTCACCGTGGTCGACCACCACGACCACGTCGCGTTCGTCGCCATGCTCGGCCACGAGATCATCGCCGTGGGTCGGTACATCCGCCTGGACGAGAGCCTGTCGGCCGAGGTCGCGTTCGTGGTTCGGGACGATCACCAGGGACGCGGGCTGGGCTCGATTCTGCTGGAACACCTGGCGGCGGCGGCCAGGGAGAACGGCCTGCGGCGGTTCGAGGCCGAGGTGCTTGCGGAGAACCACCAGATGGTCCGGGTGTTCCGGGAGGCCGGCTACCAGGTGAGCCGGGAGTTCGCCGAGGGCGTGCTGCACCTGGAGTTCGATGTCGACCCGACGGAGCGCTCGTTGGCTGTGCGGGACGCCCGCGAGCAGCGCGCCGAGGCGCGCGGTGTGCACAACGCGCTGCACCCCCGGTCGATCGCGGTGATCGGCGCGTCCAACGACCCGACGAAGATCGGCCACGCGGTGCTGGCCAACCTGTTGCGGGCGAGCTTCACCGGCCCGGTGTTCCCGGTGCACCCGGAGGCCCGTTCGGTGAGCGGGGTGCGGGCGTACCGCTCGGTGACCGAGATCCCGGACGAGGTCGACCTCGCGGTGGTGGCGATCCCGGCCGCCGGAGTGGACGAGGTGATGGACTCCTGCCTGGCCAAGGGGGTCAAGGCGCTGCTGGTGCTCAGCTCGGGATTCGCCGACGCGGGTCCGGCCGGGGTGCTCGCTCAGCGTCGGCTTGTCGAGGAGGCCAGGTCGCACGGCATGCGGGTGATCGGGCCCAATGCGCTGGGCCTGGTCAACACCGCGCCGGAGATCCAGCTGAACGCCACCCTCGCTCCCGATCCACCGGGCCGGGGGCGGGTCGGCTTCTTCTGCCAGTCCGGCGCGCTGGGCATCGCCATCCTGGCCGGGCTGCGTGCCCGGGGGCTCGGGCTGTCCACGTTCGTCTCCGCCGGCAATCGCGCCGACCTGTCCGGCAACGACCTGCTGCAGTACTGGCAGACCGATCCGGCCACCGACGTGGTGCTGCTCTACCTGGAGACGTTCGGCAACCCGCGCAAGTTCGCCCGGCTGGCCCGGCGGTTGGCGCGGCGCAAGCCGGTGGTCGCGGTGAAGAGCGGCCGGTTCGCCGCGCAGCTGCCCTCCTTCGGTACCCGAGGGCAACCCGTCGACGAGGCGACCGTGCAGGCGCTGTTCGAGCAGGCCGGGGTGATCCGGGTGCAGACCCTGCCCCAGCTGTTCGACACCGCGCAGCTACTGGCCTACCAGCCGCTGCCGACTGGGCCCCGGGTCGCCGTGGTGGGCAACTCCAGCGCGCTCGGCGTACTGGTCACCGACGCGCTGCTGGACGAGGGGCTGTTTCCGGCCGGGCCGCCGGTGGACGTGGGTACCGCGGCATCCCCGGAGGAGTTCGCCGAGGCGGTCACCAGCGCGGTGCACGCGGAGGACGCGGACGCCCTGGTTGCGGTGTTCGTCCCTCCGGTGGCCACTCCGGGCGCGGACTACGCCCGGGCGCTGCGCGCGGCCGCCGACGGCACCGGCAAACCGGTACTCAGCACGTTCCTGGCGGTCGAGGGGGTGCCGGCGGAGCTGGCCGTGCTCGGTCCGGACGGGCAGCCGGCGCGAGGTTCGGTGCCCAGTTACCCCAGCCCGGAACGGGCGGTGGCGGCGCTCGCCAGGGTGTTGCGCTACGCCCGCTGGCGGGACGCGCCGGCCGGGGAGTACGTGCGCCCCGACGGGATCCGGGAGGACGACGCCCGAAGGCTGGTGGACGGCCTGTTCGCCGACGCCGCTGAGCCGGTGGCGCTGGGCGATCAGGACGCCGCCGCGCTGCTGGCCTGCTACGGCATCGAGGTGACCCCGTTCCGGCTGGTCGACTCGCCCGCCGCGGCGCGGGCGGCCGCCGAGGAACTGGGCTACCCGGTTGCGCTCAAGGGCGTGGGGGAGCGCTGGCAAGGGCCCGAGTTGATCGGCGTGCGACTCGATCTGGGTTCCCCGGACGCGGTGGATACCGCCTATCGGGACCTGGTCTCGGTCACCGGGCGGGCCGAGCTGCACGTGCAGGGCATGGCACCGAAGGGGCAGTCCTGCGTGCTCGAGGTGCTGGACGACCCTTCGTTCGGCTCGCTGCTGTCCTTCGGGCTTTCCGGGATCGCCACCGAGCTGCTCGGCGACCGGGCGCACCGGGTCATCCCGCTGTCCACAGCGGACGCCCATGAGCTGATCCGGACACCCCGGGCGGCCCCGCTGCTGACCGGCTACGGGGGAGGTGCGCCGGCGGATCTCGCCGCCCTGGAGGAGCTCGCGCTGCGGGTGAGCTGCCTGGCGGAGGATCTGCCGGAGCTGCGTGCGCTCCGCCTGGCCCCGGTGCTGGCCGCCCCGAAAACCGCCTCGGTCATCGCCGCCCGGATCGTCCTCGGCCAGCCGCCCACCTGGCAGGACACCGGCCCCCGCCGCCTAGCCTGACCGCGCTAGCGCCCACCCCTCCCCGCCCGCGCTCGCCGCCCCGCACGGCCGCCGCCCGCTCCCCGACTTGTCGTGCGCTCCCCGACTTGTCGCGTGCTCTCCGACTTGTCGTGTCTAGTTCCAACGACAGGTGGCTGTTGTCGCGTCTAGTTCCAACGACAAGTCGGCGACGAGCGACAAGTCGGCGGAGCGGCGGGGTGGTGTGCGGCTAGCGGAAGCTGACCTGCAGGGTGGGTTGACTGGTCGAGGCGAAGAAGTCGTTTCCCTTGTCGTCCACCACGACGAACGCCGGGAAGTCCACCACCTCGATCTTCCAGACCGCCTCCATGCCCAGCTCGGCGTACTCCAGCACCTCAACCTTGCGAATGCAGTCCTGCGCCAGCCGGGCGGCCTGGCCGCCGATGGATCCGAGGTAGAACCCACCGTGCCGCTGGCAGCTCTCGGTGACCTGCCGCGACCGGTTGCCCTTGGCCAGCATCACCATCGAGCCGCCGGCGGCCTGAAACTGCTCCACGTACGAGTCCATCCGGCCAGCCGTGGTCGGGCCGAACGAGCCGGAGGCGTACCCGGCTGGGGTCTTGGCCGGTCCGGCGTAGTACACCGGGTGATCGCGCAGATAGGCCGGCATCGGCTCGCCGGCGTCCAGCCGCTCGGCGATCTTCGCGTGGGCGATGTCCCGCGCCACCACCATCGGGCCGGTCAGCGCGAGTCGGGTCTTTACCGGCAGGGTGGCCAGCTGCGCGCGGATCTCGGACATCGGCCGGTCGAGATCCACCCGGACCACGTCGGCGGAGGACTGCGCGGCCAGCTCCTGCTCCGACACGTCCGGTAGGAACCGGGCCGGGTCGCGCTCCAGCTGCTCCAGGAACACCCCGTCGGCGGTGATCTTCGCCTTGGCCTGCCGATCGGCCGAGCAGGACACCGCGACACCCACCGGCAGCGACGCCCCGTGTCGAGGCAACCGGATGACGCGCACATCGTGGCAGAAGTACTTCCCGCCGAACTGCGCACCGATGCCGAAGTTCCTGGTCAGCTCGAGGACCTGGGCCTCCAGATCGCGGTCCCGGAACGCCTCGCCAAGCCCCGAACCGCGCTCCGGCAGGGTGTCCAGGTACCGCGCCGAGGCGAGCTTGGCGACCTTGAGGGTGTACTCCGCCGACATCCCCCCGACCACAATGGCCAGGTGGTAGGGCGGGCATGCGGCGGTGCCCAGGGAACGCAGCTTCTCGTCCAGGAACTGGGCCAACCGCGTCGGGTTCAGCAGCGCCTTGGTCTCCTGGTACAGGAACGTCTTGTTGGCCGACCCGCCGCCTTTGGCCAGCACCAGGAACTCGTAACGGGGGCGCTCTCCGGGGATGTGGAACAGCTCGATCTGGGCGGGCAGGTTCGAGCCGGTGTTCCGTTCCTCCCAGAACGTGGTCGGCGCCATCTGCGAGTAGCGCAAGTTGAGCTCCTGG
>Ga0193743_1000791_pt1 | contig 24725 bp, 15 predicted proteins | sample L2c2metaG_FD_143038 | JGI IMG/M metagenome (GOLD analysis project Ga0193743, IMG submission 143038) | Soil microbial communities from a riparian zone of the East river system, Colorado, United States - L2c2 | ecosystem: Environmental > Terrestrial > Soil > Riparian zone | place: USA: East River...
GGCGCCCTTCGGTGATCACGGACGGCCCCGATAATCGCCAATGTCCGCTGGGTGGCTTCAAGGTCGAGGCCCGACGCCGTACATGGAATGAGAATTAGGTCAGCCACCGCGATCGACGCGCCCAGTTCGCGCGCACTGGGGGCGGTATCGATAACAAGACAGCCGGCTCGAACCCCGCGGACGTAGTGCGCCCAATTGGCGACCGTTTCGGTCGCCAATCCAATCTCATAGACTGGAAAATGTAGATTTCCTGGCTCGGCCCATTGCGAAGCCGATCTCTGGGGATCGCTGTCGATCAGAGCAATATCCCATCCACGCCTGCTGAGTTCCCCGGCCACCGCAACGGCCAACGTGGTCTTGCCGACGCCGCCTTTCCCCTGAGCAACAGTTATCGTTATCGGCATCGCTTAATCGTCTGACCTTGTTGCTATGCAATATAACATATCTCGATAGATACTCTGCATTGCTCGCGGAGTAATCACATCGAAATGCTGGGTGTTTGGTAGTCGCGAGTGGGTTTTCGATGGTGGACTCGATGCTAAAAGCTGCGTTTGAATGCAAGTTTGCCGAAACATTAAGACTTTGCCTCCGCGAACCTTTGACCCGATCGTTACGACGATGCTGATTTCCGAGTTGACTCTTGTGTTATCTTAATTAACATATACAGCGTTAATGATATCAAAGTTATCATTCACACATGTGCGACGCGGCTTCTCGCGGTGCACCAAAGCCAAAGTGGGACAGCATGACGATCTCCTATTTAACAGAGGCTCAGCTTCAATCCACCCTTTCCGGTAACGGTCATATCAATAACGCGGTAATCAACGGGGTGCTCAACCAGCTCGAGAAGGATGGCGTCTTCTCGGATCCAACCAGGGGCGGAGAGGTCCAGGCCGGCCCGTATATCTCGAATGATACCGCCGTCTTCAGTCAAGTACTTGATATCACGTCCGCCGCGTCTGGATCGGTCATCAATACCACGCCGGAATTGAAGGCGATCGTCGTTCAGACGGCAGCGCCCATCCAGACATTCGTCACCGGAAGCTCCGACGTTTATATAGGGCTCGGTTCGGGGAATGACAGCATCAGTCTTCTCGATAGCGGCAACGACACCGTGCTTGGCGGGGCCGGCAATGATGTGATCACAGGTGGTGCGGGAGCCGACCTAATCAAGGGCGGACGGGGCGACGACAACATTCTTGGCGGCTCCGGTGCGAATACGATCATCGGCGGGGCGGGCGACAATTTCCTGCGGATTGGCGGTGCGCATCAGCTGGCCGAGGGCGGCGGGCATGGAAACAACACGATCGTCGATCTCGGTGGGTATGCCGGTGCTGGCACCAGCACGCTGACGGCGGGGACGGGTAACGACACCATCACAGGATTTGGCGGTGATACCATCAACGGTGGTAACAGTGCTGCAGGCTCGACGGGTCATTCCATTCTTAATGGTGGCGATTCGTCAGACATCGAATCGCATAGCGCGGCTTCGACGTTCAACGTCCTGAACTCGGGCAGCACGGGCGACGGTAACGGTAACAATCTGGTGGGTGGTGCCGGCGCCGACACTCTCAATGGCGGCAATGGGCACGACACACTCACTGCAGGCTCTGGCGACCAGCTGCTGATGGCCGGATCTGGCGCTCATCAGTCGTTGATGGGCGGCGCAGGCAACGACGTGCTCAAGGATCTCTTCAGCGGGGGCACTGATACCCTGACGGCGGGAGCCGGCACCGGCACGCAGACCCTGACTGGTCAGCAGGGCGACACGTTCAGTAGCGCTGCGGGTGCAGCCGGCAATAACGTGTTCACGGTTCAGTCGGGCAGCGGTGCAGGTTCATCTCTCACCGGCGGTGCCGGCAACGATACCTTCAATATCCTGACGCATGCCGGGAACGATACGATTACCGGTGGCGGCGGCAACGATGCGGTCTCGTTTGCGGGTCGTTCGGTCGGCGATGTCGCTTCGCTCAACCAGATCGATCCGAACAACGCCGGCGCCGGATTCGAACTCACGTTCAATGGCGGTCAGTCGTTCGAACTCCATGGAGTTTCGGAACTTCAGTTTGGAAATGACGGCCAGAACGTCACCCTGCCGAAGTAATAGCGGCTCGCCTGGAATGCACGAAGAGTCCCGGTCGTGCCGGGGCTCTTCCTTTTCATGCGCCCTGCCATTTCTGAATGATTATTCCCGGGCTCCGGAGCCGATATCATCGCGCTCGTGAATGACTAACATGTACTTTAATGACTAACATATACTTTTAAGGTATGTTGCCGAACCGGGCGAAGAGTTGAGAATAACAGATCGTCACCATTCGTTCGAATGTCCCGATACAGACTGCGGCTACTCGAGGTTGGTATGAACGTTCAATCGATGATCCCGGCAGTTGAGCATCGCGAAGGACCTGTCCCGTCCGGACTTGAGTGCCTGATGATCGTCGCGCGGCAGCACGGACTTCATCTTACGACCACCCAGCTGATCCACGATAATCTGCTGACGGACCAGGAAGTCACGCTAGGCGAACTTCTCAAATGCGCCAACTCCTCGGGCATGACAGCGAAAGCCGTCAAGCTCGATTGGAAGGGATTACGGCAGCTCAAGAAAGCGTTGCCTGCGATCGTCTGGCTCCGCGATGGCAGCAGCATGGTTTTGCTGCGCCTCGACGGAGATGAGAACAACGCGCGCGTGATCCTGCGGGATCCGAACGCAGCGGAAGATGCTCTTCTGATCATAGACCAGCTCCGCTTTGAGGATATCTGGTCGGGTGACGTCGTCCTGGTAAAGCGGAACTATGAAATTTCGGATGACACACAGCCGTTCAGCTTTGGCCTCGTCACGGCATTGCTGTTTCGCGAGCGCCGCATCGCGCGTGACGTCGCCATTTCTGCGATTATCCTGGGATTCCTGGGTTTGGCGCCAATCATGTTTTGGCGCCTGCTCTCGGATAGGGTGATTTTCTACAAGGCCTTCAATACGTTCTACGTGCTGTGCCTCGCGATGCTGCTCGTCATTGTATTCGAGTCTGCATTTTCCTTTCTGAGGCAATTTCTCGTTCAGCGCCTGACGACACGGCTTGACGTCAAACTCTCGACCTACGTGTTCGAAAAAGTCCTCAATCTGCCGATCGACTATTTTGAGCAGACGGCCGTCGGCCTGATTTCCCGCGATATCCGGGAAGTATTCAAGATTCGTTCGTTCCTGACCGGGCAATTATTCGGAACCGTACTCGACTCGACGACACTACTGTTCTTCCTGCCGGTCATGTTCTTCTTCAGTCCGGTGATGACTTTCGTGGTGTTGGGGCTTTCCGGCCTGATCGTCACCTGGCTGCTTGTCATGTTGCCCGCCTATCGAAAAAAGCACGGTGCCGTTGTGGTCGCCGAGGGTGCGCAGGGCGCGTTTCTGATCCAGACCTTGAACGGAATTCGTACGATCAAGTCGCTGGCACTGGATACCCGGCAAAAGCATGGCTGGGATGTTCTGGTTGCGCGCGTCGCGAAAGCCCGGCTGGATGAAAGCATGATTGCAAATGCTATTCAGGCAGGCGTGCGGCCGCTGGAACGGCTCGCGGTCAGCGGATCCTATGCGCTTGGTGTCTATCTGGCGCTGTCGACCAATGATCCCGTTTATATTGGAGCGCTCTTTGCGTTCCTGCTGCTGTCGCAGCGGGTCTCCGGTCCGCTGATGCAAATGGCACAATTGATCAATCAGTATGATGAAGCCCGGACAGCCGTGGCGATGGTTGCCAATCTGGTCAATCAGCCTGCCGAGGAAGGGCGTTCGGGTCATGGCGTGCGCACGCCGCTACAAGGTAACGTGCAATTCTCTGGCGTCACTTTCAAATACAAAGGAGCGGTTTCGCCGGCTCTGAACAACCTCAGCTTCGAAGTGCCGTTGGGCACGACGTTGGGGGTGATGGGAAAGAGCGGCTCGGGGAAAACCACGATCACGCGCCTGCTGCAGCGACTGCACTCCGACTATGAAGGCTTGATCAAGATCGACGGTGTCGACGTACGCGAATATGATGTTGATCATTTGCGTCGCAACATCGGCGTGGTTCTCCAGGAGAATTTCCTTTTCAGCGGTTCGATCCGGGAGAACATTGTTGCGGCAAAGCCAGACGCGACTTTTGACGACGTGGTGCGTGCCGCCCGACTGGCGGGCGCCGAAGAATTCATCGACAAGCTGCCACGCGGCTATGAGACGGTCATCTATGAAGGATCGCCCAACCTTTCCGGCGGACAGCGCCAGCGGCTGGCCATTGCGCGGGCATTGATCGTCGATCCGCCGATTCTCATTCTGGACGAGGCGACCAGCGCTCTTGATGCCGACAGCGAGGCCATCGTCAACGCCAACATATCGCGTATCGCGCACGGTCGTACGCTGATCATCATTTCGCATCGGTTGTCATCATTGGTGAAGGCGGACGCCATTCTTGTGCTCAACCGCGGTGTGATTGATGATATCGGCCGTCATGACGAGTTGCTCGAGCGCAACGATATTTATAGCGGGTTGTGGCACCAGCAGAACAGTCATATCGGGTCGCCGGCCCAACGTCCGTATCGGAGTCCCGCTCTTGTCTCCTAATCAGGCATCGCTGGCGACGGTCCGCCAATTTCAGTCTGAAACTGACGCGATTCGTGAAGCGGCGGAGCCCCTCGTTGCGCGTGCGACGCTCTACGTTTTGGCAGCCTTCCTGGTTTCCATCATCGCCGTTATGTGTCTGACGCGATTGGATCGCGTTATTTCCAGTGTCGGCGGAAAGATTGTCCCGGTTGACCAGATCAGCGTGCTTCAGGCGCTTGATCCCTCGATCATCAAGACCATCGATGTCCGCGAAGGCGAGCAGGTTCAAGCCGGGCAGCTTCTGGCCACGCTGGATTCGACGTTTACCGTTGCCGACGTCAACCAGTATCGGTTGCAGATTGCCAGCCTCGAAGCTCAGGTCGCGCGTGATAAGGCCGAACTGAACCATACGCCGCTGGTTTTGAAGGATCAGCCGGATTCCGATTTAAAGAATTATGCCGCCTTGCAAAAGGCCCTGTATGACCAGCGCCAGGCGCAATACGCAGCGCAAGTGACGAGCTACGATTCGAAGATCAGCCAGACCCAGGCGACCATTCAGAAGCTGCAAAAGGACGACGATCGATACACCCAGCGCGACGAGATTCAGCAGAAGATAGAAAACATGCGCACGACGCTTGCCGAGCACGGCACGGGGTCGCAATTGAACATGTTTCTAGCTCAGGACACGCGGCTGGAGCTGCTTCGGACCATTGATAACACCCATAACAGCCTGCTTGAAGCGCAGCATCAGCTGGACTCGATCAAGGCAGACCGGAATGCATTCATCGAGCAGTGGAATGCGTCGCTAAGCCAGGATCTTGTCACGACCCAGAACTCGCTTGATAGCGCAACGTCGTCATATGACAAGGCGATAAAGCACCAGGATCTCGTTCGATGGACGGCGGCTGAACCCTCGGTCGTTCTGACATTGGCAAGGCTCTCGATTGGTTCGGTTCTGAAGCCCGGAGATCCATTTATTACCTTGATGCCGCTGGATACGAGGCTCGAAGCGGAGATCAAGATTGCTTCGCGGGACGTCGGGTTTATTCGGCCGGGCGATAATTGCGCCATGAAAGTCGATGCTTTCAACTCCGCGGAGCATGGCAAGGCGGAGGGAAAGGTTCGCTGGGTCAGCGAGGGTGCATTTACCACCGGCGACGATGGGCAACCGGTCGACGCCTACTATAAGGCGCGATGCTCGGTAGAAGTGACGAACTTCAAGGGCGTTCCAAAGAACTTCCGATTGATCCCGGGAATGACATTGACCGGAGACGTCAACGTGGGAACCCGCTCGGTCGGCATGTATCTGCTGGGCGGCATGCTTAAGGGCGTTCGGGAGGCAATGCGCGAACCATGACCACATTGGCCTCATCACTGGTGCCGTTGGTCCAGAAGATTCGATCGTCCACCTGGCCGCCTCCATCGGGGGAGTTTGAGCAGGGGCTGGCGGCATACGAGCGTGGAAGGTTCATTGATGCGCTGAGGGCCTGGCGGCGTGCGGCGGAAATGGGGGATGCCGAGGCGTGCTATCGCATCGGCAGGCTGTATGCCAAGAACGAGGGGGTAGCGGGCAGCGCCCCCGACGTGGCTGCGTGGTACGAGCGCGCCGCGCAACTGGGCCACGTGGAGGCTCAGTTTCAGCTTGGTTTGATTTTCTACTATGGCGTCGATGCTCTGGTCGGTCCCAACCGTCCCGAGATGTGGCGACGTTCCTTGTCTTCGCGACAGGGTGACAGGGCCGCAAATCTCTTGGCGCTGGTATTCCCCCACGGAACGAGCGTTGCGAAAAATCCCGACACTGCCTTCGACTGGATGGCTGCGGCCGCGGCGGCCGGAAAGGCCGAGGCGCAGGCGTTTCTCGGCGACATGTACACGCACGGGCAGGGTTGCCAGCCCGATCTAGCCGCAGCATTGGGATGGTATTCGGCAGCTGCGGAACAGGGAAATCCGTCAGGTGAGTTTGCTCTTGGTGATGTCTATTTTCAGGGCCGCGGCGCCGCTGTGGACGTTGAAGCGGCAGCTGCCTGGTATCGAAGGGCTGTGGAACAGGGACATGTCAGGGCGCAGGTTGCGCTGGCCTTCATGAATCTGAAAGGCAACGGCGTGCCGGAAGATCACGCTGAGGCGGCTCGTCTGTTTTCGAGCGCGTCTGCCCATGACGACGTCCTTGCGCTCTTCAATATCGGAAAGATGCGCCTGACCGGCGACGGTATCGCGAAGGACCTCGACAAGGCCGAAACGGCGTTACGCAAGTCGGCGAGGAAAGGCTATCTTCCGGCCATGCTGGCACTTGCCGAGTTCTATGCGCTCGGGACCGGTAGCGGGCCGGACCTGAGAGAATCCGCGAACTGGTACTTGAAGGCGGCAGAACTGGACAACGTCCAGGCTCAATTTTTCACGGGGCGATTCTACGCGACCGGCACGGGCTTCTCACCGAACATCCGCGAGGCTGCCAGGTGGTTCGAACGTGCCGCCGTAAATGGCCATGCAACAGCTGCATTCAACATTGCCGTCTTCTATCTCAACGGTTCCGGCGTTAAAAAAGACCCCGTCGCAGCGATCACCTGGTTTGAGAAGGCGTCCGAGGCAGGAATCAGCGCAGCAGAGGTTCAGCTCGGCAGGCTCTACTCGGCCGGGAACGGCGTGCCACGCGATCAAAAGCTTGCTCAAGAATGGCTCGAGAAGGCGACGCAGAGTGGTGATTCCGAAGCGAAAACGACCTACGCCCTGTTTTTGCTCCAGCACAAGCCGTCATTCGACAGTATCGGGCACGCCAAGAACCTTCTCACGGCCGCCGCCGAAGCCGGGCATACGCAAGCCGCATTGCAATTGGGAAACTTCTTCTCTGGAAAGTTCGGCGGTCTGGTCGATCTTGCCCAGTCCGTCCGGTGGTTCACGCAGGCCGCGAACGCCGGCAGTGTCGAGGCCCAGTACGCCCTGGCCTTGATCTATTCCGATCCCAAGAATGCGGTCAGTAATGTTGAGTTGGCCGTTTCATGGTTCACGAAAGCTGCGAATGCCGGCAGCGCGGCAGCTCAATTCCAACTCGCGGTCCGGTTTTGTACTGGAAACGGTGTTCCAATGGATCACGCCAAGGGCGTCGCATGGTACGAAGCCGCGGCACATCAGGGTCACCTCGTTGCGCAGTACAATCTCGCCGTGATGCTTTCGAAGGGGCAGGGTTGCAAGGTCGACCTTGAAAAGGCGTTTGACTGGCTCTTTCAGGCAGCGGAGCAGGGAATGCCCGAAGCGCAGGTCGCATTGGGCGATGCTCTCCGAACCGGATCCGGCGTAGCGAGCGACGTCGCTGCCGCGAGAGGCTGGTATCAAAAGGCTGCGGAGCAGAAAAATGACGCTGCCATTCGGCGGCTTCAATTGATCGGAGGGCCAGCTTAGATCAATTCATCACGAGGCGAACATGAAATGACGTTCCCGAAATGTTGATGAAAATTGTGTCTGATAAGTAAGCATCACCGCACAATCCTCGGGAGCTCAACGAATGCAAAAGTTAGGCGAAGCGATGTAAATAAAAGCACTCCAAAGCTGCATTACGTGCACTATCAAATGCAGCTTTCATATCGGTGGCAGTAAGAATGCGCTAAGCTGCTATCGCGAAGAGCGATGGTCCAATTTTTTGATTGTGTGGAAATGGCTGACTTTCTTTCCAAGCTGGCAAGCGGCGCAAGTCAAAGAGACCCCAAGGCCAAAAGCGGCAGCCTTGTCAAAAATCAATCCCGGGCCGATGTGACTTCCGTCAAGAACAACGGCTCCGCAGCAGGCACAGAGATGCCTCCGCGATCCATTGAAATGATGTCAGCGGAGGCCGCGGGCCGTCTGTTGAAACAGATCGGCCTGTTCGATCAAGCCTATTATTCCATCACTTATCCGGATGTCGCTGCGGTAGGCGCCGATCCGTTCGAGCATTTCTTCTTTCACGGTTACAAGGAAGGGCGGAGACCGAATCCGGTTTTCGATCCGGTATGGTACACCGCGAAGTATCCGGATGTGGAGAAATCCGATCTGCAGCCATTGCTGCATTATGCCAAGCTTGGCGAAATCGAAGGCCGTCGTCCCGGTCCATATTTCCAGCCGGCCTGGTATCGCGAACAATACGGCATCCCGACGGACGAGAGCCCGCTTGCGCATTATCTGAAGAACCGTCTGGGCCCGTTCAGCCCGATACCGGAATTCGATTCAAAATATTATCTGGAAACCTATGGAGACGTCGCCTCGGCGGGCGTCGATCCCTTTGAGCACTTTGTTTTTCACGGCTTCAAGGAGGGACGCAATCCCTCGGACAAATTCGATACCAAGTTCTATGTTCAGCGCTATTTCAAAGGGAAGACGGACCAGAATCCGCTGCTGCACTATCTTGAGCACCAGCACGAAGAAGGTATCTTTCCGGTTCCTCCCGAAAACGAAGCGACCATTCCCGCGGAGATCAAGCGCTTCTCCAAGCCGAGCGCGCTGTTCGAGGAGCAGCGACCGCTGCCGCAGGGCGCCAAGCCACGCGCCAAGGTGCTTGCGTATTATCTCACGCAATTCCACGCCTTTCCGGAAAACGACAAATGGTGGGGCACCGGCTTTACCGAGTGGACCAACATCGCGCGCGGAGTACCCCGCTTCAAGGATCACTATCAGCCAAGAATCCCCCGGGACCTGGGCTTTTATTCGCTTGCCGAGATCGAGACGATAAGGAAGCAGGCGCAACTCGCGCAAGCCGCCGGCGTTCATGGCTTTGTGTATTACTACTACTGGTTTAACGGGAAGCGCTTGCTCGAGCGGCCGCTCGAACAGTTCCTGAAAACCCGCGATATCAAGATGCCATTCTGCCTGATGTGGGCCAACGAAAACTGGACCCGGCGCTGGGACGGCATGGAGGGCGAGGTCCTGATCTCGCAGGATTACCTTTCCGACGATGATCAGGCTTTGCTGAAGGATTTCGACCGACATTTCAAGGATCCGCGGTATATCCGCATTCGAGGGCGGCCGCTTCTGATGATCTATCGGCCGAAGCTTATTCCGGACACCGCCAACGTCATCGCGAGGTGGCGTGCGATCTTCGAGCAGAGGTTCAGAGAAAATCCGATCATCATCATGAGCCAAAGCTTCGATGATTATGATCCGACGCAAAATGGCATGGATGGTGCGATCGAGTTTCCTCCGCACAAGCTGACCAAGCACGTACCGCTGGTGAATTCAGAGGCCGTGATCCTGGACGATACGTTCTCGGGCCAGATCTATAGCTACGACGATGTCGCGAAGTATTCGATCGACGAGCCCTCGCCGGACTTTCCGCTGATCAAGACGGTCGTTCCGAGTTGGGACAATGACGCGCGCCGGCAAGGCACCGGATTGGTTATCCAGGGCTCGACGCCGCAAAAATACGAGACATGGCTCTCGACATTGGTGGAGAAGGCGCAGAAGGAAGCGTTTTTTGGCGAGCCTATCGTCTGCATCAATGCCTGGAACGAATGGTGCGAGGGCGCCTATCTCGAGCCGGATTTGCATTTCGGTTCAGCCTATCTGAACGCGACGGCGCGGGCGGTGACTGGACTGACCCGGGATCTGTCGTCGCCGAAGGTTCTTCTCGTCGGTCACGATGCGTTTCCAAGCGGTGCGCAGCATCTGCTGCTCAACATCGGCAAGACGCTGCGCAGCGCTTTCAATATCGAGGTCGAGTATCTGCTGCTCGCCGGCGGCGCCATGATTCCCGAATATCGCTCCGTCGCGCCACTCACCGTGCTCAAACAACCGTCAGAGCTAGCCGTGAGTTTGCAGGTCTTCCGCGACAAGGGATTTTCAGCTGCGATCGTCAACACGACGGCGAGCGGCCAGGCCGTAAAAATGCTGACCGATATGGGCATTCGGACGATCTCGCTGGTTCATGAACTGCCGCGTATTTTGCGCGAAAAGGGTCTGGAAAACGTTGCGCATCTGGCGATCAAGCATGCGGATCGGGTGGTGTTCGCGTCCGACTTCGTCCGCGATAAATTGGCACAATCGCTGCAACTGGACGAGGCCGACGAACGTTTTCTGATCCGTCCACAGGGAAGCTACAAGCAGATCGCCGACGCGCCGGCGGAAGCGGCCATCCTCCGCAAGGAGCTGGGGCTAAAAGCGGACGACAACATGGTTCTCGGCGTGGGCTATGCCGACCTGCGCAAGGGATTCGACCTGTTCCTGCAGGTCTGGAATCTGGTGCGACAGACGAGTCCGGCCGTGCATTTCTGCTGGGCCGGAGGGATAGATCCAGCCCTGCTGGAATGGCTGGGACCGGAGATCAAGCAGGCCGAAGCAACCGGTCATTTTCATTTCACCGGCTTCCGCTCGGATATGCAGGCCCTGTATTCAGCCTCGAGTGTCTACGCCTTGACCTCGCGCGAAGATCCATTCCCGACCGTGGCGCTTGAGGCTCTCAGCGTTGGCGTGCCGGTGGTAGCATTTGAGGATTCCGGCGGCATTCCCGGTTTCCTCACCCGAGAAAAGGTCGGCCAGGTCGTGCCGTATTGTGACGCGCCGGCAATGGCACGGGCGATCGTCCGGTTGCTGCAAAAGCGGCCTACCGCGTCGGAGCGCGGCCGCATGGCGGACCTTATCGAGCGCAACTTTTCATTTCCGGAATATGTGCGCGATCTGGTGCATCTGGCCGTCCCCAAACTGCCGACCATTTCGGTCGCGGTGCCGAACTACAACTACGCGCACTGCCTGCCGGAGCGGTTTTACACGATCTTCGACCAGAATCACCCGGTCGAAGAAGTCATCGTGCTGGATGATGCCTCCTCAGACGACAGTATTTCGGTGATCATGAAGTTGGCGGATGAGCGTCAGCGCGATCTGTCGCTCGTCATCAACGAAGAAAATTCCGGCTCGGTGTTCGCGCAATGGGCCAAGGCCGCGGAAATGGCAACCGGCGAATTTCTCTGGATCGCCGAGGCCGATGATCTGTCCGAGCCGACGTTCTTGTCGAGCCTGTTGACGCTGATGAAGAGCGATCCGTCGATCGGACTTGGATTCACCGATTCGAAGTCGATCGACGCCGACGGCTCGCATCTTTACGCCAGTTACAAGCCGTACTTCTCGACGATTGAGCCTGGAGCGCTTTCGCGTACCGACGTTTTCGAAGGGCGGGACTTTGTCACGCGTTACCTGTGCGTGAAGAATACCATTCTGAATGTCAGTTCCGTTCTGTGGCGTCGGGACGTGTTACTGCGCGCGCTGCAAGCCTGTCGCGATGACCTGAAGCAGTACCGAATGGCAGGCGATTGGCGAATCTATCTGGAGTGCCTCACGCTTCCCGGTGCCAGGATTGCCTATGTCGCCGATCCCCTCAACGTGCATCGCCGCCATGCCGCGAGCGTGACGCATTCGCTCAAGGCGCAAAAGCACATCGAGGAGATCGCTAGTATCCACCACTTTGCGCGCGAACGATTTGCTCTTGCGAGTGAGGGGACAGCGTCCCAAGCGGCCTATCTCGAGGAAGTGACCGCTCAGTTGCTGGGCGCTTCGGTAGAAGCTGGAAAGCCCAAGCGGGCTGTGAAGGCATCCGCACGGGCAGATGCGTAAGACTTAGTGAGGCAGGAATAATTCGAACATGTCGGAGTCATCTATGTTTGTTCCGTCTGCTGTTTCATTACTTAGCGCACTCAAAATCGACCGGTCTGCCTTCGAAAAGGGCGGAACGATTCAAATACCCGTTGGCCTGCTCAAGCTACTGCTTCAGATCGCATTAGCTTCGGCAGATTTTAATGAGGATGATTATTTGAAGGAGAATCCGGACGTGGCCAAAGCCGTGGGTACCGGCGAGATCGAGAGCGCCCACCTGCACTATATCGGATTCGGCTATTTTGAAGGGCGGCCGGATGGCAGCCCCGAGGTTGATGAAGACTGGTATATGCGAAAGTATCCCGATGTTGCCGCTGCCATTCGAGAAGGGAAGATCAGATCGGCCAAGCACCACTTTCATACAACCGGTGCAGCCGAGGGGCGCAGTCCCAATATTGAACAGGTAGAAAACGCGGCTCAATGGAAGCAGGCGCTACGTTCGTGAGGCGCAGTCGCTGTCCAAATCAGGAACATCGAATGATCCCACAAAGTTGACGGCCGCCTAGACCGATCATTGTTGGAAACGACGTTGAATTGCTTTGAAGGGAGTCCGAGTTCATCCTCGGCCGAACAAATAGTAGCCAAAGCGCGTTTTCTTGTAGAGGGAGTGTGGGGCAGGAATGATAGCGGAGTGATTCTGAATGCCGGTCCTTCATTGGGATAAAAATCAATCAGAAATTCTCGATCGATTGCAAAATCGATCAAAGCTCAAGATATGTTGCAAGACGCTGAGCGAGCCTGACTTCATAAAAAGTTGGATTAGACATCATAGTTCAATTGTTGGTCCGGAAAACCTGATTGTCGCCGATAACGGATCGTCTGACGCGGCGACGCTCGAAGTATACGATCGTCTCGAGAACGAGATAACAGTATTCCAGTTTTCGGGATCTCATAACGATATTCATTGGCATCCAAGATTCAGGCCACTATTCGATCGCCTCAAACAGACGGTCGATTTCTTTTCCTTTATCGACGTGGATGAGCGGCTCGTTTGGATTGATCATGACAGGTGGTCCGCCGATCACAGAATCGTGGATTCCTTGCATGATCGTGGTGTGATCTATCCTACAACTTGGCTGATCAATGCGATCGGCAGCATGAACCGGTTCACGCTGCTGGATACTGAGCACCGACGAATACTCTCAAATAATCTGAAATGGGGAAAACCCATCCTTCCGCGGGAACTGATAGGCGCTCAACCGGGGATTCATAACGTTCAATATGCCAGCAGTAGATTCTCGGGAGAAGGCAGCAATAACCTGTTTCTTCTCCACTTGACGCAATTCCCGGACCAGCGGATCGCGGCTAACGTAAGAAAGTTGGCAAACAGGCATCTGGTCGATCATTCGATCAATCCACTGCTGATTCCGACAATGGATTTCAGCAATCATCCGGATCCTACCGTCCTTCGGTTTCAACGTGAAATTGCCGAAATGTTTGCCTATCTGAACGGCGATCAGGCAATTCCGAACAAGGAACGCGAATTTATCGAGCTGAGTGAATCTGGCTCGGTCATCTACTCTAACGCCGAGGCAAACAAGATTTTCACGAAGTTCATCGACGACGGAACGACGATAAGCGCGGAATTGTTCAAATGAAGTGGTGTGTTGGTTGGACGTTGACGGTTGGCGGGTTGCTGCTGCTCCTGCTGGGTTTTGCATCGCTCTCCCAGGCCGAGGCCGAAGACCAAATCAGCGTGGTATCGGCCGAAAAATGCGATGCCTTGGATATTCCGGACGCCTCTTTGCGTGCGTTTCGTGCGCCGAACGGTTCGATTACCGCTTTTGCTACACATTATCGCAATCGGGCGCTGGTCGGGCGTAGCTTCGAGACAATGAAAAAGAATTGTTCCGTTGTATACGAAGGAGCGTTAGATCCCGATTCGTCCCATTTCGATTACAAAACGTGGATTGCAGCAACGTGGCTAGCGGACGATGGTTCTGTAATTGCCCTTGGTCACAATGAGTACCAGGCGCACGAATTGCCTGGCCATTGTCGCTTCAGTGACTATCGATCGTGCTGGTATAACAGCATAGTGCTTCTCAAGAGCGATGATCTCGGTCACACCTTTCATCGCCTCGATCATAACGAGGCGATCGTTGCGCCGGAATTTACCGATGCGGTCGGCCAAGGCCATCCGAGGGGTTACACCAGCCCGACAAACCTGGTGCGTTGGGGAGATTACTTGTACACGCTGGTGGGCTATTCCGGCTCGGAAAAGGCAGATACGGGACGATGTCTGCTGCGCACCCGATTGCCCGTGACGTCTGATTCGTGGGAAATCCGCTCGAGCGAAGGCTTTGTACATCCAAACAAAAGCCCTTACGGCAGCGACGGTTCGAAGGTCCACTGCTTGTACGTCACGGGAATGCGAGGGTTTGTCGGATCAATCGCGAGATTGGCTGATACGAAGCTCTTTGTTGCTACGGTAGCCGAAGATGTCGATGGAGGCAGTATTGTCGCGTATTTTTCCGACGATTTGATCCACTGGCATGATCGATATGTCCTCGAGAAGCTTCCGCTATTCTGGTCAAAAGACTGCTCATCGGGAAAGAGATTCAGCTACCCGAGCTTGATCGATGAAAGCTCTACGTCACCAAACTTTGATGTGATCGGTCGGGCGGCGACACTCTACATAGTCCAGGGAGGATGCAAGGTCGGATCAGACCTGAAGTTGGTCAAGACAAGCGTGACGATTTCGCTTCCGCCTGGCTAGAACGGTTCATCATAAAAAGTCTGCAGTATATCCGCCGCAGCTTTCCCTTTTGGAAGCGGAAGGAAGAACGACATATCCCCCGCGGTTGCGATTTCGCGCGCTATTTCTCTAACGCAGTGGTAGGCCGGACGAGAGCTAAAGTCATGGATCCCGATAATTGCTGATGGCTTGCAATGTAAAATGATTTGGGCAAAACAAGCGACCCTGAAGCGACCGTCAACGAGGTATAAATCCGCCGCCGCGCTTCGCGGATCGCTCCAGATCGTCGAGTGATAGTCGGGCCAGCGTGATTTGTCCGACGCATCGCGTGGAAAGCCCCATTCCTTGGTTGGGCCAATATCGATAAATTTTAACTCGGGCTTTGTCCGGCTAAGCGTGCAGGCCGCGGATACCTGGTCCAGCCATTCCTGCGAGGAGTCGACTGAGAGTATTGAATTATGCACGTTGTTCGATGCAACAAACGTACTTCCGCCGGTTCCGAACTCGACATAATCGCGACTGTTTTTAGCAAAGGATAGGAATAGTGCTGCTTCCCCATCCGACATTCTTGGTAGCATAGTCATTTCCCTTCGAACGGTTTCGCCTTTGGCATCAAATCATCTGTTAATCGGTGATATCGGGGCTGCGTGCACTTCGTCGAGTTTTACGTCGCGCGAATGATGCCTTGCTCCAGTGCTTGTCTGTGGTTTTGTATTGAGCGGGACAATGAATGCCGATCACACGCTGCAGTTCGCCCAGGCTCATGATTTGGGCGCGCGGCAGCCAGCCCGGTTGAGGGCCAATCGCCCACTCAAGGCAGAATGCGCGCGTCAGCAGGCCCGGCCCGGTTGACAGCCAGATCAAGTCCTGGTCGCCGCGGTTAACTGCCGTCACCGCCATTGACAGCGCTCGCTGTAACACCGGATGTTCGGCAGTAGCCGCGATAAAATTGTTTCCAATGGCCGCGAAATTATCCTGGTGCAAGGCGAGCGTTGCGTCGTTGCGCAAGAAACTGCTGAGCGGCGTATCGCAACGGTCATCCGCGTCGGCATAGACACCGCCACGCGCGGTCAGGTACGCCAGACGGAAAATATCGGCTTTCTGGGCTGGCTGTCGGGCGCGGTTATACGCTTGTAGAACGGAAAGCGGGAAAGCTTGTGCGAGAAAGCGACGGGCTTCCGGATCATTGAAACATGTCCAGCCATATTGCGGGTTCATTTGCTGCCAGCTGGTCATCAGATCGACGACGTCGGGGGGAGGATCGGCATCCCAGAACTGGACGATCTGCTGCGGTATCGGACTTTTAAAGGAGCTCTCGGCAGGTAGCGCGAACCCCGAAAATCGTCCGTTCCACCGCAAGGCAATCGTTGTCGCGATAGCTGCCGACGTGCAGTCCGGATGCACTTGGACGACGGACCGAAGGATTGGGAGCTGATCTGCGAGATGCATGGATCTCGCTTGCCGCAGCTTCGCGAGAGCCGCTTGGTCCAGTTCGAAGTCCTCGAGTAATTGCCCGACATGGCTTTGTGAAAGGTTGATCGACTGGCCCTTTGGCACCAGATAGGATTTGGACGATTTCGCAAATGAGGCCAATTCGGCTCTTGCAGTGCCGGTGTCCAGCTCCATCAGGGAAGCACGAGCCAAATCCATATGTGCCCAACCGTCGGCCGGCGTCAGTCGAGTTGCTGCCTCATAATGAGATATCGCTCCCGGATAGTCATATTGTGCCTCGGCGATCTGTCCTCGCAACAGCGCGACGCGGGCGAGCTCCGAAGCGCTTGTGGGATTCATTTTCGAGAGAAACGCTTCTGCGTCATCATAATGAGCGGTAGAGGTTTCGATTTGAATGCGATGAGTTGAAAGCCAGAAGCTGGACAGACCGGCCGTGTCGACACGCTGCAATACGGCGCGCGCGCCTCGCAAATCGCGCTGCTTTCGAAGCAGGTCGACTTCGACTGCATCGATCTCCGGACATAATGGAAAGCGTTCGCGGGCCTGCAAGATCAGGGAAAAGGCTTCGTCGATGTCGCCGGCATCGAAGGCGGTCCATGCAGCTTTCAGCCATGGCCAGATATTGTCTGGATGAGCCTCTCGTGCCGTTTGAAAGAAGCTCTGGGCGCGTTCGACATCGCCCTTAAGGGCCGCCAATTCTCCGAGTTGTAATAGCGCGCTGAGCTGATTCGGCTCAAGCTGAAGTGCGTCTTTGAGCGAGCGTTCCGCTGGCGGTAGCTGTCCTAAAGCACGCTTCTCGGTCGCCAGCTCGACGAGGTTCTGCGCGTTGCCAGGATTGATGCGCTGAAGTTGGCTGAACACCTCATGAGCTTCTTCATGCCGACTTTGCCAGCGCAGTTGAATGCCGCGCTCTGCCAGAGCGCTCTCATCGGCCGGGCACTTTGCTAGTACCGCATCGATAATACGCGTGGCCTCGTCCATACGTCCGAGTTCGCGCAATACCACGGCAACGTCCCTTGCGCGGCCGGAATTGTCAGGCTCAGCGTCGGCCGCCGCCGTAAAATAGCGTAAGGCCGTCTCGTGATCCCCACGCCGGCGATAGAGTTGGGCTAGGGCTGCAATGCGTGCCGGAGAGCCTGCATCAAGCGCTATCGCGCTTTCCAGAAGATCGATAGCTTCGTCGATGCGATGCTGAATTTCAAAAAGGCTCGTCAGCCCGGTCATGGCGCCGTTATCGTTTGGCCTCAGCGTTAGCGCGTGTTTCAGTACTGTTTCGGCTTGATCCAGGGCTCCCAGTTGGCGCAGGGCGTAGCTCAAGCCATTCAAGGCATGAACATTGTCGGGGTCCCGATCGAGAGCCTTACGGAAATATCTTTCCGATTCCTGGCCATTGTTCAGATGCAGGTGAATGTGGCCGGACTCGATCGCCGCATCAATGCATTGTGGATCCGCGAGTGCGACAGCATCGAATGCTGCCAGCGCTCCTGCAAAATCGTTCATTGCACGTTTGGCCCGGCCTACACCTATCAACGCTGAAGAAAATCCCGGTCTCGCTTCCAGAACTCGCTGGAACTCGATGATGGCGTCGTCGTACCGGCCGAGACGATGCAGGGATCGGCCCAAATCGAACCTGGCATCCAGATTGTTGGGCTCGATGTCGGCCGCTTTTGTGAAGTGTATGAGCGCTTGAGCGTGATCATGTTTTTCACGCGCTATCGCGCCCAGCGCACGGAGCGTCCGAACGTTCCGGGAATCAATTTCCAATACCCGGCAAAATCTGACAATGGCGTCATCTGGCCGTCCGGCCTTCCAAAGGACATAAGCAAGGCAGTGCAGGGCACTGACATTGTCGGGGTGCTCGACAAGAACGGTGTTCAATAGAGTTTCGGCTTCGTTGAGCCGGTTAGCCTCTCGCAAGGCATGACCAAGTTCGATTGTTATATTCGTATTTCCGGTATCGATTAAGATTGCTGCCTTGAATGCGTTGATCGCGGTATCAAAATCCTGCTTTTTATGCGAGATTCGCGCTACTCCGATCGAATTCGCGGCGTTATCCGGTTCGAGAATGACGAGTTCGCGAAACATCTCCAAAGCTTCGGTCGTTCGATCAAGGGTGCGAAGGAGATTGGCGATCTCTCGCTTTACGGCGAGGAGAGGGCCATTTGTCTGATCGATGCTCTGCAGCGCGACCAGAGCCTCCTCGAAGCGTCCACCTGATTTGAGCGTGGCGGCAAGTCCGTTCAGTCCATCGGCGTGTTTGGGATCGAGCGCCAGCAGGCGACGAAACTGTGTCTCGGCATTTTCAAGCTGTTTGAGGTGCCGGAAGGTATGGCCAAGCCCGAGCAGAGCGGCCTTGCTGTCCTGGTCGCGGTCCAGCACCTGTTCAAATGTGTCGCGCGCATCCTGAATGTTTGCTGATCGCAAGTGGTCATAAGCCAGAGCGATAGCCGCGGCGCTATTATCAGGATCGCATTCGAATTTTACCTGAGCATTGGCCGACGGTGCCGAGGGGCTGTCAGCGTCGCGGAGGCGGTCGCGATCGTCGAAGCGCTGTTGGGTCTGTTCCTCGTTCGACATCGGTCTGGTCGCCTGTTTTTGAACTGCAGGCCAGCGGGAGAATTCTCACGTTACTGGTCTGCAAAGCCTACACCTGAGGCCGCCGCGAATAGCCATGATAACAGAAGTGATACACTAAACAAATATGTTATGTTATATGTTAAGCCGCGATTGACCGCGGACTTTTTATGTGTTCCCTTTGGGTACAGTATCGCAGGGGAGAGTTTGAATGGCGAAACCATCTGAAACGTTCAATTTTGCCTACTCGTTATCGGTCTCAAATGGGACCTATACGCTAGTCGACGCAAACCACGCAACCGCTGGCGTGGATCCTATCGCTGTTGGCGTTAACATTACGGACAGGGACGGGTCGGCAACCATCGATAGCTCCGATGCGGACCTCAAGGTAAACAGTGTCGCCAGCGGATCTCTGCTCGGAGGCCAGTATGAATTCGTCGCGACCGCAAAGATCGGAGGTCATGACGGGTTCATCGTTGAAGACCACAAAGGCGATTTCGTCTATATCACCAACTTCGCCTTCAACGGCAATCTCGACAACGGCCATGGTCAGCTTAAGCATGTGGATCCCGGCGGTTCCGTCGCGATTTGCTTCGTGGCGGGCACTTCAGTGGCAACGCCTGATGGCGACATCGCCGTGGAAAAGCTTTCCATCGGCCAATTGGTGAGGACGGCGGACGGTCGCTCAGCGCCGGTCCGTTGGATCGGGCGCCAGACCGTTTCGCGCTTGTTCACCGATGAATTGCGCCTTCCCGTCTGCATCAGAGCGCATGCTATCGGGGATAACATGCCGTGCCGGGACCTTTTCGTGTCGCCTGGACATGCACTGCTCGTTGACGGCGTCCTCGCGCAAGCAGGTGCTCTGGTCAACGGTGTGTCGATCGTGCGGGAGCGCGACGTGCCCGCGACCTTTACCTACTATCACGTGGAGCTGGACGATCATTCGTTGATCCTTGCCGAAAACGTGCCTGCCGAGACTTTTGTTGATCACGTCGACCGAGCCAATTTCGACAATTGGGACGAATACGAGGCGCTCTATCCCGAAGGCCGGAATGTACCGGAGATGGAATATCCGCGTGCCAAGGCCTATCGCCAGGTACCGGGGACGATCCGCGAGCGTCTGGCGGCTCGTGCTCAGGCGGTATTCGGCAAAAGTGCCGTCAGCGCGGCCTGATCGAAGGAAATAAAACATGAAAGCGGACATGCCTGGGCGCATGTCCGCTTTTTGTTGTGCGTGATATCATGCAGGCGTCCGGCCTAAATTAGTGTCCGCGGCGGTTTCGTGCTTCGCCTCGGCAATCCATTCACTGGTTTAATTCGGCCGGCCTATGCTTTCATATTTGAAGCCGAGCGCCCACATATCCTCTGGTCGGTAGATATTCCGGAGATCGACGATCACCGGCGCGATCATACTCGCCTTGATGCGTTCCAGATCCAGCGCACGAAACTGCCGCCACTCGGTGACGATTACCAGTGCGTCAGCATTGCAAGCGCAAGCGTAGGGGTCGTCGCAATATTCGATGCCAGTTAGCTCCTTCTTCGCCTGCTCCATGCCGGCAGGATCATGGGCTTTTACCTTGGCGCCCAAATCCAGCAGACCCGTAATCATCGGAATTGACGGCGCCTCGCGCATATCATCGGTGTCAGGCTTGAAGGTCAGACCCAAAATGGCAATCGTCTTTCCTCGGATGTCTCCGCCGAGGACGTTCGCCACCTTGCGAGCCATCGCGCGTTTGCGATTGTCGTTGGCCGTCAACGTCGCCTCCACGATGCGCAGTTGCACACCGTAATCGAGCGCAGTCTTGACCAGCGCGCGGGTATCCTTTGGGAAACAGGAGCCGCCATAGCCCGCGCCGGCATGCAGGAATTTCGATCCGATGCGGTTGTCCAGCCCAATGCCGCGCGCGATCTCTTGCACATTCGCCCCCACCTGTTCCGCCAAGTCGGCCATCTCGTTGATGAACGTAATCTTGGTTGCTAGAAAAGCGTTGGCGGCGTACTTGATCAGTTCGGCGGTCCGGCGCTTCGTGTACATGATGGGCGCCTGATTGAGGTAAAGCGGACGGTAGATGTCGCCCAGGACTTTCCTGGCGCGTTCGTCTTCGGTACCGACCACGATACGGTCGGGGTGCTGGAAGTCCCTGATAGCCGCGCCCTCACGCAGGAATTCCGGATTAGAGACGACGGCAAAATCGGCGTTGCCGTTGGCTTCCCGAACGATACGTTCGACCTCATCACCGGTGCCGACCGGCACTGTCGATTTGGTGATGATAACCGTGAAGTCTCTCAGGTGCGCCGCTATTTCACGCGCTGCGGCATGCACATAGCTCAGATCGGCATGACCATCGCCCCGACGGGAAGGCGTACCCACCGCAATGAAGACCGCATCAGCGTCGCTAACACCGCCGGCGAGGTCCTTTTCAAACTTCAATCGGCCGGAACTCATGCCGCCGCGAACGAGCTGCTCTAGATCGGGTTCGAAGATCGGGATTTCACACCGCTTCAATGCCGCGATCTTGTCGGCGTCCTTGTCGATGCAAGTAACATCGTGACCAAAATCGGCGAAGCAGGCTCCCGACACCAAGCCGACGTAGCCAGACCCAATCATCGCAATGCGCATGATGAAAATACATCCCTGATAATATTATGAGGACCGGCTAGTCGGATCGGTTACCCGACCTATTGGCTGAGACCGACGCGGCTCGCGGTATATCCGCGGTTAAGGATCGCTTGCCACCACGGCCGATGATTGACGTACCAGTGGATCGTTTTCTCGATTCCGCTTTCGAAACTTTCCTCGGCCCGCCAGCCGATTTCCCGCTCAAGCTTCGAGGCGTCGATGGCATAGCGTCGGTCGTGACCCGGTCGATCCCGTACGAACGAAATAAGATTTCGTCTTGCGCCGTTTTTGTCCGGCGAGATTGCGTCGAGCAAGTCGCAGATGCTTTCTACGACCTGAAGGTTGGTTCGTTCGTTCCGACCGCCGACATTGTAGGTGTTGCCTATGATGCCGTGTTCGAGCACCAGCGCCAGAGCCTTTGCATGGTCCTCGACGTAAAGCCAGTCCCGGATATTCTTGCCGTCGCCATAGACCGGCAGTGGGTCGCCGGCGAGGCCCTTTATGATCATGTGCGGGATCAGCTTTTCAGGGAAATGGTAGGGCCCATAGTTATTCGAGCAGTTGGTCACGAGCGTCGGCAGATCGTAGGTTTCCCGCCAAGCGCGAACCAGGTGATCCGAGGAGGCCTTGCTGGCGGAATACGGGGAGTTCGGCGCGTAAGGGGTCGTCTCGGTGAAGAACCCTTCATCGCCCAGCGAGCCGAACACCTCATCCGTCGAGATGTGCAGGAATCGAAATTTCGCGCGCTTCTCCGGAGATTGGCTGCGCCAATAACGGAGAGATTCCTGCAGAATCGTGAACGTGCCGACAATATTGGTCTGAATGAATTCTCCGGGACCGTCGATCGAGCGGTCGACATGGCTTTCCGCCGCGAGATTCATCACCGCGTCGGGCTTGTATTTCTCGAATAGTTTGCGAAGGGCATTAGAGTCGCAGATACAGGCCGGCTCGAAGGCATAGAGCGGATTGCCGACGGCGCCCGGCAGGGATTCCAAGTTCGCGGCATAGGTGAGCTTGTCAATATTGACGATGCGGGCGTGCGTATCGCGCAGCAAATGGCGCACAACGGCTGAGCCGATGAAGCCCGCCCCGCCAGTGACAAAAAGGGTAGATTCCCCGAAGCGCATGCGCGTTACCTTTCTTCGCAGGAATGGCTAGTTTTTGAATGAATGGTAGACCGAGTTCAGATATTCGCCGTAGCTGCTCTTGGCAGTCTTTTTCGCGGCTTTCTCGAACTCGTCCAGCGAGATGTAGCCCTGTCGAAGCGCTATCTCTTCGGGGCAGGCGATGCGTAACCCCTGACGTTGTTCTAGGATCTGCACAAAATGGCTAGCCTCCACCAGGGAGGAATGTGTGCCAGTGTCGAGCCAGGCAAAGCCGCGGCCGAGCACCTCAACGAAGAGGTCTCCGCGTTCGAGATAGGCCTTGTTGACATCGGTAATTTCGATTTCTCCCCGAGCCGATGGTTTGATGTTCGCCGCAATATCAAGCACGTCGTTGTCGTAAAAATAGAGACCGGTGACGGCAACATCCGATTTGGGGTGTCTTGGCTTCTCTTCGATCGAAATTGCGCGGCTATTGCTGTCCAATTCGACCACGCCATATTGCTCAGGTGCGTTCACGACATATCCAAAAACAGTGGCGCCGCTTTTTCGGGCTGAGGCCTTGGCCAGCATCTCCGGCAGGCCGTGCCCGTAAAAAATATTGTCGCCCAAAACGAGCGCGACGGAATCCTCTCCGACAAAATCGCGGCCCACAATGAAAGCGTCGGCCAGCCCTCGCGGGGTCTCCTGGCTCGCATAGGAAAACCGCAGTCCGATCTCAGAGCCGTCACCCAGCAACCGCTGAAACAACGGTTGATCCTGCGGGGTCGAAATGATTAGAATCTCGCGAATGCCGCCAAACATCAGCGTCGACAGCGGATAATAAATCATCGGTTTGTCGAACACCGGGAGAAGTTGCTTTGAGACGACAGTCGTGACCGGATAGAGACGAGAACCGGTGCCGCCAGCCAAAATGATGCCCTTCATAACCCCTCGCTGTTTACCAAACCAATGTTAACATATAACGTGCGTTGCACAAGTTTGTTATGCGACGCAATGTTAATATAGACTCAAGACGAACCTTTGAAAGCGGTGAACAAATGAAGGTTGTTGCGACGGCGCTACCGGAGGTCGTGATCATCGAGCCCAAGCTGTTTGGCGACGAACGGGGGTTCTTCCTAGAGACATATCAACTTGACAGATACGTTGAGATTGGCATTGCCAAGCCTTTTGTGCAAGATAACCTTTCTCGGTCTCGTTACGGCGTACTTCGCGGACTACACCTGCAAAATCCTTCAACCCAGGGCAAGCTCGTCAGCGTTCTGCGCGGCAGGGTCCTGGACGTTGCGGTTGATGTGCGCGTCGGCAGCCCGAATTTCGGCCGTCATGTTGCTGTGGAACTAAGCGAGGAAAATCGACGGCAATTATGGGTGCCGCGCGGGTTCGCGCATGGATTTGCCGTACTATCCGAGACCGCAGACTTCTTCTACAAATGCGATAATCCCTATAGTCCGAAGGATGAGATTGTCGTGCGTTGGGACGATCCTGTCATCGGCATCGCGTGGGGCATCGAGCAACCATCGCTGGCGCCACGCGATGCCGCAGCGCCGGTACTGGCCGACATCACAAATTTGCCGGTCTACGGACAAGTCTGATGCGTATCCTGCTGACGGGAACAAGCGGGCAGGTGGGTCGGGCTTTGCGTCCGCTACTTGAGGGTGAGAACGATCTTCTTACGCCCGGGCGCGCAGACTTCGATCTTGCCAATCCGGCGGTGCTCGCTGCGGCGCTGGATGGATTGAAGCCCGAATTGATCATCAATCCCGCCGCATATACTGCCGTGGACCGTGCAGAAGATGAAGCGGACTTGGCATTCCGTGTCAACGCAGAGGCGCCATCCGTTATCGCGTGCTGGACTGCACGGAATCATGTTCCGCTGATCCATTTCTCGACAGATTACATTTTCGATGGTTCCGGTGACAGGCCGTGGCGCGAGGATGGTCCAACGGGCCCGCTCTCCGTGTATGGCGCAAGCAAACTGGCTGGCGAACAGGCAATCGCGGAAGCGGGCTGTCCTCATTTGATCGTACGTACGTCATGGGTTTACGCAGCCAAAGGTACGAATTTCCTGAGAACGATTGCGCGGCTAGCCGGAGAACGCAAGGAACT
>Ga0193743_1000792_pt1 | contig 24720 bp, 23 predicted proteins | sample L2c2metaG_FD_143038 | JGI IMG/M metagenome (GOLD analysis project Ga0193743, IMG submission 143038) | Soil microbial communities from a riparian zone of the East river system, Colorado, United States - L2c2 | ecosystem: Environmental > Terrestrial > Soil > Riparian zone | place: USA: East River...
GGACGGTGTGCTGCCCCTCGGGAATCGACCCCTCGAGCGCACGCAGGCCGAGGCCGAGCGACACGATGCGCTGCTGTGCGCCGTCGTGCAGGTCGCGTTCGATTTCCCGGCGGGCCTGGTCGCCGGCGGCGACGATGCGGGCCCGTGACGCCTTCAGTTCGGCGCGGGTTTCGGCGTTGGCGATCGCGGTGGCCACCAGATCGGCGAAGTCGGATATCCGCGCTTCGGTTCCCTCGGGCATGGGCTCAGCGCGCGCCGTGCCGATGATCAGTGCGCCTCGGGTGGTTGCGTCAACGGTGACGGGCGCCCCTACTCCTGAGCGCAAGCCGAGCGCGCGTAGGCGGGACGCGATGGTCCCGTCGACGTCCGCGTAGTCGTCGATCCTCGCGGCAGCGCCGGTTCGGCGTATCCGGATGGCGACGCTGTCGCCGTCGAGCGAAAGTCGTTCTCCCACTTCGAATCTCTCCCGCCCCGGGGAGTCGTGGGCGGCCAGCACGGTGCAGTGCCCATCGGGCTCGAACTGGGCAAGGGTGACGTGCTCGATGTCGAGACCGCGGGCCAGTTCGGCGACCGCGGCGGGATAGACGTCGGCGGGGTCGGCGCCGCGCGCGACGAGCGTGGCCACCCGGCGCAACGCGGCCTGCTGCGTGGCCAGCGCGTCGGCCTCGCGGCGCCGTTGCTCCGACTCGGCGGCGCGCAACCGGGCCTGGCCGGCCAGCACGTTGGCCAGCAACGCCAGCGGCAAGAACACGAACAAGGCGGGCGCCAGGCTGTCGCCGCCCTCGAGATGGAAGTACAGGTAGACCAGCGCGCTGGCCACCGAAGTCGCCAGCGCCAGCCCGAAGCTCCAGCCGGCGGAGACGACCAGCACGCCGAGCAGGAAGACCGCACCGAACGCGTTCTCCGGCGCCAGCTTCTTCAGCTGCAACACCAGGAGGGTCTCGCCCACGATGAAGGCAGCCGCGACGACGATGCCCCAGCCCAGCGGCCGGGCGGTCGGTCGCAGCACCAGCGCAAGCAGCCGGCTCCTCAGCGACCACGGACCCTGGTCGGTGGCGGTTTCAGGGCGCTCTGTCATCGCACCGGATGCTAGTGGGTGCGCGATCGGCGACAGATTCCTGCTAGCAGTAATGCCGCCGGGCGGTCGATCTGCCAAACTCGTTCGATGTGGTGCTCCGGACGCTTTCCGTGCGTTGTCTGATCGTCGATGACAGCGCAAACTTCCGCGACGCCGCGACCAGCATGCTCGAGCGCGCGGGGATTTCCGTCGTCGGAGTCGCCTGCACCATCATGGAGGCGCTGACCCGCTATCGGGAGCTTAGGCCCGACATCACCCTGGTGGACGTCGACCTCGGCGTCGAGAGTGGATTCGATCTGGCCGTAGAACTGCACGCCGCGGATTCGCCTGCGCCGTCGGTGATCCTCATCTCGACGCACTCCGAGCAGGACTTCGCCGACATGATCGCCGCGAGTCCCGCCCTGGGGTTCCTGCCGAAGTTCGCCCTCTCCCCCGCGGCCATCCGGGATCTGCTCGACGACAAGGCGTGAGGCGGCTCAGAGCGCGTCGAGATACATGATCACCGCGCGCACGCGGCGGTGGTCGTCACCGGTCTCGGGGAGGTTCAGCTTGGTCAGAATGCTCCGCACGTGCTTCTCGACGGTGCCCTCGGTGACCCAGATGCGGCGCCCGATGCCCGCGTTCGACAGGCCTTCCGCCATCAACGTCAGAACCTCCCGCTCACGGGCACTGAGCACGGCGAGCGGATCGTCACGCCTGCGCGCCGAGACGAGTTCGGCTACCAGGGCGGGGTCGACGACGGACGCGCCGTTGGCGATCCGGCCCACGGTGTCGACGAAGTCGTCGACGTCGGTGACTCGGCTCTTCAACAGGTAGCCGATCGAATGGCCGCCGGCCAGCAGTTCCATCGCGTGATCGACGTCCACGTGAGCCGACAGCACCAGGATGGCGACCTCCGGCCATTCCCGTCTGATGGTCTTGGCCGCATCGAGTCCCTCGGTGCCGTGCGTCGGTGGCATCCGGATGTCGACCACGGCCAGTTCGGGTCGTAGATCGCGCACCGCGTCCAGCAACTCGGTGGCGTCGCCGGCCTGGCCGACCACGTCGAAACCCGATCGTCCCAGCAAGCTGGCCAGCCCCTCCCGGAGCAGTACGTCGTCATCGGCGACCACCACGCGCACGGCATTCATCCCGATCATTCTCGCATCCGACGTCCCCGCCCGGCGCCAAGGCCACGAGGTTGCTGAAGTCGTCCTGCGAAGCCGGTCGGACCGGCAAACTCCGCGTGCGACACTTTCGGGCATGATCCCTATCGCCCGCCCCAAGCTGGAAGGCAACGTTGCCGTTGGGGACGATCGTCAGATTGGGTTCGCCGAGTTCGGCGACCCGCAGGGCCGTGCCGTGTTCTGGCTGCACGGCACCCCGGGCGCTCGCCGGCAGATTCCCACCGAGGCCCGCGTCTACGCGGAGCAGAAGCACATCCGGCTGATCGGCGTCGACCGTCCGGGCATCGGCTCGTCCACGCCGTTCCAGTACCCCAACGTGCTGGCGTTCGCCGACGATCTGCGCACCATCGCCGACGTTCTCGGCATCGACGAGATGGCCGTCATCGGACTCTCCGGTGGCGGGCCCTACACGCTGGCCTGCGCCGCGGAGATGCCCGACCGCGTCGTCGTGGCAGGCGTGCTCGGCGGCGTGGCCCCCGCAGTCGGTCCCGACGCCATCGGCGGCGGCGTCATGGCGTTCGGTTCGACGGTGGCCCCGGTGATTCGGGTAGCCGGCCTTCCCCTGCGGCTCGCCGCGGCGAGCATGATCCAACTGCTGCGGCCCGTGGCCCCGATCGCGCTGCAGATGTACGCCAGGATTTCTCCTGAGGCCGACCGACGGCTGCTGGTGCGGCCCGAGTTCGGTGCGATGTTCCTCGACGACCTGCTCAACGGCAGCCGCAAACAACTGTCCGCGCCGTTCGCCGACGTCATCGTCTTCGCCAGGGACTGGGGTTTCCGGCTCGACGAGGTCAAGGTGCCGGTGCACTGGTGGCACGGCGACAAGGACCACATCGTGCCGTTCGAGCACGGCCAACACGTCGTCTCCCGGCTGCCCGACGCCGAGCTGTACCACCTGCCTGGCGAGAGCCATCTGGCCGGCCTCGGCCGCGCAGAGGAGATCCTGGGCAACCTGATGGATCTGTGGAACCAGCTCGACGAGCGGTGACGACGTGACGGTGCCCTGGCCGCCGGTGCCCGCCAAGCGGCCGATCTCGCCTGCCGATCTGACCATCTCCATCGTCGCCCTGGTGCTGACGGTGCTGCTGGGCGCGGGCGCAGCCGTGATGGGGCTCTTCCTGCTGGCCTTCCTCGACTACTGCCCGCCCGAGACCTGCAGCGTCGACGGAGCGGTCACCGCGGTCGGGACCGCGCTGATGATCGCGTTCGTCGTCGGGCTGGTCGGTCTGGTGGTGACGATCGTCCAACTGGTGCGACGCGGTCCCGCGTGGCCGTTCGCCGCCGGCACGCTGGTGCTGTGCGGGGTGATCTGCCTGTTCGGGGGCGTCGGCTACTTCGCCGCCGTCGGCGCCTGACTGTCGGCCGAGCGTTTGGCGAGCACCTCGTCGAGCCAGTCGAAGACGTAGCCCTCGAACAGCGTCGCGCCGAAGCCTTCGCAATGCCCGCCCCCACCCTCGGCCTCGGTGAACCGCTTCAGGTGCTTCTCGGAGCGCAGGTGGCCGTAGAGCAACCCGCCCTGTGAGGCGAAGTCGCCCTCGCCCTCCGTCAGCAGTGTCGGGCACCGGATGTCGGCGGCGACGTCCTCGAGCGTGAAGGTCAGTTGCTTGCGGATGAAGTCGCCCACCAGGGTCGCGCCCATCGCGGCCATCCGCGAGCCGTACCACTCGAGGTTGCGGGGGCCATCGACCGCGCCCTGCAGTTGGGCGTCGAGATCCGGGTCTGAGGCCGTCAGCCTGGCCAGGAAGTCCTCCGGGGTACCTGATCCCAAGCCCTTGGAAAGAAGGCCGACGCGCGAGGCGAAGTCGTACTGCCCCGGGTCGGCGACCAGTGCGGCAACCCTGGGTTCGAATGCAGCGGCGCGTGGTCCGAGGTAGCCGCCGAACGAGCGGCCGACCACCGCAACCGTTTCGGGGTCGACGCCGTCCTGTGCGATCAGCCATTCGAACGCCGCGGCGAAGGGAACCTCGAAGTCCGGCCGGAAGGGCCGGCGGTGTTCGAAGAGCGTGCCGCCCTGGCCGGGTCCCTCGAACACGAAGAAGTTGTAGCCGCGCGGCAACGCCATGTAGCCGGTGGCGCAATAGCCCGCTTCGGCGGTCGAGTCGAATCCGCAGGGCGCCAACACCGTTGGCCGCGGGGTGTCGTCGTTGGCGGGCCGGAAGAGGTATCCGGTCATGGAGACGCCGTCGAACGGGATCTCGGTTGCGACCGCGTGGCAGTCGAACAACGGAAGCGCCGCGCGAAACGCCGACCGGTGCTGCTGCCACGCGTGTTGGAGTCGTTCGTCGTCGATGTCCTGGCGGATGAAGAAGAACGACTGCCGCCAGTACTCCGACGCACGCAGGTAGGCCTTGCGGGCCGTCACCTCGTGCCCGCGTTTCAGGGCTTCCGCGGCGAGCGCCCTGGCGACTTCGGCCGTGGTGGACCACTCGGTGAACCACGAGTCGTAATCGCCTGCCGTGGTGCGACTCGCCGTGGCCAGTGCCTCACCGATATCGGCGGCCTCCGCCGCGATGGCGATCAGAGTCCGGCTGAGTTGCGCGTCCATGTCCGGGTCGTCGAGCAGTATCTTCACGGTGTGCAGGCTCCTAACGCAGGACTTCGATCAGCAGCACCCAGGTGGTGAGCATCGAGATGACCACTGCCGCAATCATTCCCCCGGCGAGCCAGTACATCCCGTTGGTGTCGTCCATCATCAGGAGAACGCCGCCGACCACGAACGGCAGCACGCCGATTTGATAGAGGCCGATCTCCTGGGAGAGCTGCCAGACCGGCCGTTCGTGTACGCGGCGTGTCGCCAGCCTGATCCACGTGGCGCGTGCCGTGATCAACCATGTCACCACGGCGAAGGCGACGGTCTCCACGCCGAACCAGAACAGGCTCTGCGGGCGCATGAGGCCGGCAATGGACACGACGAGCACGAGGACGAGGAGCGCGATCGACGTCGCGGCTCGCGACGGCAGCCACGGGAACTTCAGGATCTCGCCGATGTTGGTGGCGATCGCGACCGTCACCAGACCGGCCAGCGCGGCGGACGCGCCCGCGGTGGCGACCAGCAGGTCCTTCCACGCCTCGAGGGCTTCGAAGATGGTGATGGAATCAGCCTCCCGCCGGCGACACAGGTATTGGCGGAATCGTATATGCACCCACGCGGTCGACGTGAGAGGTTGGACGGGTGAGGGATTCGACGCCGTGACGGTGCTGGCGATTGATCAGGGCACGTCGGGCACGAAGGCGATCGTCGTCGACCCCGAGGACGGCGTCATCGGCGTAGCCGAGATCGACGTACACCCCCGCTACCTCGACGGAGGCGGCGTCGAGGTCGACCCCGAGGAACTCTGGAGCTCCGTGGTCGAGGCCGGGCGTGCCGCCGTTTCGCAAGCTGGCCGGCCGGTCGACGCGGTGTCACTGGCCAACCAGGGCGAAACCGTCCTGGCCTGGGATTCTGCGACGGGCCGGCCGTTGACGGCCGCGATCGGGTGGCAGGACCGCCGGGCCGAAGACGTGTGCCGCGAACTCGGCCCGCACGCGGAGCTGCTCGCGGCCCGCACCGGGCTGGTGCTGGACCCGTACTTCTCCGCGCCCAAGATGACGTGGCTGCGGCGCAACGTCGAGACCGGTGGCGTGGTGACGACGTCGGACACCTGGCTGCTGCACCGGCTCTGCGGCGAGTTCGTGACCGATGCGACGACCGCGAGCCGGTCGTTGCTCGTCGATCTGGGCTCCGATCGGTGGAGCGACGAACTCATCACGATGTTCGGTCTGGACGGCGAGCGAATGCCCCGGATCGCCGACAACGACGAGATCATCGGCTCGACATCGGCTTTCGGCGGCGACGTGCCGGTCGGCGGCATCATCGTCGACCAGCAGGCGGCCCTGCTCGCCGAGGGGTGCTTCGAGCCGGGCACTGCCAAGTGCACGTTCGGCAGCGGAGCATTCCTGCTCGACAACGCCGGGGCCGCCCCGGTGTTCTCCGGCGCAGGCCTGACCACCTCGGTAGCCTGGCGCATCGGCGGATCCGACACCTACTGCATCGACGGTCAGGTGTACACCGCCGCGTCTGCGATCCGGTGGCTCGAAACTCTTGGGATCATCGGCGGCGCAGACGAACTCGACGCGGTCGCCGCCCCGGACGCGGGTGGCGTCATGTGCGTGCCCGCGCTCGCTGGGTTGGCCGCGCCCTGGTGGCAGCCCCAGGCATCGGCGGTGCTGTCTGGCATGACGCTGTCGACCGGCCGCGGGCACGTCGTGCTCGCGGTCCTGCAGGGTATCGCCGCTCAGCTCGCGGAACTGGTCGCCGCGATCGAGTCCGACACCGGACAAGAGCCCAACCGCCTGCGCGTCGACGGCGGGCTGACCCGGTCGCGGGTCCTGATGCAGGCCACGGCAGACATCCTCGGCGTGCCCATCGACGTCTATCCGTCGCCACACGCCACCGCACTCGGCGCGGCGGCCCTGGCCCGGCTGAGCCTGCGACCCGATCAGGCACTGCGCGACGTCGTCGCGCCGTGGACTCCCTCGGGCAGCTACGAACCGCGATGGCACGCCGACCGCGCTGCCGAATTTCGTTCCGCATGGCGCGTTCTCGCTGCGAGCACGTACGCCGGGGCGCGGACGTGAGCGACCACGACATGACCACCCAAGACATGACCACCCACGACGTCGTCGTCATCGGGGCAGGCATCGTCGGCTCCGCCATCGCCCGTGAACTCAGCGGCTACCACCTGAGCGTCGCCCTGCTCGAGGCCCGCGACGACGTCGGCGACGGCACCAGCAAGGCCAACACGGCGATCCTGCACACCGGGTTCGACGCCAAACCCGGCACCCTGGAGTCGGCGATGGTCCGCCGCGGGTACCGGTTGCTCTCCGACTTCGCCTCCGTCACGGGCATCCCGGTCGAGCGCACCGGGGCGATCCTGGTGGCCTGGGATCGCGAGCAACTCGACGCGCTGCCCGCTCTGTTGGACAAGGCGAAGGCCAACGGCTACCACGGCTGCGACGTCATCGGCCCCGACGCGGTGTACGCCGAACTGCCGCACCTGGGCGAGGGCGCGCTCGGCGGACTGACCGTGCCCGACGAGTCCATCACGTGCACGTGGACGGTGAACCTGGCCCTGGCCACGGATGCCGTCAACCGCGGTGTCGCGCTACGCACCGGTTGTCGCGTCGAAAGCGTCGACGTCGGTGCGGAATTCACCGAGCTGAACACGACCGGTGGGCCGGTGCGGGCCCGGTGGGTCGTCAACGCCGCGGGGCTGACCGCCGATCTGGTCGACCGCTGGTTCGGCTACGCCCGGTTCACCGTGACCCCACGCCGCGGTGAACTCATCGTCTACGACAAGCTGGCCCGGCCGCTGGTGGACAAGATCGTGCTGCCGGTGCCGACCTCGATCGGCAAGGGCGTGCTGGTCAGCCCCACCGTCTACGGCAACGTGATGCTCGGCCCGACCGCCGAGGATCTTCGGGACCGTACCGACACGGCCACGTCGGCGGCGGGCTTCGAGTTCCTGCTCGCCAAGGGGCGAGACCTCATCCCCCGGCTGCTCGATGAGGAGGTCACTGCCACCTACGCCGGGTTGCGCGCCGCCATCGACCACGGCGACTACCTGATCGACGCCGACTCCGGTCGGCGGTACGTGCTCGTCGGCGGCATCCGGTCCACCGGACTGACCGCGGGAATGGCGATCGCCGAGCACGTCCGCGACCTGCTGGAGAACGCCGGGTTGGATCTGCTGGTGAAGACCGAACTCCCCTCCGCTCCAACGATGCCCAACCTCGGCGAGGCGTTCCCGCGGCCCTATCAGGACGACGCGTTGATCAAGGCCGACGGGGCGTACGGCCGCATCGTCTGCTTCTGTGAGCGGGTCACCGAGGGCGAGATCCGCGACGCCTGCCGTGCGGTGATCCCACCGGTCGGGGTCGACGGACTGCGGCGGCGGACGCGCGCGATGAACGGCCGCTGCCAGGGGTTCTACTGCGGCGCCGAGGTACTGGAGTCCTTCGAGCGGGAGACCCGGCGATGACGGCCGCCGTCGACGTGGTGATCGTGGGCGGGGGCCCCGCCGGCCTGACCGCGGCCGCGGCGCTCTCCGACCGCGGTGCGCGCACCGTCGTCGTGGAGCGAGAATCGCGGGCAGGCGGCATCCCCAGGCACAGTGACCATCTCGGCTACGGGCTGCGCGACACCAGGACCGTCGTCAGCGGGCCGGCTTACGCGCGCGGGCTCGTCGACCGTGCGAACACCGCCGGGGCCGAGATCCGCACGGACAGCATGGTCACCGGCTGGGCGGGCGACCGATCACTCGACGTCACCTCGCCGCGAGGTCGGGAACGCGTCGATGCGGGCGCCGTCGTCCTGGCCACCGGTGCGCGTGAACGGCCGCGGCCCGCCCGCCTGATCCCCGGTGACCGGCCTGCCGGCGTCTACACCACCGGCCAGTTGCAGAATCTGGTCCACCTCCGACACCGCGAAGTCGGCAGGCGCGCCGTGGTGGTCGGTGCCGAACTGGTCAGCTACTCAGCGGTTCTCACGCTCCGTCACGCCGGTTGCGCCACCGCGTTGATGACCACCACGTACAAGTCACCCGAGTCGTACGCGGTGTTCAACGCCGCGGGCCGATCACCGCTACTCGGGCTTGCGGTGGCGACCAGGACCCGGTTGGCCCGGATCATCGGCACCTCGACCGTTCGGGCCGTCGAAATCGAAGACCTCGACACCGGCGCCCGTCGCATCGTGGACTGTGACTGCGTGGTTCTCACCGGCGACTGGATTCCCGACCACGAAATCGCCCGCACGGCAGGCCTCGACATCGACCCCGCGACGCTGGGCCCGCTGGTCGACACGGCGCTGCGCACCAGCAGGCCGGGCGTGTTCGCGGTCGGGAACCTGTTGCACCCCGTCGACACCGCCGACGTCGCCGCGCTCGACGGCAGGCACGTGGCCGACCACGTGCTGGCCCACCTGGACGGCCGGACGCCGCCGCCGGGCGGTGTGCGCATCACCGCCGACCCGCCGTTGCGCTGGCTCGCGCCGGGTGTGTTGCGACCGGGTGATCCTGCGCCGCCCCGGCACCGACTGCTGTCCTGGACCGACGACCTGGTGCGGCTTCCGACAGTCGTGGCCCGGCAGGGCGGAAGGGTGATCGCCGCGAGGCGACTGCCGTGGCCGTGTGCCCCCGGCCGGGTGTTCCGGATTCCCTCCAGCCTTCTCGACCCGGTGGACTTCGCCGGCGGTCCGGTGCGGCTTTCGGTCAGCGGATCCTGGCGTTCGCCGGGTCGTAGATCGCCTTGAGCGACACGGTGATCGGGTAGAGCAGGCCGCCGACGTTCACCTGATACTCGCCTGCGCCGACCCACTGCGCGTCGACCGGAGCCTGGTCGGCGGACCTCACGTAGGCCAGGCCGACGCACGACCCCGTCGTCTCGCCCCACGCCGCCGAGGTCACCTGGCCGGCGACCACGCCGTCGCGGAGCACCAGTTCGCCGCCCCACAGCATGGGCTCCGGTGATCCGACCGAGAATCCGACCACCCGTCGGCGTGGCCCCTCGGCCTTGGCCTTCTCCACCGCGGCGCGGCCGAGGAAGTCGACGTCGGACTTCAGCTTGCACGCGAACAGCAACCCGGCCTCGACGGGATTGTCGTTGGGGGTCAGCTCGCGGCCGAACGCCCGGTACCCCTTCTCCAGGCGCAACGACTCGATCGCGTAGTAGCCTCCCGGCGCCACGCCGAACTCCGCCCCGGCCGCCATCAGATCGCCGTAGACGCCGACCGCGAACTCGGTGGGCACATAGAGTTCCCACCCGAGCTCACCCACGTAGGTGATGCGGGTCGCGCGAACCGTCGAGTATCCCAATGTGATTCGTTGACTGGTGCCGAACGGGAACGCATCGTCGCCCAGATCGGTGTCGGTGAGCGTGGCCAGGAGATCGCGCGACCGGGGGCCCATCACGCCGAATACCGCGAGCGACGACGTCACGTCGACGAGTTGCGCGTGGTTGCCCGCAGGCAGGTTCCTCCGGATGTGGTCCTTGTCCCGCTCGGTGGTGGCCGCACTGCTGACGATCAGGTACTCGTCGTCGTCGGTGCGCGTCACGGTGACGTCGGACTCGTAGGTGCCGCGCTCGTTGAGCATTCCGCTGTAGACCGTTCTGCCGACCTCGACGGCCATGTCGGCTGTACACAACCACTGCAGCGCCGATTCCGCGTCGGGACCGACCATTACGAACTTCGAGAACGACGTCTGGTCGAACACCGCGACGGCGGTGCGGGTGCTGGTCTGCTCGGCCGCCGACCACGGCAGCCAGTTCTGCTTGCCCCAGGAGTATTCGATCGTCGGCTCCCGCTCCGGCGGCGCGAAGAAGTTGGCCCGCTCCCACCCCATCCGACTACCGAAGTTCGCGTTGGCCGCGACCAGGAGATGGTGTACCGGAGAACGGCGGAACGGTCGTGCAGTAGCCATTTCCCGGTTGGGCCAGGGCACTTCGTAGTGCAACCCGAGGATCTCGGCAACCCTGTCGTGCAGCCACCGGATGTTGCCGTTGAACGGTGCGAACCGCCGGATGTCCACACCCGTGAGGTCGGTGGTCGGCGAGCCGTTCGCGATCCACTCGGCCAGCGCCAGGCCCGCGCCGCCGGCCGACGCGATGCCCACTGAGTTGAACCCGGCCGCCACGAAGAAATTCCTGCACCCGGGCGCCTCCCCCAGGATGAACTGGTTGTCCGGGGTGAAGCTCTCGGGCCCGTTGTAGAACTTCTTGATTCCGGTCTCCTCCAACGCGGGGATCCGCAACAGGGCGTTGTCCATCAGGATCTGGAAGTGGTCCCAATCCTCTTCCAGCAGTTGGAATTCAAACGGGTACGGAATCTCGTCGGGACTCACCCATGGCTTGGCCTCCGGCTCGAAGCCACCGATGACCAACCCGCCGACCTCTTCCTTGAAGTAGGTGTAGCCGTCCGGGTCGCGCAGGATCGGCATGTCGGTGTGCACCCCGTCGATCGCGTCGGTGACGACGTAGAAGTGCTCGGCGGAGTGCAGCGGAACGTTCATGCCTGCCATCGACCCCACGTGCTTGGCCCACTGGCCGGCACAGTTGACGACGATCTCGGCCTCGATCTCGCCGGCGTCGGTGCGCACACCGGTGACCGTTCGGCCGTCCGTCACGACGCCAAGGACCCTGGTGTGTTCGACGATCCTGGCGCCACGCAACCGCGCCCCCTTGGCCAGGGCCTGGGTCAGATCGGTGGGGTTGGCCTTTCCGTCGGCGGGTAGCCAGATGGCGCCAACCAGGTCGTCGACGCGCATCACCGGGTAGTGGTCGAGAGCCTGTGCGGGCGTCAGCAGTTCGCAGTCGAGGTCGAACGCCGCGGCGCTGGCGGCGGTGCGGCGCAGCTGGATCATCCGGTCCTCGGTGCGTGCGACCGTCACCCCGCCGCACTGCTTGTATCCCGCGGTGAGGCCGGTTTCCTGCTCCAGTTCGGTGTAGAGAGCGGTCGAATACTGCACCAGGCGGGTGCCGCTCTCGGACGCCCGCAGTTGACCGACCAGACCGGCGGCGTGCCAGGTGGTTCCGGACGACAACTGCCCCTGCTCGAGGAGCACGACGTCGGTGTAGCCGAGCTTGGTCAGGTGGTAGGCCACGCTGGTTCCGATGACGCCGCCCCCGATGATCACCACTTGGGCGCGGGTGGGCAGTAGACGGGTTGGCGAAGCGGGGGTGGGAAGAGAACCAGTTGACATGCGTATCCCTCGCTAGTGTCGTGAGTCGTGGTTCGCGCGCAGCCCATGGGCGCGAGTTGGATTCGGCCCGCCGAACGCGCGGCTATGGCGAAAATCTGACCAATTCTTCGCCATACGCGCGCGTTCGGCACTGGGGCGAGCGCAGCGACGGGGAGGACCGTGGTGAGGAACTCGCGCCACTAGTCCGATGCCTGCACGTCGTCGAGCAACCCGTTGAAGTCGGGGCCCTTGAACTCGGAGACGGCACCCTCGTACCGCTCCATGCCCCATCCCCAGAAGTCGAAGTCCAGTGGGCTCGAGCCGTTCTGGATGCAGCCCCACAACGCCCAGCCATACATCCCGACGACGCCCTGGAGCCTGGCGCGGGCGATCTTGTGTCGCAGTCGGCATCCGTAGTAGGCGGTCACCAGCTCTTCGCGCTGATCAGCGGACAGCTGACATTCGCACGAGGTGTTGCCCAGTTCGAAACACGGGTCGTTGTTTCCGGAGTATTCGTAGTCGATCAGCCACATGGTGTCGCCGTCCTCGACGAAGTTGGCGGCCAACAGATCGTTGTTGCAGGGAACCGTCGTCTGGTCGGTGGCTACCAGCACCTGCCGCGCGCTCTCGAACTGGTCGGCGAAGTCCAGGTAGTCGGCGGGCATCCGGAAGCCGTTGTCCTGCACCACCTGCAGGTACCCGGGCTGCTTGACGAACATGTCGAAGGTGCCGCGGAACCGCGGCCCCGAATGCAGCGTGCGCATCGCCGTGGCCGCCTTGGCTATGACACCTGGTCTCTGAAAGTCCTTGTTGGACAACGTTGTCCCGTTGAGATAGCCGAGAAGCAGAATTCCCAGGTCGGGACGGTAGTCGATGACGGGCGCGCCCACTCCTGCGGCGGCGGCGGCCCGGGAGTTGTAGTGTTCCTGGTCGCGGTCGATGCCGAGCAGACCCGAAGTGTTGCCCGAACACCGCGCCACGAATGTCCCGTTCGCCGTGGTGACCTTGACGTTGCGGTTCGTCAACCCGCCGGACAGATCCTCGAGCCTGCGCTCTTGCCCTGCCAGAGCAGGTAGCTCGTCGAGGACTGCGTTGAGCTCGGCGTCGGTGAGCGAGAACGACACTGGGTCAGTCCGAGTCGCTGCCCAGCGCCCGGCGCAGCAGGTGCATCGCGACGGTCGTCGAGCGTTCCCGGACGTCCGAGCGACCACCGGGCAGTCGCAGGGTACGGGTCAGCGTCCGGCCGTCGGCGAGCATGACGCTGAAGCAGACCGTTCCGACCGGCTTCTCCGCCGTTCCGCCACCGGGACCGGCGATCCCGGTGGTCGCTACCGCGGTGTCCGCGTCGAATCGCTTCAGCGCGCCCGAAGCCATGGCCTCCGCCACGGGCTCCGACACCGCCCCGTGCGCCTCCAGCAGCGCCGGGTCGACACCGAGGAGGTCCGTCTTGGCCTGGTTCGAGTAGGACACCACGCCACCGGCGACGTAGTCGGACGAACCGGGCCGGTCCGTCAGCCGCGCTGCGATCATGCCCGCGGTGCACGACTCGGCCGTGGCGATGGTGCGGCCGGCCAACAGCGCAGCGATCTGGTCGTCGACGAAGGCGCCGTCGGTGGAGAACAACTCGCGGCCGTGGCGTTCGCGCAGCAGACCGACCAGATCCGTGTAGACGTCGGCGGCGTCGGGTTCGTAGCGCGTGACGATCTCGAGCTCGCCCCGGCGCAGGCAGGTGGTGATCTCGAGGCGTTGGAAGCCGCTGATGGTCTGCTCGGCGTCCCGCAGCGTCTCCGCCAGCCCCGACTCGGGCAGGCCGAACATCCGGACGGTCTCCTGCTGGTATACCGTTCGGCCCGCGATGGCCTGCTGCACGGCCGCGGTCTGCACTGCCCTTGGCCACATCGGCTGCAGTTCCCGCGGCGGGCCGGGCAGCACCACGACCGTCGGCGTGCCCGGCACCACAACCCCCGGCGCGGTGCCGACGGGGGTGAGCACCTCGGCGCCCACAGGAACCATGGCCTGCTTGCGATTGGCCGCCAGCACGGCCGCGAAGTCCACCCCGGCGCGGCCCTGCATCATCGACTTGAGGATGTCGGCGATCGTCTCCTCGAGTGCGACGTCCAACGCCAGCTCGCGGCCACAGAACCGGGCGACCGTCGCGACGGTGATGTCGTCGGCGGTGGGGCCGAGCCCACCGCTGGTGACGATCAGGTCGACGCCCTCGGACGCCAGGAACCGCAATTGGGCCTCGATGTCCTGGGAGCGGTCGCCGCAGATAGTGATGTGGGCGAGTTCGACGCCGAGTTCGAGCAGCCGGTCGGCCAGCCACGGTCCGTTCCGGTCCTGGACACGCCCCGTCAGTACCTCGGTTCCAGTGACGACGATGCCCGCGCGTGCGCTCACGGGTATGACACTACGACGCCGACGATCCGACGGTGCGGAGGCCGTAGTCGGTCTCCGTTCAACGGTTGGCAACGTCGGCAAGCTAGGTTCGGCGGCCGTGACGAGCACCATCGTGGCACTGCCCCAGGTGATGGACCCGATGTACTGGTTGGGTGCGGGCGGCCCGTTCGCGTCTGCGGTGCTCCCCGGCGTGATGCTCATCGTGTTCATCGAGACCGGGCTGCTGTTCCCGTTCCTGCCCGGTGACACATTGTTGTTCACCGCCGGACTGCTTGCCGCGCAACCGAACGCGCCGGTGGACGTGTGGACACTCGCCCCCTGCGCCGCGGTGGCCGCGGTGATCGGCGGACAGCTCGGGTACCTGATCGGATGGCGGCTGGGGCCCGCGCTGTTCAAGAAGGAAGACGCGCGCTTCTTCAAGAAGCACTACCTGACCTCGTCGCACGAGTTCTTCGAAAGGCACGGCCGCAAGACCATCGTGATCGGGCACTTCGTCGGCGTGGTGCGAACCTTCGCGCCGGTGATCGCCGGCGCATCCGGGATGCGTTATCCGGTGTTCCTCGCCTACGACGTCATCGGCGCGATCGGTTGGGGAGTCGGCCTCACCGTGGTGGGCTATCACCTCGGCGGCGTGCCGTTCGTCGGCGCCCACCTCGAGCTGATGGTTCTGGCCATCGCGTTCTTGTCGGTGTTGCCCGTCACCGCCTCGGTGGTGCGGGCAATGCTCGCCCGCCGGGGCTCCGAGCCCGCGGGGTAATCTCGCCTCCCACGATGGGAGTCTCGATACCGGTCATGACCGCGTGCAGTGGCTTCCTGCTCGCGGTCTTGTGGATGGACTTGATGTTCGACGTCCAAGTGCTCGCCCACCGGCACGCGGTAGAACTGCCCGAGGCGACCATCGCGTCCATCGCCGGCTACTACCACCGGGTCACGACGGCGTCGCGTCCGATGAGTCACCTCGTCGCGGGCGTCATGGCGATTCTGTTGATCACCCTTGGACTGCGGGTGGCGAGCGGTCGCGACCCGCTGTGGCTGGTCGTGGTCTCGGTCCCGCTGGCCGTCGTGCCGATCCTGCTCGCGCTGTTGCGGACGGTGCCGAACGCCGTCCGCCTCGGCCTGCGCGTTGGATCTCCTGCCGAACAGACCCGGCGTGCGCGCGCCATCTGCCTGGACCACCTGCTGTGCGTCGGCTGCCTGGTGCTGTTCGTCGGCTTCTGGCTGGGCTACGCGGCTACGTTAGCCATTTCTTGACCGTGTTCAGATCGCGTGAGTACTGCTCCATGTTGTCGTCCTGGAAGCGCGACCCCCCGCTGATCGCGTCGTCGCCGCGCCAGATCACCCGCACCCGTGCCTTTCCGCGCAGGTAGATGTCGACGCGTTCGACCTCGCGGCGGCGCCAGCCGGCTGCCTCAGTGGCCTGGGCGAGCGCGGTTCGCTCGTCGGGTGCGGTCATTGATCTCTCCTCGCCGGGACGTCTGCTCTTGCCATCCTCCCCGCCGCCAACCGCACCGCCGTCGGCAACCCCGACTTTCAGGAACCGTCCAGTCACCGTCCGTACCTTCGCTCGAGTGTCGACGCGACTGAACTTCGCGGCCCGTGCCTACGGTCCGGCTGTCCTGACCGTGGCGCTCGTCGTTTACGTGGCCGCCTATCTGCGCTGGCCGAACCTGGCCGGACAGGTCGACCTGCTCGTCTACCGATTCGGTGCTGGCCAGGTGCTGGCCGGCCACGATCTGTACTCGACCGGTCTGACCGGGAATCCACACACCCTGCTCTTCGACTACAGCCCGTTCGCGGCGTTGTGCTTACTGCCGCTGGCGCTCGTCACTCCGCTGACGGCTCAGATCCTCGGGCTGGCGGCGAACTGCGCGCTGGTGGCGTACGTGGTGTTGCGACTGCTCCGCGAGCTCGGGCTGACGGCGGCCACGGGTCTGTGGAGCCTCGGTGCCCTGCTGGTGGGCCTCGTAGCGTGGCTCGAGCCGATCAGATTGTCGTTGCAACTCGGACAGGTCAACCTGCTCATTCTGGCCGTCGTGGTGGCCGACCTGCTTGGGCCGGAACGGCGAAGATGGGCCGGCGTCGGCATCGGCCTGGTCGCCGGTATCAAGCTCACTCCGGCGCTGTTCATTGTCTATCTCCTGCTCGTCGGCCGAAGGCGCGCCGCGCTGGTGGCGTCTGCAACGTTCGTCGCAACCGTCGCAGTCGGGTTCGCGGTGCTGCCACGGGACTCCGGCTACTTCTGGTTGCGGCGGGGATTCGACGACGTCGTGCGGATCTCGAGTGACCCGGTGGCGAACACCAGTCTGCGTGGCCTGTTCGTCCGACTGCATTGGCCGGTCGGGACGGCGACCGCGGTTGCGGTCGGCCTGGGTTTGGCGGCGTTGGCGATCGCAGTTGTGGCGTGGCGCCGCGGCCACCGCGTGCTCGGCGTGGCGATCGTCGGCATGGCGTCGGACGCCGTGTCCCCGTTCAGTTGGAGTCACCACTGGGTGTGGTTGGCGCCGTTGCTGGTTCACCTAGGGCACCGGGCCTTCGTCGCGGGCAGCAGGTGGTCGCTGGCCGCACTTGGCGCGTTGTGGGCGACGTTCGCCGGCTGGTTCGTCTCCGTCGCGGGTGACACCCCCGAGACCGGCTTGTTGTCGATCCGCCCCGGCGGGACGTGGGACGTCTGGCTGCCCGCGGCCTACCTGCTGGCGTTCGTGATGGTGTTGGCCGCCACGGCGTGGTGGCTGCGTCGAATGGGCAGGGACGTGGGACGTGATTACGCGACGGGAACCGCGACCGCGGGCGTGTTGTACCCGGTGACGCGCACCCAGTTGGCGGTGACCAGGGGGCTGGGCACTACGGCCTCGAGGTCGACGGTCTCACCCGGGAAGACGGTCACGTAGTTGTCCGAGTACTCGATCGGCAGGATCTCGTCGCCGTCGCGGGTCGCGGTGACCTCCGCGCGTTCGAAGAAGGCGACCCGGTTCGTGGCGTTGTTCAACCGGATGTCGACGACGTTCTGCCCGGCGCCGTTGGTGGTGCGCGTCGCGGTGACGTCGAGCGGGACGCGGGGCATGTAGTTGAGCGCGGACATATCCGCCCAACTGGTTTGGTTCGCCTGGAAGGCGAAGTCGCCGTTGGGATCTCCGACGTCGTCGTTGCGTTGCGACTGCCAGTAGACGTTGTCGGCCAGAACGGCGTCGCCGGCGCCGAGGAGCTCGCAGCGGACGAAGAACACCTGCGAGTCGCGGGCCATCCGGGGCAGCGTCATCGCAGGCGTCGCGCCACCGGAGGCCACGGCCAGCGCCGGCGACGTCCGGTCGTCGCGCACGCGGCCCTGCAGGTCGTAGACGCGAACGCGCACGCGCAGATCGGTTGCGTCGCGCGGAGTCTGGTTCACCACGGTCACTGCTGCCTGGCTGTGATCGCCGGTCGCGTAGGAGTCGAACACCACCGACAACGGCCGCAGTCCCTTCTTGGCTCCGTAGTACGCGCCGCCGGGTCGGAGGTAGTAGTCGAAGATGTTGCCGAAGAACGACGGCCAGTGGTTGTTCAGCATCCAGTAGATCGTCATCTTGTGGCCTGCCCAACCGAGCGCGGCGAACGACTCGAACTGCGCGCGTGTCGACTCGTAGTGGGCCAGTTGGGCCTTGCGGGTGAACTCCTCTGCGCCCGAGGATGATCCGTAGCGACGGTTGATCACGCGCTGGATGCTGGTCAATACGGCGTTGCCGTCGTTGGATCCGGCGTGGAAGTACCAGGCGTCGTTGATCGGCCACAGCTTGTCCGGCGGGATGAACTTGGTCAGGCTCGCGAACGGCGGGATGTGCTCGTTGTCGCCCTGCTCGGCCGACGCGCCGCGCGCCGCGCGATAGCGGCCGCTGAACCAGTATGTCGGCGGTCGCCAGGTGTACGGGCCCGCCATCTGAATGCCGTCCCACAACCGTTCGCCCGCGGCGTTGGTGGTGTAGGACGACACGGTGTCGACGATCGCGTTCTGCCAGTGCAGTTCTCGCAGGATGTCGTGATACTTGTCCAGGACGGGGCCTGGTGGCCTGCCGTCGCTGGCGTTGGCCCAGACGAACGCCGAGGCGTGCGAGCGCAGCATCGAGATCTGCGACCGCATGCTGTCCTCGGCGACGCCGAGGTCCTCGCCATTCCACTGCGGCCACTTCTCCCACTGGTTACAGCACATCCAGCCGACCATGAGCGGGATGCCGAGTTCGTCGGCCTGCTCGACGAACCGTTCGGCGGGGATCTTCGACTCCAGTCGCAGCATGTTCAGGCCGAGGTCGCGGGCGTAGGCCAGGATTGCGTCGTCGCGGTCGGGATCGTAGCGGTAGAGCAGATCGGGCGTGTACGTCGCGCCGCGGACCAGGAAGTCGCGCCCGTTCACCTGGAGGTAGAAGTTCCCACCCGTGCCCAGTTCGGGAAAGCGGTCGTCGTCGTCGCGGCCCTGTGTGATGGTGCGCACACCGAAGCGCTTCGACGTCGCGTCGGTCGCCCGGTCGTGTTGCAGGAACTCCAGCCGCAGGTCGTAGAGGTTCGGCTCGCCCATGGTGTACGGCCACCAAAGGTCCGGATGGTCGAGCACCAGCGCACCGAAATCCGTTGGCGCGAAACTCACCTCGCGTTGCTCACCGGGCGCGAGGGTGACCGGTTGATCGACCCGCACGTCCGGCTTGCCCGGCCGGCTGATCGTGGCGCGCAGCACGCCGCGGACTCGGTCGGTGGAGAAGTTGCGCAGGCCGGTATGGATGGTGAGGCGCGCGGTGTCGGTGCTGGGTAGTGGTAGCTCGGAGTTCACCGCTGCGTCACCGATGGCCACCGCGCCCGACGTGCGCAGGTAGACCGGCTTGAAGATCCCGGCGTTGCGATCGGCCACGAACGAGTTGCCGTTCGCCGGGTTCTTGTCCGGTCCTTGGTATCCGAGGTAGTTCCAGTTGATCCAGTCGAACCAGCTGTCGGCCAGTTCCACGCCGTTGACGTCCTGTAGTGCGCGCTCCGGGATGACCTTGACGGCCAGCGTGTTGGTCCGCCCGGGGTTGATCCATGGGGTCACGTCGAGGTCGTGGTCGACGTACATGCCGACCACCTTGTCGGCGCCGGCCACCAGATGACCGTTCAGCCAGATCTCGGCCCGGTAGTTGATGCCGGGGAAGTTCAACTGGTAGGTGCTGTGCCCCGCGGGCGCGGTGAACGTGGTTCGGTACCACCAGTCCTGCTCGTAGAGGTCCTGCGGCACCTCCGTGAGCAGGTTCGTGCCGTAGTAGAGGTTCGGATAGGTGCCGTCGTCCTCCAGCGTCTGCAGGACGGTGGCCGGCATTCGACGCACGTCGTGCCAGCCCGAGCCCTGAAACTCCGGACGCGAGACGTCCGGTCCGGCCGCGGCGACGTCCCGCGTCGACGCCAGCCGCCAGCCCGAGGACAACTCGACCACGCCCGCCGGTGCTTCGGGCCGGAAGAAACGCGGGATGTCCCCGGAACTGACCAGGAGCAGCAGAAGCGAGACGACCATGCCCAGAACGGCGGTTCGGCGCAGCTCGGGCGCTATGGCGCTACTCCCTTCGATCCTGGCGACGCGTCAACTTCCCGGACGCGCAGGGGGGTGAGCCCATAAAAGGACATCCCGATAAACGGACATTGTTTCGAAGGCCATTGTGCATGTCGACCTGGGCCGGTCAGCGACCGCCGGTGATGCCGCTGATCACGCGGTCGCACACCGCGTACATCTGTTCCAGCGCCTCGCCGGCGTCGGCCGCCCTTGACACGAACAACGCCGCCTCGTCGAGGGCACCCAGCAGCACGTGCGCGGTGGGGCGGAGGGGTTGGTCGGGGATCACCCCGTCGGCCATGGCCTGCGCCAGCATCGACTCGATCACTCCGAGGCCGTACTGCATCCCGACCTCGCGCCAGCGCTCCCAGCCGAGCACGGCCGGTGCGTCGATCAGGACGATGCGCTGCACGTCGGGAGCCGAGCACTCCTCGAGGAACAGCCGGGCGCCGACGCGCATCGCGGCAAGCTGGTCGGCGGGTTCGGCCGCCACGATGCGTGCGCTGATGCGGGTCACCAGGTCGCGCTCGACCTCTTCATACACCGCGGCGAACAACCCGGACTTGTCGTCGAACTGGTGATAGAGCGCGCCGCGCGTGACCCCCGCGGCGTCGACGATGGCCTGAGTCGGGACTGCTGCGTAGCCGTCCGTGGCGAACAGGCGCCGGCCCGCTTCGAGCAGCCCCGCTCTGGTGGCGGCGGTGCGTTGCGCCTGGGTCCGGCGCGTCGCCGGTTCGTCATCGCTCTTCGGTTCATTGACTTTCATACAGTCTGCACGTAACTTTCATACCAAGTGTTCGTAAGTTCCAATCAGGAGGGTAGCCGACATGCCGCAGGTGAAGTTGCAACGAGCCACGATCGAGTACCGCGAGTTGGGTCCCGTCGACTCCTCCCATCCCCCGATCCTGTTCGTCCACGGCATCCTGGTCGACCACAGGCTGTGGCTGAAGGTCGCCGAGGAGCTGGCGCGCAACGGGTTTCGCTGCATCCTTCCGGACTGGCCGCTCGGGTCGCATACCGTGCCGGTGGACCATGGGGTGGAGCTGACGCCGGTCACGGTGGCCGAAATGGTCAACGAGTTCATCGGCGCGCTGGACCTGCGGGACGTTACCTTGGTCGGCAACGACACCGGGGGTGGCCTGTGCCAACTCCTGATCGATGCCCATCCGGACAGCGTCGGCCGAGTGGTGCTGACCAACTGCGACGCCTTCGACAAGTTCCCGCCATTCCCGTTCACTGTCGTGTTCGCGATGATGCGGGGACCCAGGTCGATTCGACTGTTGTCCAAGCTGATGAAGGTCACCGCGCTGCGGCGTTCGCCCCTGGGCTACGGACTGTTGCTACGGCCCGAGGACGACGCATTGACCGCATCGTGGGTCGAGCCCATGAGCACCGACCGGCGGATCGCGCAGAATCTGGCCACGCTGTTACGTGGCGTCCGCGCAATGGATCTCGTGGATGTCGCAACCCGGCTCCCGCGGTTCACCAAGCCGGTCACGATCGTGTGGGGCTTGGCCGACCGCAGCTTCACCCCGTCGCTCGGGCGCAGGCTCGCGGCACTGTTCCCGAACGCCGCGATGGTCGAGGTCCCCGGTGCCCGCACATTCGTCGCGCTCGACGCGCCGCGGGCGGTGGTCGACGCGATCGCGACCGTGGGAGCGCGTGCTTAGAAGACGGCCGCTTAGAAGAGAACCTTGTGCGGGACGTCGGTGATCAGACCGCCGTCGACCACGAACTCGCTGCCGGTGGCGAACGACGACTCGTCACTGGCGAGGAACACCACGAACGTGGCCACCTCCTCGGACTGACCGGGGCGGCCGAGCGGACTGGTGACCAGGTCGTCGGGGAAGTGCTTGGTCATCGGCGTGCGGATGAAGCCGGGATGCAACGAGTTGACCCGGATGTTGAATTTGCCCAAGTCCAGCGCCGCTGACTTCGACAGGCCGCGAACCGCCCATTTGGATGCCACGTAGGGATGCACCATCGGGGCGCCGCGCAGGCCCTCGATCGACGAGACGTTGATGATCGATCCGCCGCCTGCCGCCTTCATCGCCTCGACGGAGGCCTGCATGCCGAGGAACGTTCCCGTCAGGTTGACGTCGATGACCTTCTGCCACTTGGCCATGTCGAACTTGCCGATCTGGCCCAGCGCCACGATGCCCGCGTTGTTCACCAGGACGTTGAGCTTGCCGAACTCCCCGACCGCGGTCGCGACGGCCGCGTCCCACTCGTCGGCCTGGGTGACATCGAGGTGGACGTAGCGTGCGGCTCCCCCTGGCCCCGAGCCCAGTTCGTCGGCCAGTGCTTTGCCCTCGTCATCGAGGATGTCGCCGATGACCACTTTTGCGCCCTCGGCAACCAGCATCCGCGCGTGAGCGGCGCCCATCCCGCGCGCCCCGCCGCTGATCAGTGCAACTTTTTCGTCCACTCGTCCCATGACGAGTCAGGTTACCTCACGCGGATTCGGAAATTAGAACCTGTTCCAATTTCGGGGTTCAGCACGCATACTCCGATGACATCCGTCGGAGGAGAAACAGCATGGCGATCCGTGTCGCGCTCATCGGCACCGGGAACTGCGGCAGCCTCGCACTGAGGCAACTCGTCAACGACGCACGCTTCGACCTGACCGGGGTCTGGGTGTCATCGGAGGCCAAGGTGGGCAAGGACGCGGGTGAGCTCGCCGGCCTGGACACCTCGACGGGCATTGCCGCCACCAACGACCTCGACGCAGTGCTGGCGGCCGAGCCCGACTGCGTCGTGTACTGCGCCATGGGCGACACCCGCCTGGCCGAGGCGATGGCCGACATCCGTCGCATCCTGGCCCTCGGCATCAACGTGGTGGGCTCCGCTCCCGGCGTGCTGCAGTACCCGTGGCAGGTGGTACCCGACAAGTACATCGACAAGGTCGAAGAGGCTGCGCGAGTTGGTGATTCGACCATCTTCATCACGGGCGTCGACCCCGGGTTCGCGACCGACCTGCTCCCGTTCGCGCTGGCCGGTACCTGCCAGAGCATCCAGCAGGTGCGCACCATGGAGATCGCCGACTACGCCACCTACGACGGGGTGACGGTGATGTTCGACGTGATGGGCTTCGGGAAGGCCATCGGCGACTTCCCGATCCTGTTCCAGCCGGGCGTCCTGAGCATCGCCTGGGGTACCGCCATCCGGCAGCTCGCGGCGGGTCTGGGCGTCGAGGTCGACGAGATCAAGGACTCGGTCGAACAGGAACCGGCGCCCGAGGACTTCGACGTCGCCGCAGGGCACATCGCCAAGGGCACCGTCGCGGCACTTCGCTTCCAGATCGAGGGCATGGTCTCGGGTGAGCCCGTCATCGTCGTCGAGCACATCACCCGGCTCCGCGGCGATTTACGTCCGGACTGGGCTCAACCGGCACAGCCGGGCGGGTCGTACCGCGTCGAGATCACCGGCGAACCCTCGTACGTCGTCGACATCTGCCCCACCAGCCGCAACGGTGATCACAACTACGCCGCCATCCTCGCGGCGGCGGGCCGGATCGTGAACGCGATTCCCGACGTGCTGGCGGCCGCGCCGGGCATCAGGACCACACTGGACTTACCGCTCGTCACCGGTAAGGGCGTTTATGCGGTTCAGTGATATGCGGTTCAGCGAGCCGAGCGAGACCGCAGCGCGGCACGCGCGACGTTGGCCCACTCCAGCTTGACGTGCGTGCCGCGGTCCGACGTCTCGATCGACGTCCGGTCGGACAGCGCCTCCATCAAGGGGATACCGCGTCCGCGGCTGCGGATTCTGGGCTCCACGGGCGTCCGCCACGAACCCCGGTCCGACACCAGGGCCGTGATGGTGGATTCGACCACGTCGTGCCACGCCAGTAGATCCATGGTGCCCGTGCCCGGGCACTCGAGGTAGGCGAACTCGGCACAGTTGGCCAGCGCCTCGTTGATCGCGAGAACGAGGTCGCTCGAACGGACGGGGTCCAGGTCGAAGCACTCCCGCAGCCAGGCGGCGAACTCGTCACGGGTCTGGGAAGCGGTTTGAGCGTCCGCCGCGATGCCGACGCGCTCGAAGCGCTCAGCGCTGGCGACATCGGCGGAATGCATTGCATCGATCATGACAGCTCATGCTTACCCGGTCGGAGCACTGGTTAAGCGTGTCTACCCGCGAAGTGACGCAACCGCCTCGTCGAGAGTGGCGAACAGCGGGACGATGTCGGCGATTCCGACCAGTTTCAGCGGCCGACTGGTGGCCGGCCCCTCCGCGACGACACAGAGACGGGTGACCGTGCCCGCCTCGTCGTGGGCGGCGACCAGCACGCCCATTCCCGCGGATGCCAGGAACTCCACCTCGGTCAGGTCTACGACGAGGTTCCCTGGCTTCTTGTCGAGGGCGGCGTGGAGCGCTTCCTCGAGTTGCGGCGCGGTCAGCATGTCGACCACACCGGAAGCTGCCACGATGGTCACGTCGTCGACCGAGCGTTCAATCACCACGCACGTCGAACCCGACGCCGGGGTTGCGTCGTGGGTCGTTGTTTTGTCGGTCGTTGGCTTGTCGGTCATTGCTTCGCGTTGTTCGTCCAATGCCCAACTTCCCTGTTTGGCCACCTCCGCTGGATGCGAGGCGGCACCGCTTTCATGCTCGCGAGGCTCCAGGCTGAACCTGGCAAGAACGAAACTGCCTAGGTCGAACCTATCCGATGCGATCCTCCGATGTCGCCAGCGGGACGCGGCACGCGCGCCTCGGCAGCCGTGGCCGAATGATGCTGGAATGGAGTTCGAGGCGTGGCCGGGCCCGGTGCGCCGCGACCACAGGAGCGACATGGACCCCGAGACGCCCTTCGCACGCCAG
>Ga0193743_1000793_pt1 | contig 24711 bp, 18 predicted proteins | sample L2c2metaG_FD_143038 | JGI IMG/M metagenome (GOLD analysis project Ga0193743, IMG submission 143038) | Soil microbial communities from a riparian zone of the East river system, Colorado, United States - L2c2 | ecosystem: Environmental > Terrestrial > Soil > Riparian zone | place: USA: East River...
GCAACTTCGTCCTCGTCAACAAGTCCGAGGTGGACTACGTCGACGTCTCGCCGAAGCAACTCGTCTCGGTCGCCGCTTCGCTCGTGCCGTTCCTCGAGCACGACGACGCGAATCGCGCATTGATGGGTGCCAACATGCAACGGCAGTCCGTTCCTCTGCTCGTTGCTGAGGCTCCGTTCGTCGGTACCGGGATGGAGGGCGTCACCGCCCGCGACTCCGGCGCCGTCATTCTGGCCAAGCGCAACGGCATCGTGGACTCGGTCGACTCCGAGCGCATCATCATCCGCGTAGAAGGCGAGCACCACCCCACGCAGCTCTCGCGTGAGGTCGGCTCGGACATCTACCAGCTGACGAAGTTCAAGCGCTCCAACCAGAACACCTGCATCAATCAGAAGCCGATCGTCCGCAAGGGCGACCGCGTTCTGAAGGGTGCCGTCATCGCCGACGGTCCTTGCACGGAGCAGGGTGAACTTGGCCTTGGCCGTAACGTCCTGGTCGCCTTCATGCCATGGCGCGGTTACAACTTCGAGGACGCGATCCTGATCTCCGAAAAGCTGGTCCGCGAGGACTACTACACCTCGATCCACATCGAGGAGTTCGAGATCGAGGCGCGCGACACGAAGCTCGGGCCGGAAGAGATCACGCGCGATATTCCCAACGTCAGCGAGCACGCCCTGCGTGACCTCGACGAGTCGGGCATCATCCGAATCGGAGCCAAGATCGGCCACAACGACATCCTCGTCGGCAAGGTAACGCCGAAGGGCGAGACCCAGTTGACGCCGGAAGAGAAGCTGCTGCGCGCCATCTTCGGCGAGAAGGCCGGCGACGTTCGCGACGCCTCGCTCACGTGCCCCCCGGGCATCGAGGGCACGGTCGTCGACGTCCGCATCTTCTCCCGCAAGGGCCAGGAGAAGGACGAGCGCGCCAAGCAGATCGAACAGGAGCAGATCGAGAAGCTCGAGCGCAACCTCGCCGATGAGATTCGTATTCTCACCGACGAGCGCCTCAAGCGTCTCGAGGCCATCCTCGGAGCCAAAGAGGTTCAGGTCGACCTTCACGATGAGCGCACGAACAAGAAGCTGCTCAACAAGGGCGACATCCTCGACCGCGACACCATCGAGCTCATCAGTACTCGTAACCTCAAGCGCATCCGCTACGCCGACAAGGACCCCCGCGTCAACGAGCAGATCGATGAGATCGAGGAGATGACCTCACGCCAGATCGATGTTCTCCGCAAGATCACCAACGAGAAGATCGGCAAGATGCAGAAGGGCGATGAGCTCTCGCCTGGCGTCATCAAGATGGTAAAGGTCTACATCGCCATGAAGCGCAAGCTGTCTGTCGGCGACAAGATGGCCGGCCGCCACGGTAACAAGGGCGTCATCGCTCGCATCCTTCCGGAAGAGGATATGCCTTACCTCCCCGATGGAACGCCTGTCGAGATCGTCCTCAATCCGCTCGGCGTGCCCTCTCGTATGAACGTCGGTCAGATCCTCGAGACGCACCTCGGATGGGCAGCACACGAGCTCGGCAAGCAGATCGCCGAGATCGCCGCTACCCACACGGAGGCCAGCGAGGTTCGTGAGCTCTTCAAGGCGCGCTTCGCCAACACCGCGGCTCTCAGCCAGTTGCTTGACCTCGACGATGAGCAGACGATGCGCGTCGCCGCCGGTATGAAGCGTGGTATCTGGTTCGGCACAGCGGTCTTCGACGGTGCACGCGAGACCGAGATCAAGGCGCTCCTCAAGGCCGCTGGTCTCCCCAGCTCGGGCAAGTCGCTGTTGCACGACGGCATGACCGGTGAGGAGTTCGAGCAGCCCGCTACGGTTGGCTACATCTATATGCTCAAGCTCTCGCACCTTGTCGACGACAAGATCCACGCTCGCTCGATCGGGCCGTACTCGCTCATCACCCAGCAGCCGCTGGGAGGTAAGGCGCAGTTCGGTGGCCAGCGCTTCGGCGAGATGGAGGTCTGGGCCCTTGAAGCATACGGCGCTGCCTACATCCTGCAGGAGCTGCTCACCGCCAAGTCCGACGACGTCTTCGGCCGTACCAAGATCTACGAGGCCATCGTCAAGGGCGAAGCAGCCATCGAGCCGGGTGTTCCCGAGTCGTTCAACGTACTCATCCGCGAACTGCAGTCGCTCTGCCTCGACGTGGAACTCGTCAAGCAGGCCGATCAGAAGAAACAGCCGCTGCCTGCCATCGCAGCAGCCGACTAACGCACCAAGGCCTGAGGAGGCTGCCGTCTCCTCAGGCCGTCACTCCTCAGAGTGGCAAGACAATCGAAAGACGAGCAGCAGCTTTAGAACCACCGGCAACGCGATGCGCCCCAAGTCATCGCAGACAGATTTAGTAACCGCAGCCACATGCTGCAACCGGAGACGCCAAATATGTTCCGCTCCAGCCCCTTCGAACTAACCGGTCCCATCGCCGATTTCGACGCCATCAAGATTCAGCTGGCCAGCCCGGAGAAGATCCGCAGCTGGTCGCATGGTGAGGTCACCAAGCCCGAGACCATCAACTACCGCACCTTCAAGCCCGAGCGCGACGGCCTCTTCTGCGCCCGCATCTTCGGCCCCATCACGGACTGGGAGTGCCTCTGCGGCAAGTACAAGCGCATGAAGCACCGCGGCGTCATCTGCGACAAGTGCGGCGTCGAAGTCACTCTCTCGAAGGTCCGCCGCGAGCGTCTCGGCCACATCGAGCTCGCCAGCCCCTGCTCGCACGTCTGGTTCTTCAAGGGCCTGCCCAGCCGCATCGGCCACTTGCTCGACATCAGCTTGCGTGAGCTCGAAGCCGTCCTCTACTTCGAGTCCTACGTCGTCGTCGACCCAGGCGATGCCCCGGTCAAGGAGCGCGAGGTCATCAAGGACGAGAACCGCTTCCGCGAGCTCGATACCCAGTACCGCCCCTCCGGCTTCAAGGCCATGATGGGCGCCGAGGCCATCAAAGAGTTGCTCAAGCGCGTCGAAGTCACCGAGCTTGCCATCGAACTCCGCGAGCGCATGAAGACCGAGACCTCGCTGCAGAAGAAGCTCAAGTACTCCAAGCGGCTCAAGATCGTCGAGGCCTTCCGCAAGTCCGACAACCTGCCGCAGTGGATGATCCTCGACGTGATCCCCGTGATCCCGCCCGAGCTGCGCCCCCTCGTTCCGCTGGACGGCGGCCGCTTCGCCACGTCGGATCTCAACGACCTCTATCGCCGCGTGATCAACCGCAACAACCGCCTCAAGAAGCTGATGGACCTGCACGCGCCTGAGGTCATCGTCCGCAACGAGAAGCGCATGTTGCAGGAGGCCGTCGATGCTCTGTTCGACAACGGCCGCCGTGGCCGCGTCCTCCGTGGCGCGAACAACCGTCCGTTGAAGTCGCTCTCCGACACCCTCAAGGGCAAGCAGGGCCGCTTCCGTCAGAACCTCCTCGGCAAGCGCGTCGACTACTCCGGCCGTTCGGTCATCGTCGTCGGCCCCGAGCTGAAACTGCACCAGTGCGGTCTTCCCAAGAAGATGGCGCTCGAGCTCTTCAAGCCCTTCATCTATCACCGCCTCGAGCAGACCGGCCACTGCACCACCATCAAGCAGGCCAAAGAGATGGTTGAGATGCAGGAGCCCATCGTCTGGGACATCCTCGAAGAGGTCATCAAGGATCACCCGGTCCTTCTGAACCGCGCTCCGACGCTTCACCGTCTCGGCATCCAGGCCTTCGAGCCCGTGCTCGTCGAAGGTAAGGCGATCAAGATCCATCCGCTCGTCTGCACCGCCTTCAACGCGGACTTCGACGGCGACCAGATGGCCGTCCACATCCCGCTCTCGCCTGAGGCCCAGATCGAAGCCAGCGTCCTTATGCTCGCTTCGCACAACATCCTCTCGCCGGCCAGCGGCCAGCCCATCACGGTTCCGACGCAGGACCTAGTCCTCGGCCTCTACTACCTCACCAAGGCGAAGGTAAACGCCAAGGGAGAGGGCCGCGTCTTCGCCAACATCGAGGAGGTCTTCATGGCCCTCGAAGCGAAGCAGGTCGAGACTCTCACCCCGATTCGTCTGCGCTACACCGGCCCTGTCCTCGACATGACCACGGCGTACGACGATCAGGACCTCACCCACACTGAGCCGGTCGAGTTCAACAAGCAGTTCATCTCGACCACCGTCGGCCGCGCCATCCTCAACGATGCGCTCCCCGAAGGCATGCCCTACGTCAACGGCCTTCTCAAGAAGAAGGGAATCGGCCAGCTCGTCAACTACTGCTACCTGAACCTCGGCCTCGAAGTCACCGTCAAGACACTCGACCGCATCAAGGACCTCGGCTTCACCTATGCCACCAAGTCCGGCCTCTCGGTCGGTCTCGACGACATGGTCATCCCCGACTCCAAGTACACCCTTGTCGGCGATGCCGAGAAGACGGTCCTTGCCATGCAGCAGCAGTATCTCGACGGTGCCATCACCAACGGTGAGCGCAGCAACAAGGTCATCCAGATGTGGTCCGGAGTCACCGAGCGCGTCGCCGACGAGATGTTCAACAACATGAAGCGCGCCGACAAGGAAGGGACCATGAACCCGATCTACATCATGGCCGACTCCGGTGCTCGTGGATCCAAACAGCAGATCCGTCAGCTCTCCGGTATGCGTGGTTTGATGGCCAAGCCCTCCGGCGAGATCATCGAAACCCCCATCACGGCGAACTTCCGCGAAGGCCTCACCGTTCTCCAGTACTTCATCTCGACGCACGGCGCACGTAAGGGCCTCGCCGATACCGCACTCAAGACCGCCGACTCGGGTTATCTCACTCGCCGTCTGGTCGACGTTGCGCAGGATGTCATCATCTCGCACAACGACTGCGGCACCGTCGAAGGCATCTACGTGACGCCAATCATCGAGGCCGGCGAGATCATCGAGCCGCTGCGCGACCGTATCATCGGCCGCGTCTCGCTCGAGAAGCTCAAGGACTACGAGGGCAAGACCATCGTCGAAGTGAACCAGGAGATCGACGAAGACCTCGCCAGCGCAATCCAGGCCGCCGGTATCGAGAGGGTGAAGATCCGCTCCGTGCTCACCTGCGAGTCCAAGCGCGGCGTCTGCATCCTCTGCTACGGCCGTAACCTCGGCTCCGGCAAGATGGTCGAGATGGGCGAAGCCGTCGGCGTCATCGCGGCGCAGTCCATCGGCGAGCCCGGCACCCAGCTCACCATGCGTACCTTCCACATCGGCGGTACCGCATCGCGCGTCTCCGACGCCTCGCACATCGAGGCCAAGAATACCGGCGTCGTTCGCTTCATCAACCTCGTCACCGTCCGCTCCAAGACCGGCGACCTGGTAGCGATGAACCGCAACGGCTCCATCGCGATCATCGATGACAAGGGCCGCGAGAAGGAGCGTTACGCTGTCGTCTACGGAGCCAAGCTCAAGGTCGAAGAGGGCGCAACCGTCAACCTCGGCGACAAGCTCGGCGAGTGGGATCCCTACACCTTCTCGCTCCTCACCGAGATCGCCGGAACCGTCCAGTTCAAGGACCTCCAGGAAGGCGTCACCCTCAACGAAGAGATCGACGAAGTCACCGGGCTCTCCCGCCTCGTGGTCGCCGACTCCTCCGACGAGAAGCGTCAGCCGACGATCATCATCAAGTCCGCCCAGGGTAACAAGCGTTACCTCATGCCCAGCCGCGCTCACCTCATGGTGGTCGATGGCGACGAGCTCTTCCCCGGCGACATCCTTGCCAAGATCCCGCGCGAAACAACGCGTACCAAGGACATCACCGGCGGTCTCCCGCGCGTCGTCGAGCTCTTCGAGGCCCGCAAGCCCCGCGACCCGGCAATCATCAGCAAGATCGATGGTGTCGTTCGCTTCGGCGAGGTCTCCAAGGGACAGCGCAAGGTCTACGTCACGGCAGACAACGGACAGGAAGAGGAGTACAGCGTTCCCCGCGGTGTCTACGTCAACGTGCAGGAAGGCGAACGCCTCCGTGCCGGTGACCCGCTCATCGACGGTCCTCGCAACCCGCACGACATTCTGGAAGTTCTCGGCGAGCGCGCACTACAGCAGTACCTCGTCAACGAGATCCAGGAAGTCTACCGGCTCCAGGGCGTCACCATCTCCGACAAGCACATCGAAACCATCGTTCGTCAGATGCTTCGCTGGGTGAAGATCGAAGATGTGGGCGATACCACCTTCCTCGTCGACCAGCAGACGGACCGCTTCCGCTTCAACGCGGAGAACCAGCGCGTCCTGATGACCGGCGGACGTCCAGCTATCGGTCGTTCGTTGCTCCTCGGCATCACCAAAGCCTCTCTATCTACCGACAGCTTCATCTCGGCCGCCAGCTTCCAGGAGACCACCCGCGTTCTGACGGAAGCCAGCATCAACGGCTCCATCGACACGCTGCGCGGCCTCAAGGAGAACGTCATCGTAGGCCGCCTCATCCCCGCCGGTACCGGCATGGAGTACTACCGCAACGTCCAGCTCTCTCCAGAGCTGGAGGAAGCGGCAGCCCAGGTCCAGCAGGAAGTGACCGCAGCCATCGAAGCCGAAGAGCGCGAACTAGAGCAGATGCGCATGGAAGGCGAACAAGAAGAACTAGCCGCCGAGTAAGTACTACGCGTACGGCGAAAAGCGCTTCGCGCAAAACAACAACGGCAGAGCTTCGGCTCTGCCGTTTTCTTGTAACTACGAAGTTGCTACGAACTCATAGCTAAGATTTAGAGGATAGGAATTATTCCCTGGATTATTTGTTCTTCGATTTCGAACTTGATTCGAGAGCTTCGGGATTCTCTATCTCCGTCAGGGTCTGCGTTATTTGCGTCATCAGTGAGATCATCGCGTCTGAGTGATCCTGGCCAGAAGTCATTTTGGCATCAATAATGGCGAGTTGGTCCTCGGAAAATCTGATCAACGCTTGGAGTCGAGAAGATTTCTTGCGGGCCTCTTCCGCATTTAGCTCGGGATGGAACTGCTGCTTGAACAGGGACGCAACCAAAACTAAAACACCTAACCCCCCAACCCATTTGGGGGTCAACGCTTCTTGAACGAAGGAAGAAGCCAGTACGCCACCGACAATGAACTGACCAATAGTTAGGAGGTTTGAAGAGATTTTGGCAACCTTAGCTGCCCCCCTCTGTTCCGTCATCGCGGTTTTCGCTTCGTTTAGTCGAATGACTACTTGTTCCCGAGCGACTTGGGATGGTGTCTTCGGTAGAAGAACTGCTGCGCTGTCGCGTGTTTTCCAACTGGTAATAGTCGTTAAATCGGTCGTAGCTTGGCCTTTGTCATAGGCTCCAGCCGCTTGATGGAGGTCTCTTCCGCGAAGAACAGCGACCTCAAGTTCACGCCCTAATGGGCGATGCGCTAGCCAAGTACTGATTGACTTCGCGCCTATGCTCGCAGTAGCACCCGCTGTCGTAGCCAACAGGCTTGCGCCTATGGCATATTTATCGATATTTCTAAAGAAGTGGCTAAAAAGATCTGTTATCGATTCCATTACTCATTCTTTGGAGTGACAGATGGGCCCGGCTACGGACAGAATTTTAGGAGCGACACCATCATAGCTGGCTTATGTACGAGGTGATTTAATATTGCTAACTATCTTAGCCGCTGCCCCATTAATTAATGGCATTTTATGGCGGGTGGCCCACCCTTAACTTCACTCCACTCAACCACAACTGATCGGGTGCCCCATCCTTCGCGCACTTTTGCGAAGGGTGGGATGTAAACAGGTTGGTGTGCGAGTTTTTGTCTCGCGTTTCAATTACCCTGGCCGCCGGGTGCCCACATCCGGATTCTAGGACGTGAGTTCCTAGAGCCTCAAACGATGCGTCCCCAATCGCCACTACCAAGACCGACCGCAAACGGCTTCGACGACATATAGTCTGGAACAATGGCGACGAAGACCAAGGGCCGCATCGCTCCGCAGATAGAGCTTGACCTCCTCACAGAGAGCTTCGCAGAGCAGCTTCCATCGGGGCTGATAAGCGATGCGACAGCTACGGACACCACATTGCCCCCGCTCCTCAGCCCACGCGGACAGCCTGTCCGCATCGACCGCTGCGTATGGAGCTCCGTAACGCTCTCCGATCCCAAAGCACACGGTCTGCACATGCACGACGCCCGCATCGAAAACTCAGACCTGGCGAACATCACCCTGACGGGCAGCTCCTTGGAACGCGTGGAGATAACCTCAACGCGACTCACCGGCGCAACGTGCACTGAGGCTCAACTCAAGAGCGTCCTCTTTAGAGAGTGCAAGCTGGACTTTGCGCTGCTGCGAATGTCACGGCTGCAGCAGTGCGTCTTCGAGAGGTGCAACCTAACCGACGCGGACTTCTACGGTGCCGACCTCTCGGGCACTATCTTCCGCGACTGCGATCTCAGCCGGGCCGACCTCTCCCAGGCGAAGCTCACCGGCGCTGACATCCGCGGCTGCCGCCTCGACGGTCTTCGCGGCACTCCAATCACGATGGGCGGTCTCATCATCAGCCCAGATCAGGCTGCGCTGCTAATAACGCTCTTCGGTGTCCGCGTTGAATGGTGAAGTGAAGTGATGCTGACGTGAAGCTGGTTCGAAGCGTCACCTCAAAGGCGCGCAAATTTTAAGCAGACTTACGATGCACCGTCTGCCCACGCTTCCGTGCCACACTCTTCGCCTGCCGCGACAACGCCGTATGCGAAGCCGCACTCTTCGGCTCGCGTTTCATCGCCTTCAGCCGAGCCTTGCCCCGCTTCGTCGAGCCCTCCTCGCCGGTCACCGAATCCTCTTTACCCCGCCTCGTATCCTGCGCAGCCTTCCGTCGCGTCTCCGCGCTGGTCGTGCTTTCCCTGGGAGCCTTCAGCGGAATGCCCGCCCTCCGCGCCTTACTCAACCCAATCGCAATCGCCTGCTTTGCCGACCGGGCTCCGTGCTTGCCTTCGCGGACGTGATCGATCTCCTCGCGCACAAACTCTCCTGCAGCCGTCGAAGGCGACTTACCCTCTTGCAGGTCCTTCTTCGCCGCCGCTACTGTCTCTTTCTCAGGCATGATCGTCCCTCCTTTGCCTACGTAAGATGCGCCAGGACAACAACCGGTTCTCTCGTCGGCCACCCCAGAAAAACTGTTGGCAAATAGGCGACGTCAATGCCCCGCCGACAAGCCACAGCCAAACCAGATTGCGCATCCAACAGCCATGATGCGTCCGCCTAAACCCGCTCAAGGCAAGTACGGACACCACTCAAGCTCCCTTCTGTTCTTCATCATCCTTGGAGTGATCGTCGCCGCCATCGTTGCCTTTCTCGTCTTCCGCCCCACGTCAGGCGGTACAGCCCCTGACACCACCCCACCATCCTCGCAACAATAAGTTCAAGTAGCAACAACAATCCACTGAAGTTCCCCAACATGGCGGTAAGATCATCCGCATGCTGGACACCGCGCAAGACATCCTTTTTGTCCTCTTCATCGTAGGCGGTGCTCTCCTCTTCCGCGCGATCCTCGAGCGCCTCTGGCCCCGCGACAAACGCCGCGAGCACAACGACATCATCGGCTGGCAGCTCGGCATCCTCGGCACCACCTACGCGGTCATCCTCGGATTCATGCTCTACACCGTCTGGACGGACTACGGTCTGGCCGAGCTCAACGCCGACGCCGAAGCCAACGCCGTCGTCAACATCTACCGCCTCGCCGAAGGCCTTCCCACCCAGCAGCAGGCAGAGATCAGACAGCTCGCCCGCGCCTACGCCGACGTCGTCGTCAACAACGATTGGCCCGCCATGGCGCGCAACGACAACGATTCCCTCGAAAGCAGCAAAATCAATCAGCAGCTCTGGCACACCCTCATGTCTGTAAAGGCTGCCTCACCCGAGCAGCTCACCGCAGAGGACCACGCCCTCTACGAGCTAAGCGCCCTGGCCGAACACCGCCGCATCCGCCAGCTCCAAAGCACCTCTCGCCTCCCCAGGATCCTCTGGTGCGTCCTTATCTTCGGGGGAGCCGTCACCGTTATCTCCAGTTGCATGTTCGGTGCCGCCAGCGGCGTCCTGCATGCCATCCAGGTCTTCTGCTTCTCTCTGCTCGTCTCGCTCGTCCTCGTCGCTATCGCCGACATCGACCGCCCCTTCCAGGGTTCCGTCCACGTCCGCGACGCCGCCTTCCGCCGCGCCCAGCAGAACATGAGCGGGCAATAGGCTAGACCCACTCGCAACCCTGTGACAACGGAAGTAAGTTCACCAGTCAGGCGATGGATCTATGGGTCTACCGAAATGGGTGAAGATCGACTTCTCACGACCAGGCAATCAGACCGACAATGCCTTCGTGGAATCGTTGGTGTTTGGTTACGTAAAGCTCAAGAGCCTTGCGGCTCGATACTAAGGACCAATACAATTGGGCGCCAATGAGTTTAGCTGTTCAATCTATCCCCTTAACCCAACGCGGCCAGTAGATCAATCGCAAACATGCTGGCGAGCAGGAGAACTATGTCTGTTGAACGACGTACACGAGTCAGGTATCTTCTCGCCTTCTGGCTCTTTGTCCTCAGTGGCGTTGCATTTCTCGATCGTACAAATATCTCTATTGCAAGCCTACAGATAAGCGCGGAATATGGTTTAGGTAATCAAAGATTAGGATGGGTTTTTAGTGCTTTCCTCATTGGATACGCGGTCTTTCAATTACCGGCCGGTTGGCTCGCGACACGCTTCGGACCGAGGAAGGTGCTCACGGGAGGCGTTCTATGGTGGGCTATTGCGACCATTCTCACAGCCGTCTTGCCCTCCAGCCTCTCCCACGCTGTTGTTTTACTGATTTTGATCCGCTTTGCCCTTGGAGCAGGCGAATCGGTTATCTATCCTGCTGCGAACCAGTTTGTCGCCCGATGGATTCCAGTCGAGGAACGCGGTTTCGTCAATGGGCTCATTTTTGCAGGCGTTGGAGCAGGCAGCGGACTCACTCCCCCTTTGCTCATTTGGATCATCACTCACCATGGATGGCGTGCAGTGTTCTGGTTCAGTTCGATTCTTGGTCTCGTAGTTGGATTAGTCTGGTGGTACATATCGCGCGATACCCCGGATGAGCACCCATCGATCTCACAGCTGGAACTGCGGGAGATCCATGAAGGAATTTCTTCCGAATCTGCGACTGCGAAGGCATCCACTGACAAGCCAGATTCTCAAGGAATCTCTTGGAAGGCAATCTTCCAACGACGTGACCTACCAGCTCTCATGATGGGGTATTTCAGTTTCGGTTATATAGCGTGGATATTCTTTAGCTGGTTCTTTCTTTATATGTCTGAGGTTCGTGGCTTAGACCTCAGAGCAAGCGCCGTCTTTACCATGCTTCCATTTCTTTCGATGACGGTCTTTAGCTTGGTCGGTGGAATTCTGAGTGACCGTCTTACGCGCCGGTACGGCCTGCGCGTCGGACGTTGTACTTTAGCGTCGATTGCGCTAACAGCGACTGCGGCCTGCCTAGTGCTGGGTTCGCACGCACGCGAGCCGCGGCTTGCCGCAGTCATTCTTGCAGTTGGCGCAGGAACGTTGTATATCTCGCAGAGTTCTTTCTGGTCGGTCTCAGCCGACATTGCAGGCAGAAATTCGGGGGTTTTCTCTAGCATTGTGAATATGGGCGGACAGATCGGAGCCGCTCTTACAGCGTCTCTGACACCGTGGGTAGCTGAGAGATTTGGCTGGGCAAGATCATTTGATCTTGCCGCGGTGCTCGCCATCATCAGCGCACTTTGTTGGTTGACGGTTCATCCGGAACGCCCGTTGATTGAAAAGGCAGACAGAGTTAAGGATGAAGTTTATCAAGGTTGAATATGATCGCGCCAAACAGCTTGATCGGTGCCAGGTCATCCTTCAGGAAGTACTATCTGTCTTTGACGACCCTAATATCATCCGAGCGATTCAGAGTTAGTCGTGTCTTACTATCCTATGGATAGTAAGACACATGCTGTATCCTGTCCCCCATGAAGGTCCTCATCATCGACATAGGCGGCACCAACGTCAAGGTCGCCTCTACCGATCAGCGTGTCCCCATCAAGATCTCCTCCGGCCCCACCATGACCGCGAACAAGATGGCACAGCAGGTCCTCGCCGCTACCAGGAACTGGGAGTACGACAGCATCTCCATCGGTTACCCCGGCCCAGTCACCCACGACCGTCCGCTCGCCGAGCCGCACAACCTCGCCGCCGGATGGATCGACTTCCCCTACCAGAAGACCTTCGGCAAGCCCCTCCGCTTCATCAACGACGCCGCCATGCAGGCGCTCGGCGGCTACATGGGCGGCCGCATGCTCTTCCTCGGCACCGGCACCGGCCTGGGTTCCGCGATGATCTTCGACGGCGTAGTCGTCCCCCTCGAACTCGCGCACCTGCCCTACAAGAAGGGTCGCACCTACGAGGAGTACATCGGCCTCGCCGGTCTGGAGCTGCGCGGCAAAAAGCGCTGGCGCAAATCCGTCCTAGACATCATCGCCCGCCTTCAGGCTGCCCTCGTCTGCGAGTACGTCCTGCTCGGCGGCGGTAACGCCAAGCTGATGAAGGCCCTTCCTCCTCACGTCATCCTCGGAGCCAACAGCAACGCCATCGAAGGCGGCATTCGCATGTGGCAGGACCCCAACGAATTGAAGTCACTCGCCCACCCCATCAAAAAGTAGGTAGAGAGCTCTCCACTACAAAAGGTAAAGGCGAACTCGGAAGAGTTCGCCTTTCTACTGCAAGGAGTCAGTTGTCGCGAAGAAGATCGTGTCTACAGGATAGGACTGCGCATGAGAATCTCTAGGTTGATCGATGCCGCCACGGGTTCATGGTCCAGGGTGCCGGGCCTAAAGCGATACTGACTAACCGCTCTCAGAACGTTCTTATCCATATCCGGGCCCGCTGACGGACGATCTTCAGATCGGATGGCTTACCATCCGCATCGACCAGCATGGCGACAACGACCTTTCTGTCCCTTCCCGTTACAGCCCAGGGCCATGCGTTGTCAGAGATAATCTCCACGGTTTCGATCAACCTTGGAGGGGTGACGCCAGTTGAGACGCGTAGAGGGCTCGCAGTCGTGGTGACAGCAGCGGAACCTCCGAGCTCCTTCGGCTTAATGAGCTTGGATTGCAGGACCGGCGTCGGGCTCGAGGCCGAAGACTGTGCAGGCGTCTTTGCCTGGGCGTGAAGCAGCATAGGGGACAGGGCGAGGGTAGCCAAAATTACTTTACGCAAGATGTTAATCTCCAAGGCAGGAGTGCCCATCACCACCATAATAGTTTGGATGTACGATTGTCAATAAAATTATTGAACTGAGAAATCTCCCCCGTTTTTCGAAGACCTGCCCACGCTCTCTCGTAGGGAATGAATCGCGCAAGTCTCCGCTGCACTCTAATTGCAGCAGCAAACATCTTTCTCTGGTCTAATCGGTTTATGCTCAGGAAAACGCAGGAGGTGACAGATCGCCACGCAAAGTAGCTTCGACCTCACTGCCCCTCTCCCATTGAATGGTCAGGTCTTCGCCGTCGCGCCGGCCGAGCCCACGCCGCTGCCCGAGATCATCGCGGCTCTTCGCACCATCGCTCCGCTCGAAGGACTCACCGAAGACGAATACGCCTGGCTTGCCACCCACGGCACGGAGCGAGTCGGCTCCGACGGAGCCATGATCTTCCACGAAGGCGAGCCCGCCTTCCATCTCAACATCATCCTCCGCGGAGAGGTTCAGGCCCACCGCCGAAAGTCCGGACCCGTCTCTCTCTTTATCGGCACTACCTCCCCAGTCACCGGAAAGCTTCCCTACTCGCGCATGAAGACCTGGGGGGCCGATGGATGCAGTGTGGGGCCCGTCTGGGTGCTCGACATCCACCAGGATCTCTTCCCCGCGATGCTCCTCGCCATCGCCTCCATGGGACAGCGCTGCGTCGCGCTCCTCCTCGATCGCGTCCGCGACTTCACCCGCATGGACGAGCAGGCCGAAAAGCTCCTCGCCCTCGGCAAGCTAGCCGCCAACCTCTCGCACGAGCTCAACAACCCCGCCTCCGCGGCCCAGCGCTCCGCCGCCAGTCTGGCGACTGAGCTGCGCGACTCCGACGAGTCCAAATACCGCCTCGGCAGGCTCTTCCGATCCGACGAGGAGATGGGGCAATACCATGCCTGGGTCAAGGCTGCCCGCGCTCACCTGGCCGTCACCGTTGGCGTCTCGCCCATCCCCCAGAGCCCTCTCGAAGCAAGCGACCACGAGGCCCAGCTCCTGCGCTGGCTCGAAGCGCACAACATTCCCGCCCCCTGGACCATTGCGCCTGCGCTCGCCGAGAGCTGGTTGCCGCTCGATCTGCTGGACCAGCTCACAGACACGGTCAGCCCCGAGGTCCTTCCCGCTGCCGTCGCCACCTTCGCCAACTCCCTCCGCACCGAACGCATGGCCGCCACCGTCGTCGACTCCAGCGAGCGCATCTTCGACCTCATCAGCGCAATCAAGGGCTACTCCTACATGGACCAGGCGCCCATCCAGGACATCGACCTGCCCGCGTCCATCGAGAACACCCTCGCCATGTTCCGCTCACGAACCGAGCACGTCGAGATCAGGTTGGAGTTCGACCCTGCCCTTCCACCCGTGAGCGCCTACGGCAGCGAACTCAATCAGGTCTGGGCCGCCCTCATCGAGAACGCCCTCGACGCCATGCACGACCACGGCACCCTCAGAATAGTCACCCGGCTCATCGGCCAGATCGCCGTCGTCGAAGTCCGGGATGACGGTCAAGGCATCGATTCCTCGATCAAATCCCGCATCTTCGAGCCCTTCTTCACCACCAAACCCATCGGCACCGGACTGGGCCTCGGCCTCGACACCGTACAGCGCATCGTCAGCAAACACTCCGGCTCTGTCGCCGTAGAATCGAAGCCCCACTCGACCTGCTTCCAGGTGAGCCTCCCCCTAAACCGGATGCGTCCCTACTAGGGCGTATCGACATATAGGCTGCTTGTAAGTAACTGATTTATGTAAAATCTGTCATCCTGAGCGGAGTTAGAAGTGTCATCCTGAGCGGAGCTTCTCGCGGTTTTTTCGCGAGAAGCGCAGTCGAAGGACCTGCGGTTTGCTCGGAGAGCCGACCTGTTCAGGCTAGTTCCCGCGCATCTCAACCCAATCCACGTCTCTTAATATGTCGATACAACTAATATGTCGATACAACCTAGACAGCCTGGACAGCCTCCGTCCTACCCCGAAAAGCTGAAAAGTGGCAGACTTTCATCCTCGAAACTGTCATCCAGCAACCACGGTTGCCACCCGTCTCACCACAACCTGACCACAATTCAACCAGCAGCAGCCACCCAAAAATCTCAAAAACCCCAATTAAAACCACGTTTCCTGCTCCACAATTTTTCCACCAAAAAATAGCCGCTAAAATCAGCTAATGGCAAATAAATACGGCGAAGCCGCCCTGATCGCAGCCCGCGCCGAGACCTACGGCAAGGCCATCACCCCTGCGGACCGCTGGGACGAGGCCACCAGGAAGCTCTACCCCACCAACCCCTCCCTGCAGCGAAAAGGCGGTCCCCGCGCGGCTTTCCTGAGCCTCTGCGAAGCCGGCCTCGTCAAAGGAATCCCTGCCGGCCAGTACACGCCAGCCCACAAGAACAAGGCCTACGCCACCCGCGCCGTCAGCCTCCTCAATGCCGGAACCCACCGCACTATCAACACCTTATGGGCCGAGGTCACAGACGGCGAAGACATCCCTCATAGCAGTCAGATGGACGTTGTTCTAGCCCTCTGGAAGAACAACCTGATAGTCGGACGCCCGTAAAGCGATCAATCCGCCGCCTTCAATAACCCCTTTAGATCCAGCCCCCGCGTATACATCGCCAGCTCCTCTTTGGCGTCTCGTGGCCAATCACCCTGCGGACGATCCCAGTACAACTCCACCCCATTCCCATCCGGATCGCGCAGATACAGCGCCTCGCTCACCCCGTGATCTACAGTTCCGTCAAGGGTTACGCCCCCTTCGATCAGCTCTCCCAGCTTCGCCCGCGTCGGATACACAATCGCCAGATGATACAGCCCCGTGGTTCCCGCCGCCGGAGCGACTCCACCCGCACTCTCCCATGCATTCAGCCCAATATGGTGGTGATACCCGCCCGCCGACAGGAACGCTGCCGAGTCTCCCAGCCGCTGCGTCACCTCAAATCCCAGTACACCGCGGTAGAATCCCAGCGCTCGCTCCAGGTCTGCCACCTTCAGGTGGACGTGCCCCATCCTTACCCCTGCATCAATCGGCTTTTCGCTCATAGAACCATTGGATGTGTAGTATTGTCAGCCCGCACCCTATTCCTAAGGCGGGAGGTGCTCTCGCCCTCCAAGAACAGTTTCGTCAACGGCAAAATGGTAACCAGCGCCATTTCAGGCAACTACATCCTCCTGCCAGGAGGTATTCTTTCCGCGTCGTCGAGTTGTGTTCCGGTAGCCCCGGAAAAATAAAGCAACGGAGGAACTCTATGTTTAGTTTGCTTTGGACTGCTCTTATCGGCCTCGTCGTCGGCGCCCTCGCCAAGCTGATTATGCCGGGTAAAGATCCCGGCGGAATCTTCGTCACGATGCTCATCGGTATCGCGGGGTCTTTCCTGGGGACCTTCATTGGTCGCGCAGTGGGCCACTATGAACCCGGCCAATCTGCCGGCTTCATCATGTCGCTCCTTGGCGCTCTGATCCTGCTCGCCATCTATCACTTCATTAGACGCCGCCGGAGCGTTTAGGCCGCCATCAAGCCGTCCAATTGCGTGCCCAGCCTCATAGACAAGGCGTGGGCGCGCTCTTCCCAGCGTTCCAACACCTGTCCGTTACAGATGCGGATTATCAACCGGAACACCCTGATTATTTGCCACGCCAGGCAGATGAGTTACTTCGCAGCGTTTGTCTTCAAGAAAGTTGATGCTCGCTAGCCATCCAGCGCCTGCTTGCGATTTGCATGACGCTGTTGTTCCCGCACGCTCGTACAGAAGCACAGAAATCCTTCGCGGCTACTGGACCTGAAAAGAAATAGCCCTGCGCCTCATCGCACTTCCTGCGCATCAGAAAGCGCAGTTGTTCATCCGTCTCAACACCCTCCGCCACCACCTTGATGTTGAGCCCATGCGACATTGCGATAATTGTTCTCACCACTGCCGTTGCATTCGGGTCTATGCCGGCCTGCCTCACGAAACCCTGATCGATCTTGAGCCGGTCCACCTGGTATTGCAGCAGGTACGAGAAGCTGCAGAACCCTGTGCCGAAGTCGTCGATCGAGATACGTGCTCCCAGCTCTCGTATCTTTTGCAGCTTATCCAGATTTCCCCCGGAGTTGACCATCAGCATATTCTCCGTGATCTCTATCTCCAGATTCCTTGCGGGCAGGCCGCTCTTCGCAAGGGAACACTCGATAACATGCACCAGATTCCCCTGTTGAAACTGCCGTGGTGACAGGTTCACGGAGACCGTCAAATCCATCCCCAACTGGTCCTGCAATGCCTTGCCCTCGCAACACGCCGTCATAAAGGCCCATTCGCCAATCGACACAATCAAGCCTGTCTCTTCCGCCAGGGGAATGAATTGCGTGGGGCTAATATTGCCCAGCTTCGGATGGTTCCAGCGCAGCAGCGCCTCCATACCCGTCACGGCTCCACTGGATAACGAAATCTGTGGTTGATAGTGCAGGCTGAGCTCTCCATTCGCCAGCGCATGACGCAACGCGTGTTCCATCGAGAGACGATCCGCAGTCTCCTTCAGCATATCTTCGCTGAAGACCTGGTGCTGGTTGCGGCCATTCTCCTTTGCGACATACATCGCCGCATCCGCGCGCTTCAGCAGGTGTTTCGCATCGCTCGCGAAGTCCGGATAGATACACACGCCCACGCTCGCCGTCACATTCACCAGGTGCTCATCGATGGAGATCTCAGGCGCCAGCTTCAATACCAGATTTGCTGCGCACTGCTCCACGTCTGCGACGCTTGTAATGTCTGTCATCACTACGACAAACTCATCGCCACCCACACGTGCCACCACATCCGTGCTCCGCACCGATCGACGTAGCCTTGCCGCCGCCTCAATCAAGATCTGGTCCCCGGACGAATGCCCCAGGGAGTCGTTGATGCGTTTGAACTGGTCGAGATCGATGATGAAAAGAGCGACCTTCGTCCCATTGCACCGCGCCTGCTCCACAGCTTCTATCGTCTTGTCCTGCAACAGCGCGCGCCCAAGCAGTCCCGTCAACTGGTCGTGCGTGGCCAGGTGCGTCACATAGTCCAGCATCTGTCTGCGTTCGGTGATGTCGAACGCAATGCTGACGAAACCACTGACCTCTCCGGCATCCGACGTCACCGCACGCATCGCCAGATTGATTGGCGTCCGGGTGCCATCCCGCCGGATGAGCGTCCATTCCTGCTCCTCTATCTCGCCCGCCACCACCCCTGCCGTCAGCACCTCGAACCCATCACGTTCGATCATGAAGTTGCGTCTGCCAACCTTTGTCGCCAGCTCTCTCTCATCATGCAGCATGGTCAGCGGAGCCTTCCCCACCAGATCCTCGCGGCTGTAGCCCGTCAGCTTCTCTGCCGCCACATTCATCGCCGTAATCAAACCGTGCGTATCGGTCGCAACAATACTGAAAGGGGCATTCTGAAAGACCGAATCGGTAAACTCCACCAGATGCTCGTACCGCTCCTGCGTGGCCTTCGCCTCGCTGATGTTGCTGCAGGTGATCGCCAGACCATCGCCCAGCTTGACGACTTGATACCGCACCCAGGAGGCGTTGATGTTCGTTTGCGTTACCGGATACTCTTCATTCAATGGTTCGCCGGTATCGACGACCTTGCAGTATCGGGCGAATATCCCATTCGACTTGGTAATCGACGCCACATCGGACAACATGTGCCCCAGCATCTCCGACCGCGATCTGCCGATGATCTTCTCAGCGTTGGCGTTGGCGTACTGAAACCGGAAGTCGATGATATTGCCTGAAGCGTCCCGAACGGCATCCAGGATGGAAAACGCATCCAGGCTGGTCTCGACAGCCGCCAGAAACTTCGAATGCGCCTCTTCGGCTCCCTTGCGCTTGATGTTACGACTGTGTCCCCGCCAAGCGGACCACAATGCCGCTACCGTTCCTATACTGCCCATGCCGATCGCAGCGACAGCGCCAAAGTGAACGCCATGATTCGGTCGCCAAAGTCCTTCGAGCGCCGTGACTAGACTCGTCTTCCAACTCCACGATCGCGGGTCGTAGAACACCCAAGCCCTCAAGAAGTACCTCAAGACATGCCGTTGTAGTAATAAATAATGGCCTTTGGTTAATTATCAACTATCAGAGTAACTGAACCAGACGCCTTTTGTTCGTCATCGTAAAGCGCCGTTCCCGAAATTCATTTTGAAGAGTTACCCATCGCTTACGCAATGTATTGAAAAGACTGAGCCAGCCTTCCCGTTTTTGCGCATCCTGTTCTCGACTTTTTTCACGATTTAATTAATTTGAAGTCATCCATCCATGCATCTGCATCCAGTTCGCCACCAGCGTCGGATAGATCGCCAACTCCGGCAAGCCACGTAGCCCCTGGGCCATTCCCGACCCATGCCGCCCACGTTCGAAGATATGCAACTCCGCCGGAACTCCTGCCCGCTTCAGCGCGTCATAGAACTTCGTCGAGTTCATCGAGTTCACCGTTCCATCTTCAGTAGTCGCATAGAGAAAACATGGCGGCGTGTCTTTTGTCACATGTCGTTCCAGCGAAACCGTCTCCAGTACCGCAGCCGTTGGATGCGCTCCAATCAAGGCCTCAAGACTTGTCTTGCGCGGAATCGTTGGGTCCAGGCTCAACCGCGCATACGACAGAATCGCAAAGTCTGGACGGTCGCTCACCTGGTCAATAGGATCAGCTGCTCCCTTGTTCCCAGCGTCATGGATGGTCGCCAGATACCCTGCCAGATGTCCACCGGCGGAGAACCCCCACAACCCGATCCTGTCAGCCGCCACCCCCAGTTCTTTGGCATGGCTTCGCACATACCGCACGGCCCGCGCCCCGTCCAGCATCGGAGCAGGGAAGCCGTATCGTGGCCCCAGACGGTACTCCAGGACAAACGCGGTTACTCCACGAGCACTCAACCAGCGCGCCTCCTCCCCACCCTCTCTCTCTAACGACAGGGTTCTATACCCACCGCCCGGCAATACGATCACTGCGGAGTGAACCCCCGCTCCCGTTGCCGGGTAGACATACAGCTTTGGCACATCCCCATCGTTCTTCCCTAATGTCCCTGGCGCTCCCGTTGGCCATAGCACCACGGTTCTCGCAAAGCCTGCAGGAGCTTTTGTCTTCGCCATGGAAGCAGCGCCCTGCGCGGAATTCGTCCACAGACAGGCACAAGCCAACCCAGCAGCCAGAACCAGCAGATGTCTCATTGTGCGGTTCAGCATACACGTTCAGGAAGCTGCATCAGTAGAAAAATCGTTGATGTCATCCAGCTAGTTGATGTCATCCAGCTATCTGTTACCCGTTCTCGGAGCATCCAGTTGTGGCCCACGGAACGCTGCAGCCGCACAGGCATATTTCCTTTCCCGTTGACCGCAACACCCGGACAAAGAAGCCGTCTAAGTCTCATATGGCTCGTCTTCGCTATGGTTTGCGTCTCTTCCTGCCTTTCCTGCTTCTATTGCATGTGATGTTGATGCCGGCACAACAGAAGCCTGCTCCCGTCTCTGATCAAGCCCCCACCTCCACCGCTCCCACCCTCTCTGTCGATGCCCGCCTCGTCAACCTCCCGGTTATCGTCCGCGACAAGAAGGGGGCTCTCGTCCAGAAGCTCACCAAGGATGACTTCAGCCTTCAGGTCGACGGCCACCCACAGACCATCCGCTACTTCGACATCGACTCCAATCTCCCCCTTACCCTCGGCCTTCTCGTCGACACCAGCCTCAGCCAGCGTGAGGTCATCGACGAAGAGCGTACGGCCAGCAGCACCTTCCTCGACCAGATGCTGACAACGCCCAAGGACCAGGCCTTCATCGTTCAGTTTTCCCGTCAGACCGAGCTCCTGCAGGACCTGACCAACTCGCGCCCCAAGCTTCAGGCAGCCCTTAAACAAATTGATACGCCCAGCGCCACCAGCGCCACCTCCAGCGATACCGACGACTCCGGCAGCAACCATGCCGGTCGTCGACGCGCAGGCACGACTCTCTACGACGCCACCTTCCTGGCCTCCGATGAGCTCCTGGCAAAGCAGAAGGGCCGCAAAGCCCTCATCATCCTCTCCGACGGCGTCGACTCCGGCAGCAAGGAGACGCTCGTCCAATCCATCGAAGCCGCCCAGCGCGCCGACACCGTGATCTACGCCATCTACTTCAAAGGGCAGGAGCAGCAACACTCCAATGACGATCAGCAACGCGGTGGCGGACGTTACCCAGGCGGTGGCTATCCGGGCGGCGGCGGCTACCCGGGAGGAGGAGGTTATCCTGGCGGTCGCGGAGGTGGTTACCCCGGCGGTGGGCGTAATGGTGGTGGCAACCCAGGCAATGGTGGCGGCATGAGCCATGTCGACGGCAAAAAAATCCTCCAACGCATGGCGCAGGAGACCGGCGGCCGCCTGTTCGAGGTCAACAAAAAACAGACCGTAGCCCAGATCTATACTCAGATTGCAGAAGAGTTACGTGCCCAGTACCGCCTCGGCTACACCCCTGATCAGACCACAGCAGCCGATGGATACCACCAGATCGATCTGACCCTCCGCAGCCAGAAGAATCTCACCGTCCAGACACGGGACGGGTATTACACCGGTAAATAGCTTGTGCGGGACGGCACAACCGTCTTTTGCTCCCTCTCGCGACGTTTATGCGTCACTATGGAGAGACATCCAGATAGGAACAAGGAAGGTAATCCTCGATGCTCTCCAAAATCCGAACCAATCTCGTCCCAGTCGCGACCCTCGCCCCCATTCTCCTCGTTTTGGGAGCTTCGCTGTCCATGGTTGGCTGCAAAGAGAACAAACCGGCCACCGTCGCTGGTCCGACAGAGCCCAACCAGCCCACCGCTGCCACCCCACCTGTCTCAACGGAGGCTACGCCAGCCCCCATTCCCGCCGTCAAGAAGGACCTCTACTCCGAGACCGCAGATCCCAAGGCCGACATCGCTGCTGCCCTCAAACAGGCCGCTCGCGAGCACAAGCGCGTCATCCTCGACTTCGGAGGCGACTGGTGCGGCGACTGCCAGGTCCTCGACATCTACTTCCACCAGAGCCCCAACGCCGAGCTCCTCGCCAAAAACTTCGTCATCGTCCACGTCGACATCGGCCGCATGGACCACAACGTAGACATCGCCGAGAAGTACCACGTCCCCATCAAGAAGGGCGTTCCCGCCCTCGCCGTCCTCGACGCGAAGGGCAAGCTCCTCTACTCGCAGGAGAACAAGGAGTTCGAGAACATGCGCAACATGGTCTCCGAATCCGTCACAGAGTTCCTCAATAAGTGGAAGGCTTAAGCCCTCCTCCACTCCACCCTGTATCCTTACGGGCAACGCCCGTGAGAAGACTCTTCCGCATTCCGGCGATCTTCCACCGCGCTCTTCGCCGCGCGGTGGATCACGACTGTTTCAACCTCGCCCAATCGGCTGCCTACTCCGCCATGGTGTCGCTCTTCCCGGCGCTTATCGTCGCGGCGGCCGTTATCGCCTTTCTTCCCGATACCGCCCCCATCCGCTCCCAGCTTGGCGCTTTCTTCGACCGCGTCCTCCCTCCTGACGTCACCCCTCTGCTCGAGAGCTACTTCAATACATCTCCGCACAGCCCCAAATCCACGCACGCCCTCATGCTGGCCTTACTCGTCAGCGTCACCGGAGCCTCCAGCGTCATCGCCACCTTCATGGAAGGCCTCCGCCGCGCCCACAATCTTCCCCAGAACTGCTGGACCTTCTGGAGGCGGCGTAGTCGCGCCTATGCTCTCGTCCCTTTGTCGCTCGTCCCCCTCGCCATTGCCAGCTTGCTCATCGTCTTCGGTCACATCATCACCGCATGGATCGCCATGCACGTCATACCCTCTGTCCGCACCCCGGTCTATATCATTGCGCTGCTCATTCGCTGGACCATCGCCCTCACCGGCAGCGTCGGCCTCATAGCCCTCATCTATCACATGGGCACCCCCCTCCAGCAGTCGTGGAAACGCACCCTCCCCGGAGCCATCACTGCCACCGTCATGTGGTTCCTCACCACCCTGGCCTTCGGCTGGTACGTCACCCGCTTCGCCAACTACTCCCAGGTCTACGGCTCTCTTGGGGCGGGCATCGCACTCCTCTTCTGGCTCTACATCATCTCCCTCAGCATCCTCTGCGGAGCCGAATTCAACTACGAGTTCCACGCCCACTTCCACGGCGGTTTTTTACCCCCCGTTCACCCCCATTCAACCGATTCAACCCCACACACGCCCACACACGGGTAAAATTGCCAACGGCAGCAAAAACTCACTGGTCATACCATCCAGGGCATAGCGATGGTTAGAAAGCACACGGCAAGCTACTCCATGAATACTTCTCTGAAACTTATGTCGAACGATGCCTCTCCTGTTGGAATGGAACGTACCCGTCGTGCCAAGATCGTTGCTACCCTCGGGCCCTCCTGCAGTTCCACCGAAGTCTTTCGTCAGCTTGTTCGGGCTGGTCTTGATGTAGCTCGCCTCAACTTCTCGCACGGCACCCATGCCCAGAAGACCGAGCTCATCCGCATGGTCCGTACCGTAGCGAAGGAGGAGGGCAAGCCCATCTGCATCCTCGCGGACCTCCAAGGGCCAAAGATCCGCACCGGCAAGCTCAAGGGACACAAGCCCGTCCAGCTCGTCGCCGGCAAGCGCCTCACCATCACCCCCCGCGAGATCGAAGGCACCGCCGCCCTCGTCGGCACCACCTTCAAGACCCTCGCCGAGAACCTCGAGCCCGGCTCCCGCATCCTCCTCTCCGACGGCCTTATCGAGCTGCGCGTCGAGCAGGTCAAAGGCGGTGACGTCACCTGCATCATCGTCAACGGCGGCACGCTCGGCGAGAACAAGGGCATCAACCTCCCCGGCATCCCCGTCAAGGTCCCCTCGCTCACAGAAAAGGACGAGGAAGACCTCGTCTTCGCCATCGGCCAGGGCGTCGACACCGTGGCCGTCTCCTTCGTCCGCACCGCCGACGACATCCGCCACGTCAAGAACCGCCTCGCCGCCCTCAAGTCCGACGCCTGGGTCATCGCCAAGCTTGAAAAGCCCCAGGCCATCGAGCACCTCGACAGCATCCTCGAAGTGACTGACGCCATCATGGTCGCCCGCGGCGACCTCGGCGTCGAGGTCCCACCCGAGAAGGTCCCCGCCATTCAGAAGCACATCATCCGCCGCGCCGCCGAGTACCGCAAGCCCGTCATCACCGCGACGCAGATGCTCGAGTCGATGATCGAGAACCCGCGCCCCACCCGCGCCGAGGCCTCCGACGTAGCCAACGCCATCTACGACGGCACCGACTCCGTCATGCTCTCCGGCGAGACCGCCGCCGGAAAATATCCCGTCGAGGCCGTCGCCATGATGGCCAAGATCGTCACCGAAACCGAGCATCAGATCCGTATCGAACCCCGCTCCGCTCTCGGTCATCCCGCCAGCGTCCGGCTCTCCATCGCCGAGACCATATGCGAGTGCATGTCGCACGCGGCGGACGATCTGGATGTCGCAGCCATCGCCATCTTCACCGAGACCGGCACCACCGCCCGCCTCCTCTCCAAATACCACCCCGAGCCGCCGATCTTCGCGC
>Ga0193743_1000794_pt1 | contig 24706 bp, 17 predicted proteins | sample L2c2metaG_FD_143038 | JGI IMG/M metagenome (GOLD analysis project Ga0193743, IMG submission 143038) | Soil microbial communities from a riparian zone of the East river system, Colorado, United States - L2c2 | ecosystem: Environmental > Terrestrial > Soil > Riparian zone | place: USA: East River...
GTGTGAATCCCAGTCGTGCATGAAGCCGTGGCCGCGCTCCTCGACCCAGTGGTCGAAGTCGGCGGAGGTGATTTTATTGGGCCAGTTGAGGACGGGATCGTTGGGGACGAGGATGGATACCTTGTTGTCCTCTTCGACAACCTTTTCGGGATCACCGGAGAGGGTGAGCGGATAGGGGCCGTAGTTGTGGTCGTACTCGGGAGTCTGGTACTGGACGACGACGGTTCCGCCGTTGTGCACGTATTCGAGCAGACGGTTGTTGAAGGTCTTGAGTTCGGGACGCGCCGCATAGGCACGGATGCCGAGAATAATGGCGTCGTAGTGAGACAGGTCTGCGGAGGCTATCTCCCCCGCGGAGAGCATGGTGGGATGGATGCCGATATCTTCCAGCGAGGTGGCGACGTCATCGCCGGTTCCCATCACATAGCCGATGTTGAGATTCGGCGAGGTCTTTACGTCGACGCCGGTGGTGCGGTATGTGGCTGGACGATAGTGCGGATAGGGCCGCAGGCCGGGATAGCCGACGGTCTGAAAGCCCTGGGTGAACTTCTCGCCATTGAATTCGGCGACTGCGGTTATGGTGTAGGGCTTTGTCTGCACCTGTTGCGGCTGGACGTGGAAGGTAAGATTCTGGTCCTCTCCTTCGCGCATGGTGGCAAAGTCAGCAACCTCGGGAGTGGACTTCCAGCCGGGAGGAAGGTCGAGCCGGAGAGTTCCCTTGGCAGGTCCCTTGACGCTGCTGTGCAGCTCGACGTGAAGCTCGATAGCGGAGTTGTTGAGGGGGACCACCCCGGCATAGGGAGTGACCGTCAGCGAGATGGCTGGGGCGATGAGCAGGGGCTCGAGGACAGGTCCTTCCCCGTTGATGCGGTGCACGGTTTGGACGACACCCGCCAGCCTAATCGCCACATCGTGATATGTAACCGTAGCCGTGGCAAGAAGCGGATACGGGCGCGTAGGGAGGTTGAGGTAACGGGGGTCGTTGATGTCGTAGTAAGACTGTTTCAGGGACGGTCGACTGAAATAAGGCCGGGTGAGTTCGGCGGTGCGGGGAACGGTGACATCGAAGGATTGATCGCGGGTTCCGCCGGGGGCGAGCTGGCCGACGGCAGAAGCTTTCGGAGCGATGGTAAAGCCGGTTCCGGCCTCGGAGACGACGTTGACCGCGGAAAGGGAGACGGGGTCAGCACCCTGGTTGGCAATGTGGACTGTGACGGCGACCTTGTCTCCGGGAACAACGGTCTGCGAAGTGGGCAGCTGCGTAGAAAAATCACCGAAAGGCCCTGTGCGGCCTGTTCCGGCGGAGCCCTCTATGGTGTTGGCGAGCAAGGCCAGGCCAAGGGACTGTTGCAGAGCGAGATTGAACTGCTGCTGCTTGATCGTCAGCTCGTGCGTCATGTTGTAGCACGCGGCTGCCGGCAGCTTGCTGCTGGCGATCTCCTCAAGGAGCGTGTTGGTTTCGGAAAGGCCTTTAGCGAGGATAGGTGCGATGGTTGCGGGGATGGCTGCATTGAAACCGCTGAGAGCCGATTCAACTGTAGCGTTGAGGGCATTCAGCTTTTCGCGCCACGAGGTCTGCTCGCTCGCAGGGGCATAAGAGGCGATGCCAGCCAGGGTGATGTCGATGCCGTCGAAGAAGGTCTTCTCCTTCGAAGAGGCGGGAGGCGTAGAGATGATAGGGAGTGGAGAAGGCGCGCGGCAGCGGCACGGCGATGCCGCCGTTCTGGGTCTTCTGCTCGTTGAGCCCCTCGCGCGAGAGCTGCAAATACGAGGTTCCGAGCATGGGATTGTAGTTGCCGCTGGGGATCTCGACGGTCGTTGAAGGAACGCCCTCGATCCAGGTGCTGTCGACGTAATTGCGGAAGCGGGCAGGCGCGTAATGGCCCGTGGCGTAGTCGTAGATTCCCTTTTCGGAGACGCGGGCGAAGGGGACGCGGCCGTAGACCTTGAGCGGCGACCAGGGGAGCAGGCCTGCCTTGATCTGATCGGGGAAGACTTTGGGATCGCCCGCCATCGCGTAGACTCGCTGCGCCATGTAGCCGGCGACCTGATGGTGTCCGTGGCCGTCGGAGACGTTGCCCGCAAAGACGCTGGTGACGACGAGCGGCCGCTGGATGCGGATGGCGCGAACGACGTCGTAGAGGACGCGCTCTTCGCCCCAGGTCTTGAGGGCTTCCTCGATGGTTTTGGAGAAGCCGAAGTCGGCTACGCGGGTCCAGTACTGATGAATGCCGTAATAGTCGCCGGCGGCGAGGAGCTCCTGGGTGCGGAGAGTTCCGAGCTGATCCCAGAAGTCGGAGGTCATGACGTTCTGTCCACCTTCACCGCGATTGAGCGTAAGCAGGGTGGTATCGACGCCCTGGCCGCGGCTTTCATACGTGAGCGTGCCGCCATCTTCGTCGTCAGGATGTGCGGTGACCATGGCGAGCGAGGCCCGAGTGTGGAGCTTCTGCAGCGTCTGCGAGAGGCCTGTCGATCCGCGATCTACAGAGAGGGGGCGCGCATATGCGGACTGATAGGGAGCAGGCCCGGACTGCTGAGCCACGACGGCTTCCCCCTGCAAAGCGAAGGACAAGGTAAGGATCGTGGCGATGGTCCCGCGGCGGACTTCAGGTCTCATGAACGAAAGGCTCCTGGAGATGCGACTCTTTGCTACAGATGATCTTCTGTTTGGTTAGGGTGCTTTATGAGAGTCTCATTCTTTGTTTGGTAATGGATACCAGACGCCTATAACTTTGTAAAGATTATTAACAAATTTAGGATATGATGTCTCGACAGACGCCCTCATGCGAATCCAGTCCACCCCATCTGTTCAATATCCATCAGGATCCGCGGTACAGCCTTCGCGGCCGTCGCATCTGCGCCAGGCGAATGCGCGCGGACTTCTGCGACTGCTGCGGGAACATAATCCCTGTTCGAAGGCCGATCTGGTGCGACTGTCCGGATTGAGCGCACCTACCGTTTCAAGCGCTGTGGCCTATCTGGAGTCGCTGGACCTAGTAGAGAATCTTGGAGATGGGGAGTCGAGCGGTGGACGGCCACCCGAGATGCTGCGCTTCAACGCCAACCGCGGCTATGTAGCCGGAGTAGACATAGGTGGCACGCGACTGCGCATGGTTCTGGCGGATCTGAATGGACACATTGTGACGCAATGGGCGACACAGTTCACGGAGCGGCAGAGAGCGCCAAAGGCAGTGTGCGCGTTGGTCCATGATGGACTGAAGATGATGTGCCAGGAAGTCTCGACCTCGATGAAGAAGGTACTGCACATCACGGTAGGCGCGCCGGGCGTAACGAATGTGAACTCCGGAATGGTGCTCTCCGCGCCGAACCTGCGGGACTGGAACGACGTTCCCTTGCGAACGATGATCGAGCGCGAAGTTGGCATTCCCGCGACGGTGGAGAACGACACAAATCTGGCAGCGGTGGGCGAGCACTGGCGCGGGTCGGCCTCGGGCGTCGAAGACTTTCTGTTCATCGCCCTGGGTACTGGCGTGGGTGCGGGAATCTTTCTGCGTGGACGGCTGCATCATGGCGCGAACTGGAGCGCGGGCGAGATTGGCTATGCCGCCGTGAACGGACGTCCAAGGCAAGTCCTGGAGGTCCATGCGGCAGGGCAGATGGAAGGTGCGATCGGCGGTCTGGGCATCGAGGCCGAGTGGAGAAGGCTGCTGGGGCGCGAGCGACGCTCCAATATGCACGAGCTCGCAAAACTACGCGCGACCGAGATCTTTGACCTTGCTGTAGACGGCGACCGACTGGCTGCACAGATTGTGCAGTATGCGGCACAGATTCTGGCGGACTGTATTGTGGACATGTCCCTGACGCTGGACCCGGAGGTCGTCATTCTGGGCGGCGGCGTGGGCTCGCATCCGGAGCTTTGTAGAAGCACCGAGAAGCTGCTGGCGCGCAACGAGTTCGCAAAGCCGCAAGTGCGGTCGAGTTCGCTGGGGACACAGGCGCAGCTTCACGGTGCAATCTCGGTCAGTCTTTCCGCCACCGAAGCTCGCCTGCTGGACTAACCCGAGAATCCAGAATTTTATTGACAGTCTTCCAATGTTTCACTAGTGTGAAGGCACCTTAACACTTCCTAAATAGGTTTTACTAAGTTTTCCGTCCCGGGCAGCTTTCGCGACAGCAGCTTTAGCTTTCCAGATTGCAAGATCCGTTTTGACGGTCCCAGGAGGCACACCTTGTCGACTCTTCGCAGTGTCCGAATCTCCCTTCTTGGAGCCGCGCTCTTCGCGGGACTCCCCGTTCTGATCGCACCTGCAATGGCCTGGGGTCAGTCACAATCCATCAACGGCACGATCCGCGGACATGTGACGGATGCGAGCGGTGCTTCCGTAGCCGGTGCCAGTGTCACCGTCACCAATGCCGAGGTCGGCTATAGCCGGGCGATTCAAACGGGAGGGGATGGCTATTACGTACTCGTCAATCTTCCTCTGGGAACCTATAGCGTCTCGATCACAAAAGAAGGTTTTTCTACGGCACACTACGATCAGATCGCATTGTCTGCCGGCAAAGAGGCTACGTTGGACAGCTCGCTTTTAGTGGGAAGCGCGACCGAGCAGATTGAGGTGATCGCGTCGACCACGAATATCGATCCTTCGACGCTCAACGTACAGCGGACGCTGGATTCACGCGAGATCGAAAACCTTCCGCTGACTTCGAGGAATCCATACAACTTCATCCTCTTTCAGCCGGGCGTGAGCGGCCATCCTAACCAAGAGTTGGGGATCCCGCGCACGATCAATACCAATGGCTTGCTGGATCGAATCAATTACCAGATGGATGGCATGGTGAACACCCAGAGCGATCGTATCGGCCTGCGCCTGTTCCCGATCGGCAACATCTTCGTCAAAGAAGTCCAGACGGTCTCCAACAGTTTTGCTCCGGAGTTTGGCTGGACCTCCGGAGACGTTTATAACGTGATCTCCAATAACGGAACCAATAACTATCACGGATTGTTTCAATGGCTCCGCCGCTGGCAGGACGCGACCGCGTATCCATTCTTCGCCGATAAAACGAAGGCGAAGCCGAACCTGGAACTGGAGGATTACTCGGCGAATCTGGGTGGTCCTGCGATCAAGGACAGACTGTTCTTCTTCGGATCCTATGAGCACGTGGTGCGCGGACAGCCTGCGCCAGTCACGATTACACCTGCGAATATTCAGGCTCTAGGACTGACGCCCGATCAGGTTGCGGCAGCGCCCGGCCTGCTGCACGGCACCTTTGTGCTGGGACGCGGCGACTGGACCATCAACCAGAAGAACTCGCTGTTCGTACGTTACAACTACTTCAAGAATGACTTCCCGTTCAACACGCAGGTGGGCGGCATCAATACGCGAAGCACCGGCGTTGACTTTCTAGACCGCGCCCACGTGATCGGTATGCAGTTGACCTCTACGATCAACGATCATCTGGTGAATGAACTTCGATTCTCCTGGCCGTTCCGCAACAACTCGCACTTTCCCGGACCCCAGGGCGGAACTGACCCAGCCATTATCATCACCAACATCGCAGCCCTGGGAGCTTCCAACATGGGCGGAGATCAGTACACCGACAAGGTCCCCAGCGGAAGCGACAACGTAACCTACGTTCGGGGAGCCCACACAATCAAAGGCGGATTCAGCCTGGCGCAGCTGATCAATCGTCAGCGTCTTGTAAGCTTTAATACCTACACCTTCCGCAGCGTCGCAGACTATCTTGCGGCCAAAAATGGAACCAACCCTTACAGCTATAGTCAGTTTGCCCGCCAGCAGGACAAGACCGGGATTGGGTATGCCTCGTTATTCTTCGGAGCCTATATTCAGGACACCTGGCAACTCTCACGAAGGCTGGTGGTTGTTTACGGTGGCCGCTATGATCGTTTCAAGGGACCGCAGGCGAATCCAAATGCACCCTTTGTAAACTCGCAACATTTCAATACGCCGAATACCAACTTTGCACCTCGTCTGGGTTTCACATACCGGCTCGACGACAAGACGGTTCTGAAGGCATCCGCTGGAATGTTCTATCAATCGACCCCAACGAATCTCTGGTTCAATGCGCTGAACCTGGATGGATCGAATCGCACCAACAGCTTTACGATCACACAGCCTGCCGGCGCTACCAGTGGCGTTCTGGCGTTCCCGAATATTCCTGCAAGCGGCGTGGGGGCACGACAGAACGTAACCACTGTCTCCCCAACGTTCAGGAACGAATACACCTGGAATGCGACGATGCAGCTCTCGCATGAGTTCAGCCGCTATGACACGTTCATGCTGGGCTATATCATGACGAGCGGTCGCAATCTGCAGTATCAGCACAACATCAACGTCAAAAATCCGATCCGGTTCCTGGCGGATGGGCGCCCCGTCTTCGACACTGCGGTCAATGCAAATTCGCGCGTGGATACGAGATTCGATCAGATCAACCAGGTTGAATCGGGAGCGAATACAAGCTTCAACGCGCTTCTCGTGAACTACACTCGTTCGCTAGCCCGAGGCATCCAGATCAACGCGAACTACACTTGGTCGCACACAATCTCGGATGGCCCTGAGGTGAACACGTTTGAACAAAGCGTGGGCATCGAAGATCCGACGAATCTGAAGCGCGATCGCGGCAACAGTCTCGTGAATCATCCGAATGCGTTCAACCTGACCGCAGTGATGGAGCCGACGTTCACCCTGAGCAACCGCTTCCTGAACTCAGCTGCCAATCACAACATGATTGCGCTGCTGGCCAATGTCAGCTCGGGCGACCAGGCAAGCATTCTGACAGGCGTGACGCTGAATGGAGACGCCTCGACACAGGCTGTTACACGGCCCGCGTTTGTGGGGAGAAACACAGTGCGCTCCCCCAGTGTCTATCAGATCGATGGACGTTATACGCGAACCTTCCCTAAGCTGTTCGATCGCCTCTCCACGTCGTTCCTGCTGGAGGCGAATAACATCTTCAACCACACCAACGTAACCGGCATAGCCACGACGCAGGCCGTCAATACAACAACAGGTATTGCGACCGGAGCGGCGCCGACCATCGTTCGCAGTTCTGTGCTTGAGGCTCGCATCGTTCAATTCGGCGTTGCAGCTCGCTGGTAGTCAATCGCGGTGACGTAAACCGATCATGGTTTACGTCACCTATTTTTTTGTCTTGAAACGGGTAATGTAGAAGGAAGATTCATGAAGCCCTCGGAGCAGAAGACCAAGTTTCCAGCGCCCATCTATCGCGATACCGTGCTGGCTCCGGTCTTTGCCGATGCGAAGCGGTATTTCCTGGAGCCGCTGCTGGAGATCGAGTACGCGCATACGCTGATGCTCGCGCGCCAGAGAATCATGCCGGAGAATGAGGCCGCGGCCTGCATTCGGGCGCTCGACGGTCTGGACCGTGATGCAATAAAGACGGCAGAGTACGACGGAAGCTTTGAGGATCTCTTCTTCTATCTGGAGAAGAAACTTGCGGCCGCCTGCGGCGAAGAGGTTGCCGGAAAGATGCACACGGCACGCAGCCGGAATGACATCGACCTTACGATGTATCGCATGGTTCTGCGCGGAAGGCTGATGCAGATGTTCGAGTCCCTGCTGGGACTGAGGAGCTTTCTGGTCGAGCTGGCATGGACGCATCGTGAGGCGTTGATGCCTGCGTATACGCATAATCAGCCGGCACAGCCGACGACGCTTGGCCACTACCTGATGGCTTATATCGAGATCCTGGAGCGCGATGCGGAGCGTATCCGTGAGAGCTATGCGCGGGTGAATTGCAGCCCGCTGGGAGCCTGCGCGATTACGACGACGGGATTTCCGATCGACCGGAGTTTTACGGCGGAACTGCTTGGCTTTGACCGGCTGCAGATGAACTCGTACGGCGCGATTGCGGCGACGGATTATCTCGTGGAGAGCTGCGGGGTGCTGGCGACCGCGATGCTCAGCCTGGGAAGATTTACGCAGGATCTTTTGCTGTGGAGCACGGTGGAGTTCGGCTATCTGCGGTTGAGCGACGGTTATGTGCAGATCTCGAGCATCATGCCGCAGAAACGAAATCCTGTTCCGCTCGAACATGTTCGCGTGCTGGCCAGCCGTGCGCTGGTGGAGGCGCAGGGTGTTGTGGGGAGTCTGCACAATACGCCGTTCGCCGATATGAATGACGCGGAAGACGATCTGCAACCACTGGTTTATACCGCCTTTGACGATGCAGAACGCAGCATTCGCCTGCTTACCGGGGCTCTCGGAGAGGCGGAGTTCAACACGTCGAGGATGGCGGCGGCTGCGGACGAAAATTTTCTTCCTGTCACGGAACTGGCCGACACCCTGGTACGTGCAACCGGCATGAGCTTTCACGCCGCGCACGGAATTGTGAGCGGCGCTGTGCGTGAGCTGGATGGAGTGTACGATGCAGATGCCATGACGACTATCATCGAGCGTGAGCTGAAGGGCGAATTCACGCTACCTCGTAATCAGATTCGGGGAGCACTGAGCGCGAAGAACTTCGTTGCAGTGCGAAAGATTCCTGGCGGGCCGGCCGCTGAGGTTCTCGGTCCAGAGATTCTGCGTGCTCGGGATGCTGTATCGGGCGATCAAAGATGGATTCGCGAGAGAAGGCAACGGCTTGCAGACGCCCAAGATGCGATGAGGGTTGAGTGCGACAGGTTGACAGGGCGGCTGAATGAACGTTAAACACTCCCGGACGCCGCTCGCGGATGGAAAGCCGGTGGAGCTGCAACGTGGGCTTTCCACGTCGTCTGCGCTTGGCCTGAACGTGATCGGAATGGTTGGAGTGGGTCCGTTTGTCACGCTTCCACTCATCATTGCCGCGATGGGCGGACCGCAGGCAATGCTGGGCTGGATCCTGGGCGCCGCACTTTCGTTGTGCGATGGAATGGTGTGGAGCGAGCTGGGGACGACTTATCCCGAAGCCGGAGGATCGTACGCCTATCTGAAACATCTTTATGGTGAGCGCGGGCTGGGACGTGTCTTCTCGTTTCTTTATGCGTGGCAGATCCTCTTCAGCTCGCCGCTATCGATCGCTTCGGGATGCATCGGGTTCTCGCAGTACGTGTCGTTCTTTCTTCCAAATTCAGGCAGCCCTTTCTTTTCCTCCAGATTCCTGGGCGTCCCCATTGTGTTGAGCGGACAGACTCTCATTGCCATGGGAGCGTGCGCGCTAGCACTGGCTGTGCTTTATCGAAGCATCATCGCGATCGACAAGATCATTCGCTGGCTCGGCGTTGCAGTCGTGCTGACGTTGGTCTTCATCATCTTTGCCGGATTTACTCATTTCGATTCGAAGATTGCTTTCAGTTTCCCCGCGGGAGCCTTCCAGCTGAACACTGAGTTCTTCATGGGGCTTGGGGCGGGATTGCTGGTTGCGGCGTATGACTATGGCGGATATTACAGCGTCTGTTTCCTGGGTGCGGAGGTTCGCGATCCTCAGAAGACGATTCCCCGAGCTGTGCTGGGATCGGTGGTGATTGTCGGCACACTATACCTTCTGATGAACATCAGCGTGCTAGGCGTGCTGCCGTGGCAAGAGATGATGCATGACAACGGCAGCCATGCACGGATGTTCACCATGGCCGTGTTTATGGAGCGGCTCTACGGGCACGGGGCAGCGGGAGTGATCGTAGTGCTGATTGCGGTGGCGGCGCTGTGCTCGGTGTTTGCGTTGCTGCTCGGCCAGTCGCGAATCCCCTTTGCGGCGGCGCGCGATGGAAACTTTCCTGGCTGGTTTGGCGCGATCCATCCGAAGCTGAGGATGCCGCATCATGCCTTGCTGACGCTGGGTACGATGACGATGATCTGCTGCATCTTCCGGCTGCAGGAGGTGATTACCGCCCTTGTCGTGATCCGCATCCTGTTCCAGTTCTTGCTGCAGGGCCTGGCGGTGTTGTTGCCGAAGCACAGGCGAGAGCGGAAGGTGCGCGGGTATCGGATGCCGCTGTATCCGCTTCCCGCTTTACTCGCGCTTGCCGGATTCCTCTTTATCCTGTTTTCGCGAACGAATTTCTTTCGAGAGATCAGGACGGCCGGCGTGATTCTACTGGCCGGGCTCATTGTCTACGGAGTTCGCTTCCTGGGCGGCAGCCGTGGCAACAGCATCGCGACTCAACCAGAGGCCTGAGTTGCGATCGCTACTTTAACAGATCGCGATAGTCTTCGCGGGTGGGCGTGAAGACATCGAGAACCTCTGAGGGTTCAAGAGCGGACGCCTGATGTTCAACGCCTCCATCGACAATGAAGCTATCGCCTGCGTGAACATCGATGACCTTGCCGGCGATATCGACGCGAATGGCTCCCTTGATGACATAGACGAGCTGATGATGCGGATGGCTGTGACGGGCGCCAACCCAATCCGCCTCGAAAAAGTGGCGGATGAGCATGAGCTGGTCGGTGTTGGCGAGAACCTGCCGGCGCATACCGGGCTCGGGGGTGAAGGTCTTCGGGTCCTGGTTACGTATAAAGCTCATGCTGTTTTCCATGTCTTCAGTTTACGTCGTGAGTTGCGATTTAAAAATTAAGAGAGCGAGCGGTCTGACAGCTCGCCTTCTCATCGTCCCTCGATTGGCTACGGCGTCGACGTATGTGGATAGTCCACGCGGATAGAGAGAATCTCGTACGGAGTGATATGCGCCGTGACTTTGTCCCCGGAGAGCGGGAGGGGTGAGCCTGTGGGCTTCTCCATCAGGTTCGTCTCGGTTGCGGCCGTGGCTCCTGCGGGAACCGTGAAGGTGACGTCGCCTTGCTTGCCGGCCCACTCAAAGACGCGGAAGATCAGGCCATTGTCGTCCTCGGCCCTCTTGACGGCGGTGAGGACGACGTTCTCAGGCGAGACCGAGGCGTAGGAGTGCGCGAGCGGAAGCGAGCCAGCATGGGGAACAAGCTGCTGCGCGCGCAGCTCGTAGTTGTACTGATAGCCATGACGCTCGGTGAGAGCCTGCTTCCAGCTTCCGGCATGAGGATAGAGAGCATAGCTGAAGTGCTGATGGCCCTGATCCGCGTCCGGATCGGGCCAGGTGGCCGAGCGCAGAAGCGTGAGCCGCAGCGAGTTGCCGACGGCATCGTAGCCATACTTCGCCTCGTTCAGCAGGCTGAAGCCGTGTTTGGCATCGCCGAGATCGGCCCAGCGCAGGGCGGGAACCTCGAACCTTGCCTTCTCCCAAGAGTTGTTGCGGGTTGTGGGACGCTCGATGCTTCCGTAGGGAATCTCATAGGTCGCGATAGGTCCGGAGGCAGCAAGGGGAAAGGCTGCCTTAAGCAGAACGTGTTTCTCGTGCCAGTCGATGTCGTTGATGATGTCGACGGTGTCCGTATCGGCGTAGAGCTGGATGTCCTGAACGAACTTCGAGCTCTGCCAGGTACGAGTTACGCGGATGACGGCACGCATCGGTCCCTTCTCAACCAGTTCGACAGAGTCGACTTTGTCGATGGGGGTCATGTGGTCGAAGGTGCCGGGATCGATGTTCCAGGCGTCGTAATCCTTCGGTAGATCCGCAAATGTCTGGAGCTGATTGCCGCAGGCACCTTTGGCCAGCGATTCGAACTTCGCCTTCTTGTCGTAGAGGCTGGTGATGCAGCCGTTTTTAGGATCGACCTCGACGCGAAGAAATTCATTCTCCATCTTCGTGTCGCTGGCCTTCAGATCGCTCTTGAAGGGTTTTTCTCCAGGAACAGCGTGCAGCACCTGATATCCCAGCGAGGGAACATCGTGGGCCTGGACCAGCAGCTTGTAGGTTCCGGTCTTCTCATCGCTTGAGAGGATCTTCGTCGGCACCACCTTGTCGTGCTCGTCGAGCAGAGAGATACCGTTGTCGGAGTTGTTCGGCATCTGCACGTTTACAGTCGTCACGCCGGTGTGCTCCCACGCCAGCGGATTGAAGACGAAGACGGGGACATCGCCCGCAGCTTTCGTGTTTACGTTTGCGGCGAGGGTGTGGAGCGAGTGAGAAGAGATCTCGTTGGTCTCGAGCCGCACCTGATCGAACTCGGCCTGGGCCTCTTTATAGATGATGCCGATGCCCGAGCCCGCGGCGAGATCGTGGAAGCCGTTGAAGGCGATCTTCTTCCATGCATCCGTGAACTGGTCGTTGGGGTAGGGGTTGCCGTTGAGCCATGCGAGTGAGGCATACTTCTCCGCATTGATGGTCTGCTCTTCACTCTCGCGCATGTTGCGCTTGTGCTGGGCCTGCGTAGTGAATACTCCGCGATGGTACTCGAGGTACATCTCGTCGTCCCACGTGGGAATACCGATCCTGTCGGCATCGGCTTTGGGCTCCTTATAGCCCTTGGCGATGGAGGTGTAGTCCCAGGTGGAGGAGGTGGAGGAGAGCTTCTGCTCGATGCCAGTGAAGTAGCTCTGGGCTGTGCCGAACTGAAGCTTCGGAACGATCATGCCGTCCTTCGCCCAGTGGTTGCCTTCGTCGAGCATGGCGCGAGTTGGACCGCCGCCGTGATCGCCGATGCCGTATAGATCCATCATCTGTTCCATGCCCGGTGAACGCTGACGAGCGGTCGCCAGGTCGGCGGAAAGACGGATGGGGTTCAGATTGTTATTGGCATAGTCGTGTGGGAAGTAGGTAAGAACCTTGCTGCCGTCAGGCGATTTCCACCAGAAGAGCTTGAAGGGCAGTTGGTTGGTGTCGTTCCAGGTCATCTTCTGGGTGACGAAGTAGTCCATGCCCGAACGCTTGTAGATCTGAGGAAGCTGCCAGTTGTAGCCGAAGGAATCGGGATTCCAGCCGATGCGGACGTCGACACCATACTCCTTCTGGAACCAGCGCTTGCCGATCAGCAGCGAGCGGACCTGCGATTCGCCGTCGGGCATGTTGAGATCGGGCTCGACCCACATGCCGCCAACGATCTCCCATCGTCCTTCCTTGATGCGCTTCTTGATCTCGTTATTGATGGCCGGATACTTGTTGGCCATCCATTCGTTGTAGGCGGCAGCGGACTGCGTATAGGTGTAGTCCGGGTATTCGTTCATCAATTGCAGGGCGGTGGAGAAGGTGCGCTTGACGACATCGACGGTCTCGGAGACCGGCCAGAGCCAGGCCGCGTCGATGTGCGAGTTGCCGGTGAGATGGATCGTCGCCTGCTGCAAAACAGGCTTCAGGGTCTCGAGCTTTTCGCGGGCCGTATCGAGCGACGAGTCGAACTTCGGCTGATTGTTGGAGTCGAGCGCGGCGAGATCGACGGCACCGATGGATTGCTCGAGCGTAGCCATGTCCTGTTTGGGCTGCTTTGAGAGCGACGGAAGAAGGACGGCGGTGGAGAGAAACTCAATTCTCAGATCCGAGGGATTCGGACGCCCCTTGGCGAACTCGATGCGCGTGGAGACGGAGGAGAAGTTCTTGGTATCGACAGTCTGAAGAAGTTTTACAGCGACGAGAATCTTGTCGCCCGGCTTGGCCTGATCGAAAAGAACTATGGGTTCGAGATCATCGCCAAGCGCAACCCGGCGCCCATTGAAGTAAATAATCTCCGGCACGGGACCGTTGGCATTCGCACGAAACTGGAACCAGATACGCGCGCCTGTGAGGTCGTATCCATTCAGCGTCTTCGGCACCTCAATCAGGCGGCGGTACCAGACTGCCTCAACCGGGGCCTTGCTGTGCGGCTTCGCCTCAGGCCACGAGGAGTCGTTCAAAGCCGGGTCTTCGCCATGCGCCAGATCGCCGATGTGATAGCGCCACTCGTCACCTGGCAGGTTCTCGAACGAGGACAGGCGCTCGATGGTCTTCTGCGATTGCGGCGAAAGCGTATGCAGGATGTCTGAGACCTCTTTCGGCGACTGCGCATAGAGAGCGGACGAGACAAAAGAAGTGAGAGCGAGCAATAGTTTTGCCGTGGTTCGCAACGCAGGAATACGGGGGGAAACGATCAACGGATACGGCTCCTTGTTGGCGATTCTGCGTCGAATCTCGACGAGGTTTAGCAGTAAAGCCGAACAGTGGGAGTCTAACGCACTTTCGCCCTCCGGGCAGGGAGGGCGAAAGTGCAGTGCCTGCATATCCTGTGTGAAGTTTCAGCGCTTCAAAACCGATTCGAGATAGGTGAGTGCGCGGGGATCGCCGGACTGGCCGAGCCAGAAGAAGGCGTCCTTGCGCACGGCGGGATTGGTGTTGGTCTCAGCGACGTGAATTAGTTGCGGAACACCCTCCTCTTTCGGAAGCTGACTCAGAGCGAAGACTGCCTTCTTCTTCACCTGCTGATCAGGATCGTTCTCGATGGCGTTGGTGAGAGCCGCGCTAGCTTTCTTTCCTGCCTTCTGGGCGAGCCAGAAGATCGCCTGGCCGCGAACGCCAGGATTACTGTCGGACTTCGCGAGTGCCAGTAGATCGTCGGTCGCAGCTGGGTCATGGTTGATGGAAAGATCGAAGGCGAGCTTCTCGCGGAGTTTAGGATCCTGCTCGCTGTGAACGAGCTTTTCGAGGGCCAGCAGGCCTTCGTGACCGCGCGCGGCTCCGAGCCAGAAGGCAGCTTTTTCGCGCAGGTGAGTCGAGCTTGGCTGAGCCGCAAGTGTGGCGAGCTCAGAAGTCGCCACAGGGGTAGCGTGTTGCGCCAGAGTGACGAGTGCGCCTTCGCTGACTCGATTCTCAGACGCGGACTGGCTTGCAAGCTGGGCGAGGAAGTGAACGCTGTCCTCTGGCTGGACTCCCGTGAGCCACGTGAAAGAGATGCCTCCCGCATTCATTCGGCAACCCACGTTGGCTGGCCGCACCTTGGTTACGGAGCCATGATCGAGGCGAAGGAGGACATACATCCTGCCCGGCTCGGTCTTCTGGCTGTTCTCGGTCACACCGTCTCGCGACCCTTCGAGCTGAATTTCACCGCAGCATCCATCGTCAGACGATCCGTATGAATCGCCACATGAAGATGAATGGTTTCGCTGAACAGACGGAACTTCATATCCAACCCATAGCTGCTGGTTGGAGTGCTGAAATCGCGTCACCGTCGCGGACAGTCCTGAGCCCACAGACTCAGTGTTGAAATGCGTGTCGGAGACGCGCGGCTGCTGGCCGGAGAAGGCGACGGCAGACGCACTGAGGACGAGAGCTATAGCGAGGTGGCTATTCACGGGACGTACCCTCCTTGTAGGGACGCTGCTACTTGTTGAGGATTTCCATCATGTAGTCGGTGGCTTCCTTGTTGTGCATGAGGCTTAGCTTGGAGACGATGGCCTGCTTCATCTCCGGGTTCTTCTCTGCACGCGCGAGAGCGATAAGGTCATGCGCGTCGCCGGAGAGGAAGAGACCGTCGAGCGCCGCCTTCTTCGATTCGGCATCGGAGCTGTTCTGGTAGGTGGCGACCAGTGCCGGAGCAGCCGAGGCTCCTCCGCTCACTCCTAGGTTGCGGATGGCCTTGCGGCGCAACTCGGGATCCTGCTCGGTCTTCGCGATCTCGCCAAGCACTTCGGCTCCCTTCGGCCCTGATGCAACCAGCGAACCGATGATGGCGGACTTGACCTGGGCGTCCTTCGTATCGTGATAGAGCTGCGAGAGCGCGGAGGTGGCAGCCATGGCTCCAAGCTCCTGAACCGCGGTCCTGGAAAGCATAGCGTTCTGCTCGCTGCGCGCGGCTTCGATCAGTCTGTCCTGCGAGCCTGAGACCAGGTACGACTGCAGGATGGCACGCTTTACCGCTTCGTCCGCTGTATGTTGATAGACATCCGCAAGCGTTGCGGCCGACTGCTTGCCTTTGATGGCTGCATACATGCGAACGGCCCGAATCTGCAGCGCAGGATTCGATTGACCGCGCGCAATCTCTCCGATCAGCTTCTGCGCCTCCGGCGAATTGCTATTCGCCACCACAAAGAGAGCGCGCTCCTTGAGCTTCTCCGAGCCGTTGCCGTTGAGGATCTGCTGGATCGCCGGCATGGCACGTGCCTCGTCCTGCTGCATCAGCGCATTGAGCGCCAGCAGCTTCAGCTCGTCGTCGCCCGTCGATTGCGGCGAGACCGGCTGTCCGCTCCGGCCGCGAATCTCGATGCGAAGCGCGTCGCACTCAGTGATCCAGCGGCTCTGCGGGTATGTGTGGCCAAGGTCGGCGCAGGTTTCAAGAGCGCGGGCCTGCTGGCCCTCCTTGTTCTGCGCGTAGGCCTTCCAGTAGAGCGCGGCGTCGGAGCGGTCTCCATGCTGCGATGCGATCTTCGTAAAGATGGCTTCGGCGTCGGACCAGCGGCTTTCGTTGATGGCGCGGGTGCCATCCGCATAGGGATTACTTCCACGATCGTCGGCAGGCATCTCGTTGAGGAAGGCTGTGTCGGCGAAGACGGCAGGTTGAAGGCAGACCGCAGCGGGTGCAAAGAGTGTGGACGCAAAAAGTGCGGCCGGGAAGATCAAATTGGCTTTCATAGAATGGAGACCCCTTTCGTTGCTGCCGCGACATTCCTCTTCGAATCGCCATCCTCCTGCACCCGGGAGCGGAGGACGCGGACCTCGAAGAGGAGGCCGTCGGTATTCATCTCTTTTTGCAGTTCATCGAGCTTCGCCTGTGAGAGACCGGCGGGCTGGTTCGAAACTTCGATCAGGACGCGCTCCAGATGATCGAGCGCACTGGCGAGGGCGGGATCGCCTGCCTGCTTTACGCTCTCGCGATACAGGCGATTGGTGGAGAGCAGGTCGCGGGCCTCGGCTTGCAGAGGAGCTTCGGTCGAAGGCCCGGCGTGCTTCAACTCAACCAGGAGCCGCTCGGAGCGGTCGAGGTGGTCGCCAAGGACGACCAGCACGACTCGCTGTTTGCCCTGTTCGCCGTTTACGTTGTTCGCTAAGGAAGGCGGCGTGTTGCGATGCTCCCACAATCGTCCCGCAAAGAAGGCTGCTGCGATGACAAACAGGCAGGCTGCTGCGACGGCGAGTCCGCCGCTCCAGGAATGAAGCATGGGATAAAGCGCAAACCAGCTGCTTCTCTTGCGCGGAGCTTCTCGTGGAACTTCGTAGACCGGCACGGAACTCCGTATGGACTGCCACACCTTTGCGCCGTAATCCGCATCACGAGTTGGAGTAGGAGCAGCCACGATCGCCGAGAGATCGCTCGTGAGTGAGGCATAGTCCTTTGCGCAGCCGCTGCATTCGCGCAGGTGCGTATCGATTGCAGCAGGCGATTCGGATTCACCGTAGTAATAGTCGATGAGTTCTTCTTCGTTCAAATGCTTCATGGGTTCACCCGGAGTGGAGCGAGGCTGCGGCGCAGCTTCTGTACGGCGCGAAAGACAGCCTGTTTGGCGGCGTTGGGAGCAATCTCGAGCGCAGCGGCAATCTCTGTCGTGGATCGATCCTCCATGTGACGGAGAATGAAGGCGGTGCGCTCGGTCGCGGTAAGATTTCGCATCGCCGCGGCCTGAAGGGATTCGATCTCGCGGCTGAGCAGCGTTCGCTCGGGGCCGGCCGAGGTATCGGCGACCTGCACCTGCTTTTGTGAGGGATCAGTCTCTTCGCCGATCTGGTACGTTGCGTCGAGTTTGCGTTTGTTGATCATATTGAGTGCGCAATTTACGGCGATTCGGTAGATCCAGGTTCCGAATTCAGATCGCGACTCGAAGCTCTGGAGTCGCTGGTAGCCGCGAAGGAAAGTCTCCTGAACCACCTCGTCCGCGTCGGCCTCGTCGCCGGTGATGCGGAAGGCGACGCGAAAGACGTTCTGGCTATGGCGGGCAACGAGCGTGCCATAGGCCTCTTTGTCTCCGCCCAGTACCGTCCGGACCGTCGCGTGGTCGTTGACTTCCATTCAGCGCATTAGACAAGGAAACAGCTGCGCGGTTAGGAAGTTTTTTTCGAGAGTGGTAGACTCCGCTCGGGTCCTGACGTTCCGGCTTCGACGAAGCACCGAAAGCTTTCCCTCAATCCGTATGACCGCCAAGTAGAAACAATCCCGAAACGAAGCCGGAGCGAAGAACCGGTTATGGAAAAAAGAGATACGCGCTGCCAGATGTTGCGTTGCATCTTCGTGCTGGCTCTGGTCCATACCACCGTCTTTGCGGCTTCCCAGACACCCTCCCCGGCCTCACCGGGAGTCGGATCCTCCAATCCATCTGCGACTTCCACCCCTCCGCCTGCCGCGCCGGTTCTTCCGCCTGATCCGTTTGGACGCGAGACACCGCACGGTTCCGTGCTGGGCTTTCTGCGCGCCGCCGGGAGCCAGGATTACGCCCGAGCCGCGGCTTATCTTGACGGCAAGCGTTCGGAGCATGCATCGGAGGAGTTGGCGCAAAAGCTGAAGTATCTGCTGGATCTCGGCACCTCGACCGACATCGGCGCGATCTCCCGCTCTCCGCAAGGGAATGTCGAAGACCGGCTGCGCGTCTCGCGAGAGAAGGTCGGTACCATCCGAATACCTACCGGCGATCTCGATATCCTGCTCGATCGCATCGAGCGCCCGAATCAGACGCCGATCTGGCTGTTTTCGCAGGAGACTCTCAAGCGCGTACCGGCAGCCTATGCCAGCGTGCAACACCGGGACCTGGCACATTACTTTCCAGCATGGATGTCGCGGTTCCGGCTGCTCGCGGTTCCGTTGTGGCGATGGGCCCTCATTCTCGTCTCCCTGGCCATAATGCTGCTGCTTGCAAGAGTGCTGACACGGGCCCTGATCTGGGCGTTGAAGACCGTGTTTCACAAGCGGATGACGCCAGGCATCCAGGCATCCATAACGGCATTGCGCGGTCCCGTCTTCGGCCTGATGCTTGCAGCCACCATCAGGGTAGGAGCCGGCTACGCCCTTACTGCCCTGAGCCGGAATTACTGGGAGGCTGCCGGCACCACGATTGCGCTTGCCAGCGGAGCGTGGCTGTTGATGAGGTTAAGCGATATCTTCGCGTCCTTTACCTGCCACCACCTGGCGAGCCAGATGCAGGTTGAGCGCATGACCTTAGTCGGCCTGCTCTCAAGACTTTTCAAGATCCTGGTTGGCATCATCCTGGCGATCCTGCTGCTGCGGAATGCGGGGGTCAACGTATCGGCGCTGGTGGCAGGCCTTGGCATCGGCGGCATCGCGCTGGCCCTGGCCGCGCAAAAGACGCTCGCGGATCTCTTCGGTGGAATCTCGGTTGTCATGCGGGGCGCGGTCCGAGTGGGCGACTACTGCACCGTGGCCGGAAAGTCAGGTACGGTCGAGGAGATCGGCATGAGCGCGCTGCGGCTGAGGACGCTCGATCGGTCCGTGGTGTCGATCCCGAATTCCAGGGTCGCGGAGGCGGAGCTGGAGAACTTCTCGATGCGCGACGAATTCTGGATCCACCAGATCTTCACGCTACGATTCGATACGCCTCACACGGTCACGCAGACGGTGCTGAAAGAGATTCTCGCAGTGCTCAGGTCAAGGAAGGATATCGAGCCTGCATCGGCGCGGGCGCGGCTGATTCAGCTCACCACCTCGGGGCCGCAGATCGAGGTATTCGCTTATTTTCAGAGACCCGGAAGCGACTATCCGCAATTTCTCGCGGAGCAGGAGAAGGTCATCCTGGAGATGATGCGCGTGGTCGAAGAGGCGGGGACCAGCATGGCTGCACCCATCGGAGTCATCCGCTTGAACGAAGAACATTCTAAAGGCCTGCAGGAGCAGAGGACCATGGAACGCATCCCGGTTGACACCGCGGACCACGGACTATAGGGTTTAGCCCGGAAGTAACCGCTTACGAACTTCCATTTATGGAGAATTGGAAAGATCCTATGAGTTTTGTCCGAGCAACGAAAACCATCCTCACGGACAGCCACTTTTTGGTACCGTTCTTCGTCCTTCTGGCGGGTGTGGTGCTACTCGTCGTGCTGCACTAAGGTCAAAGCTGGGGTGAGGAGAACGAGTGGCAAGCGTGGTTGAGAAATCGAAACATCAGAATCTGTCGCTGCACGGGCTGGGGGTTATCTGCGGGCTGACGGCAGGAGTATGGCTGGGCGCGGCTGAGGCTCCTACAAAGCTGGTGAATACGGGGCTGTCACCGTTCGCAGTCTCGTTGTGCATGGTGGCGGGAGTCTTTACGGCTCGGTGGACTTTCCCCACCCTGCTCAAAGGCACAGGCTACGTCTTTACAGACCTCATGGAGAAGAAGCACCTGATCGTGTGGGCGCTTCTGGCCGGAGCTCTGTGGGCGGTGGCGAATACCCTGACGGTCTTCGCGATCCGGGATGTGGGACTGGCGGTCGCGTTCCCGCTCTGGAATGCAAACTCGTTGATCGGGCTGCTCTGGGGACGCGTGCTCTTCAAGGAGCTTGAAGGAGCGAACGCCGGCAACATCAGCAAGGTGGTTCTGGGAACCATCGCCATCGTCATCGCCGCAGTCATGCTGGGATTCAGCACGCTTCATGGGCAGACAGCCGCCGGACAACACGCCGTGCGCGGCATTTTGGCTGCGGCGGGCGCGAGCCTGATGTGGGGGACCATGTATGTTCCCTACCGCAAGGCGTACATCAGCGGCATGAATCCGCTCTCGTTCGTCACGGCCTTCACCGTCGGCGAGCTGGGAACCGTTCTCGGCCTGACGCTGGCACTGGACGGCGGAATCCATTCGCCATCCTTCGCGCTGTTTCATCAGCCGGGGCTGGTGTTCTGGCTCTTTCTTGGTGGATTCGTCTGGGTGATCGGGGATCTCTTCCAACAGTTCGCGGCGAAGTACCTGGGCATCGGCCGCGGGATTCCTTTATCCAATACCAATCAACTCTGGGGACTGGCGTGGGGCGCCCTGGTGTTCGGCGAGCTTGCCGGAGCGGATTCGCGGCACCGGTTGCTGGTGATAGGCGGCTCGCTGATCATGATCCTCGGAGCGATGGCGATCGGGACGGCAGTGGCCTCGGCCCGCGAGCAGACCTCGAACAACGAAGCGGTGCTGCGGGAGTGCGATCGCTACGGGCTGGATTACAACCGTACTCTGGCCGCACAGGCCGGGGACGAGTTTGGCGGCCGCGACGAGCGCCGGCGCTGGTGGGACTACGCGATTGTTCTGGCAGCGACGGGAGTCTTCGTATGGCTGGGCACAAAGGCGATTGTTCCTCCCCTGGAGATGGACATGCGCTGGGTCGCAGGACTGGGCCTGCTGCTTGCGGTGAGTCTGGTGGTGGGAAGCTGGACGCTGTGGCGCAGGACCAGATTTTCCTGATGATTCGGCGGTTTCACCTGCGAGATCGTTTTCGATCTGGAAAATCGCTGTAGGATGGTGCTGTTATGGCAGTCAGACTGAAGGACATTGCACGGGACCTTGGTGTGTCGGTTGTCACCGTCTCGAAGGTGCTACGAGGCAACAGTGACATCGGCGAGGAGACTCGCAAACGCGTTCTGAAGCGCATGAAGGAGCTGAACTATCAGCCCAACATGCTGGCGCGCGGCCTGGCGAGTGGGAAGACCTACACCGTCGGCCTCGTCGTTCCGGACCTGGTCCATCCATTCTTCGCGGAGTTCGCCAAGTCGCTGAGCGGTGTCCTGCGGAAGAGCAACCGCGCCCTGATTCTCGCCTCCTCGGAGGAAGATCCGGAGATCGAGCGGCAGGAGATCCGGACGCTGCTGCGGCGCGGCATCGACGTTCTGCTGATCGCGTCCTGCCAGCCGAACCTGCGCAACTTCTATGAGCTGGGCGACGAACGGACGCCTTACCTGCTTTTTGATCGTAACTTCCCTCACCTGGCCGCGCACTTTGTGGGCTCGAACGACCTGATGGTGGGCGAGATGGCGACCGGGCATCTGATCGAGATTGGGCGCAAGCGCATCGCGCATATCGCCGGGAAGAACACAAGTCCTTCCTATGAGCGTCTGCGCGGCTTTCGCAACACCATGACCGAGCATCGCCTGCCGGTTCCAGACGATTACGTCATCGTGTGCGACCACACGGAGGAGCGCGGCGATAAGGTGGGTTACGACGCGATGCAGCGACTCCTGGCGCTGAAGGAGCGGCCGGATGCGATCTTCTGCTACAACGATCTGACTGCGATTGGAGCCATCCAGGCGACGATTGCCGCCGGATTGCGGGTCCCGGAGGACATCGCCATTATTGGCTGCGGCAACATGCCCTACAACGACTACCTGAGGGTTCCGCTCAGTTCGGTCGACCACGGCACGACCGAACTCGGACGCATCGCCGGCGAGCTGGCGCTCGAGCTGGTCAATAGCCCGGAGCAGCCGCCGAAGAGTATTCTGGTGCCCCCAACCCTGGCGGTGCGTGCTTCCACCTCCGTGGGTTGAGAGTGAACCTCCGGAGGATGCTGGCGAATGAGCAAGGTACGAGTTCTGGTTGGCACGCGCAAGGGCGCGTTCGTCCTTACAGCAGATGGCAAGCGGGAGAGCTGGGAGGTCAACGGACCTCACTTCGCGGGGTGGGAGATCTACCACTTGAAGGGATCGCCTGCTGATCCCAACCGCATCTTTGCCTCGCAGGCCAGCGGATGGTTCGGACAGGTGATTCAACGCTCCGACGACGGCGGCGCAACCTGGGAACCGGTGGGCAACAAATTCACCTACGAGGGCGTTCCAGGCACGCACCAGTGGTATGACGGGACGCCGCATCCGTGGGAGTTCAAACGGGTGTGGCATCTGGAGCCCTCGCTGACGAACCCGGAGATCGTGTACGCGGGAGCGGAAGACGCTGCCCTGTTCCGCTCGAGCGATGGCGGCCAGAACTGGGAGGAGCTGTCCGGCCTGCGGAAGCACGGCTCCGGACCGCACTGGCAGCCGGGGGCCGGAGGCATGTGCCTGCATACGATCCTTCTCGATCCAAGCAATGCCGAGCGAATGTATATCGCCATCTCTGCAGCCGGAGCCTTTCGCACCGATGACGGCGGCCAGAGCTGGAAACCGATCAACCGCGGCCTGCGGTCGGAGTTCATTCCCGATCCGGAGGCGGAGGTGGGCCACTGCGTCCATCACATCGCTATGCACCCGGAGCGTCCGGGCGTGCTGTTCATGCAGAAGCATTGGGACGTGATGCGGTCCGACGACGCGGGCGACTCGTGGACGGAGGTGAGCGGGAACCTTCCCACCGACTTCGGTTTTGCGATCGACGTTCATGCCCATGAGCCGGAGACGATTTACGTGGTTCCGATCAAGAGCGACAGCGAGCACTTCCCTCTGGACGGCAAGCTCCGCGTCTACCGCAGCCGCTCGGGCGGCAACGAGTGGGAGCCGCTGACGAAGGGGCTTCCGCAGGAGAACTGCTACGTCAACGTACTGCGCGATGCCATGGCCGTCGATACGCTCGACCAATGCGGCGTGTACTTCGGCACCACGGGCGGCCAGGTTTATATGTCCCCGGATGCGGGAGAGAGCTGGAAGCCGATCGTGCGCGACCTTCCGGCAGTGCTCTCGGTCGAGGTGCAGACGCTTTCATGATGATTCGAGTACTACTGCCCGCGCATCTTCGGGTGCTTGCGCGGGTGCAGGGCGAAGTCACGGTAGACGCCGAAGCGGCGACTGTGTGCTCGATCCTCGATGCGGTTGAGGCGCGTTACCCGATGCTCGAGGGGACGATTCGCGATCATACGACGAAGGAGCGGCGGCCCTTTCTTCGCTTCTTTGCGTGCGAGCAGGATCTCTCGCATGAATCGCCGGACACTCCATTACCCGGGGCTGTGGCATCCGGCAAGGAGCCGCTGCTGGTCATCGGGGCGGTTGCAGGCGGATAGCCCCCCGTCGTTTTTGCGCAAAGTATTCCATCTATTAGGTTTAGCTTTGGACCAGATATCCCAAAGACTGCAAAAGTCCTGATTTTACCGGGTTCTTCTTTGTAAAGTCCTCGTTCTAAAGGAGAAGGCCCGATCCTTGGGACCGGGCCTTCTTTCTTACTCTCTGCATTAATCATAGCGGATTGAGTAAAACTAAACGGCAACTTGGTGTTCGTTTGCTTTGTTTGAGTTGCATGGTTTCAGAGGTTGACAGAGAACCGAGCTTCCTCTCACCGCGGTTAGCCTGTCGTGATCAGGGTGTCGTCTTTGGGGTTGGGCTCAACCGTAATTTCTTTGTACTCGTCGAAGAGACCGGCGTTATGCATCTGGAGAGCGAAGGGGCCCGGGCGTCCGGCGGCGGGGTTGTTGAAGGAGAGGACCTCGATGGCCTTGCTTTCGGGTGGCTGAGCGACGGCCATGCGAGCAGTTCCCTTCGTGGCGTCGACGAGGATCTCGACGCGGCTCCATGCATGAGGGTCGAAGTGAGTTTTGGTGACGGTTGTGAAGTTGGAGCCACTGTTGTTTTGTCCGGGGCGGTAGTCCCAGTGGCCACCGTTGGGGACCTGGAACTGAATTCCTCCGAGGGCGTCGAGGGTCTTCTCGTTGGGCGCGGGGCGGGTGCAGAAGACGAGGACGCAGGCCTGGTGATCGGGTGAGCCGGAGACGTGGCGCATGGTGAAGAGGATGCGGTAGCGGGTGAGGTCCTGGGCGGTGTAGATGACTCCGCGACCGGAGCCGGTGCTGGCCATAGCGCCATCTTTCACAGTCCAGCCAGAGGTGGAGCTCTTCTGTATCTCAGAAAAGGCGTCTTCGAGCAGAAGCTTGTTGAGGCGGGCGAGATTCTGGCCGGTTGGGTTCTGGTGCAGGAGCTGTTCGGTCTCGGGGCTCAGAGTAACGCCAGCGAAGCGCGCTTTGTCATAGAGAGACGAGCCGGAGATGAGCTGGTTGATCTGTTTGATCAGGGCAGAGAGTGTGGCTTTGGCGTTGGGGCTGGAGGGGGAGTAAGACGCGAGGTCGGTACGCAGAGACTCGTCGAGTTGGGAGCAAAGGAAGGTGGAGAGTGGGGTGGACGGATTGGTGAAACGAGCGACG
>Ga0193743_1000795_pt1 | contig 24681 bp, 24 predicted proteins | sample L2c2metaG_FD_143038 | JGI IMG/M metagenome (GOLD analysis project Ga0193743, IMG submission 143038) | Soil microbial communities from a riparian zone of the East river system, Colorado, United States - L2c2 | ecosystem: Environmental > Terrestrial > Soil > Riparian zone | place: USA: East River...
CCGATATCTGTACCCGGTGAAAGCGATCTTGTCGACCCCGGGATGCCGAACCAGGTGCTCGCCGACCTCGCCCCCGCCTGGCAGGATGCTCACCACACCTTCGGGGATACCCGCCGCCTCGACCACCTCGGCGAGCACCAGCGCGTCGAGGGCGGTCTCCGGCGACGGCTTGATCACGATGGTGCAGCCGGTCAGAAGTGCGGCGGCGAGTTTGGGCATCGTCAGGCCCTGAGGCACATTCCACGGCACGATCGCGCCGATTACCCCGACCGGTTCTCGGCGGACGACGAATTCGCCTCCGAGTGCACCCGCGCGGGTCTCTTCCCACTGCACGCGCCTTGCGAACTCGAGCATCGTGGTGATCGTCAACCAGGCGGGAGGGCCCTGGGCCACCATGGCGAACGAGATCGGCGATCCGGTCTCCAGTGAGATCAGCTCGGAGATCTCGTTCATGCGGGTCTGGTAAAGCTCGCCGAAGCGGGTGACCAGTTCGATCCGCTGCTCAGCCGTGAACTCCGTCCACGGCCCGTAATCGAATGCCGCGCGCGCCGCCGCCACCGCCGCATCGACGTCGGCCTCGCTTGCCAGGACCGTCGAGCCGATCACTTCTTCGGAGTGCGGCGAAACCATCGTTGTGCGCCGGCCACCCTCTGACTTCCGCCAGCGTCCGCCGATGAAGAGCTGATCGCGGTCGTACATGGCATCTGTTCCAACAACAACCATGGAGGTTGCCTCCTTCACACGAGAGGTGACAGTTGGGCCGGTCGGCGGACACATCGCAGTTGGGGCGATGTCACGCGCCTATCAAGTCACGCCTGCCGGTCGGTCATACCCATGCCGACAGAACCCACGCAGGCCAACTCGACGGAGGCAATCAGCCCAAGAGCCAGACACCGGGTGATCAGGATCCAACCACCGCGGCTACGCAGCACCTCAACCTGACACTGAGAAGACTCCTACGGGGATGGTTCCGTTGATGTTTGAGGGATACCGGCTTCTGGGGTGGCTGTCGTCGGACTGTTCCGGTGCCCGGAAAACAGCACGGTCCGAACCGCGTCCGCGCGATCGCGCCCAGGGGTTTCGTCTGCTGGAACGCGTCGTTGCCTGCAGCCTTCCGGGCGGCCATCCTCCCCAACGACTGGCACGGTCTCGATGATTCGCAGACAACAGATTTGGCCATCGAGGTGTGCCACGAATGCAGAAAGGGACGGCACAGTGAACACTTCAGACGCGTCGGTCCCGCTGTTGATTGCATACGAGCGAGAGCGATTTTGATGAGGGCAGAACGAAGTCAGCAGGCGTTACTCTGGATTGGTGTTGCGGGGGCGGCGATTCTGCTTTCCGGTTGGCTGTTGCTCGGCTTGATTCCTCCGCCGGCACCGACTTGGAATGCTGCGGAGATCGTCGCGTTCTATTCCGCTCCGCACGCTCGCGCCGGCATCATCCTGGCCATCGTCGGCGGCGGATTCAGTGTGCCCTGGGTGGCGGTCATCGCCATTCAGATGATGCGGGACGAAGACGGCACGCCGATCTGGGCGCTACTGCAGTTAGTTACCGGGGCCGTGGGTGCCCTGTTGTTCTTTATTCCGCCGGTGTTATGGGCCGGCGCGGCGTTTTCATTGAATCGCGATCCGGAGTTGACGAAAACCATCCACGAGGTCAGCTGGATCATCATGATCACCACTGTCAGTATCTATCCTCTTCAATGGGGGTCGGTCGCCGTCGTATGTTTCTATCGTAAAGCCGATCCGACGCTGTCCGCATTTCCCCGTTGGTTGGGATACTTCACCTTATGGTTCGGATCCTTCAGTGAGCTCGGCGTCTTGGCGACCGTCTTCAAGACCGGGCCATTCGCGTGGAATGGAATAATTCCATTCTGGTTCGCGATCCTGTCGTATTCAGTATGGAGTGCCATCCTGATTTTTACGCTGTTGCGCGCAATACGCATGCAAATCGCAGACGCCTTGGCCGCGATACCGGCAACGAGCAGTTAGATAGCCGGTGGCGGCGGTCGAAGGGGGCGTCACACGGGTGGACGCCTCCCTTGCCGGACACGGCGCCGGGGCAGGTAACTGCCCCATCGAGCCCTTCATCGCGGTGGCGAACATCAATGCCAGGGAACACCGATGCGATCTGTTCGCCCTACAGGATGCTGCTGACGACATTGTCCGCTCACTCCTTGTCGACACGGGTGGTCGACGCCTGGTGGGTGGCCACGAAAGACATGATCGTCGACGTCGCACTGGATCTCGTTGCCCAGCGGTCGTCGGCGGAGTAGCGCTTTGCCGATAGTGAGCTCAGGATGTGGCGGCGCCGTCACTGCGCGGTGATGCTAGTCCGCTCCAGCTGCCGGACGAACGAACCCGGCCGTTCTGAACCGTGGAACTGCAGTAAGCGCCTGCAGTGTTGGTGGGCAATGATGAAGGTGTGCGCGTGAGCTTCTCGATGTTGAGTGTCCAGAGCATCGGCGGACGTTGGTGAAGCAACTTTCGGGACGAACGGCCATCGTCACTGGAGCGAGCCCTAATATCGGCGGGATGCTCGCGCAGGGCCTGGCGGCCGCCGGAGCCCGGGTGGTGTGTACCGATGTCCTCCAGGATGTCGCTGATCGGTGCGCCGACCGGATCACCGCGGCCGGTGGCGAGGCTTTGGCGATCAGCGGCGATGTCACCGACCCCGACCACGCCGATGCTGCTGTCGCGCTGGCCCTCGACCGGTGGGGCGGCGTCCCTGACATCCTGGTGAACAATGCGGTGTGGTTCAACCAGAAGGGCTTGCTCACCATGCCACTGGTGGAGTACCGCCGTCAGCTGGACATCATTCTCGGGGGAGCGTTCATCTTCACGAAGTCCGTTGCGACAGCGATGATCGCGGCTAAGAGGCCGGGCAGCATCATCAATGTGCTCTCGACGGCGGCATGGCAGGGCCAACCGGGCAACATCGGTTACTCGACGGGCAAGAGCGGGCTCATCAACTTTACCCGGTCGGCAGCCATGGAACTCGCGGAGCACCGGATCCGGGTGAACGGTTTCACACCAACCGCCACCATGCCCGAGGATCCGGAGCTGCTCCGCAAACTGGCGGAGAGCGGCCTGCCCGCGTCGGACTACCCGATGGATTTCGCCGGCCAGTTTCCGTGGCATCGACTGCCGACGCCGAGCGACTATGTCCCGACGGTGGTCTTCCTAGCCTCCGATGACGCCGCGATGATCACCGGCAGCAATATCACCGTCGACGGTGGTGCGATGGCGAAATACTGGCCCTGGCAGCCACATTCGTCCTAGCCGCGACTGTATTCACGGCACCACGGTACTCACGGGTGAAACTGTCGGATCCACTCCGGCCACGAGAACTCCTGACAATCGCCGCCGCCGCATCGGTCGGAGATGCCGCTACGGGATCGATGGGCGTCGCCTTGGGCAAGGGTTCGGACGGTCTCACGATCAGGCGTGGTTGGCAGTCATCGAGCACGTATCGCCCATCGACCTCGATGACGGCTTCGGCCGTAGGGTCTTCGGACACCTTCGCAGCCAGCATCTCCACGATGCCTCCTTGACGTGACGAGCAACGAGATGGGAAGCGGGTGGCCGGCTCTCAAATCCCCAAATGATCTGCGCGAGACGGGATCAAGCGTCCAGTGCAGATCAATGCCAGCGCCATCAATCGCTGAGAGCCTCGATCGATTCGAGATCCGTGACGTGTTGAGCGATGCGTTTGATGGCCGCCAACGTGTAGTCCCGCGGTTGAAGTTCGGGTTCGAACCGGCTGCCACCAAGGGTGAATAGCGCGAAGGCCAGCCCGTGCATCGGCTGCTGCCGATAGGCCAACCACGCTTCGTCGAATGACGGAGCGGTTGTGGTCCCGGCTTGTGTCAGGTGCTCGATGTATAGCCGAAGGAGGTCCTCTTCCCACTCGCGGCGGTCGTCGGTGGCCAACGACCCGGCCATCGCATACGAGTAATCAAGCGCCCAACTTCCCCTCGCGACGCATTGCCAGTCGTAGAGGCCCATTTGATCGTTTTCGTCGCGGAGCCAGTTGCCTAGGTGAAGGTCTTGGTGCAGTAGCGTCGTTGGCGCCGCGCGATGAAGGGCTAGGGATCGCATGAAAGCCGGGTACAGCCTGTTCCGCTGGTCGTAGAGCTTGGCGGGGACGACGTCCTTGGCGCGTTCGAGACCAGTCAGTGTCCGCTTCTCGAATCCGACCTTTCGATTCAGGTTCTCCTGCCATTTGAGCGCGGGCCGCAGCGATGCCAGATCAGTGCGAAAGCGTGGGCTGTCCCATAGGGCGCCGTGATAGGTCGCCATCTCTGAAACCATGTCTTCGGCATCCCTGCGCAGAACCGTGTTGCTCATTGGATCGGGGAACGTCCAGCCACGCGTGGTCATGTCCTCGAGAATCACCAGAGAGCGGTGCGACTTGGGGTCGTAGCCCGAGTAGTACGCATGAGGGCTTCGGAGCTTGAGATCTGGCCTGGCGCGGTTGTAGAACACGGATTCGCCCTCGGCGATCCCGGTGACGCCCAGAAGCATCCGTGAACCGATGGTCGCCGTCGACTTCGAGAACAGCTTCGTCGGAAGGCCGGCGGCCCTCCCGGCTTCGTTGTATTCGACGTCGAGGGCACGACGTGCGCTGGTGCCATTGTCGCCCCTCGACACACTGACACCGACGACTCGCGCACCGTTCACCTGGGAACACAGCACCGACGACAGCCATCCGGGCGTAATGGCTTCCGCCGATGGTGGGACCATTGCCGGGTCGTTGATGGGTGCATGTGGCAGGAACCTCTCCCGGACGATCGACGACGCGATCTGGCCGGCCGTCGCAATCGTCGCCACAGTGTCCCGAACCGTCATGCGGTCGTTTCCCTTCGTGAGATCTCCGAGTGCGAGCGCCGTCTCTGCGATCCACACCCACGGCCGCCCCAGGCCGCGATGGCGGGCCTTCCCCCGTCACGCCGAGGATGCGTGTGTGCTCCACCTGGTGACGCGTGTCACGCCGGAGGGCGTGAATCAGAATTTAACACAGCATAGAATCAAAGGCTAGAAGCAGCCCGCCTCATCGCACGCCCACGACGCTCGATGCGGCTATCTGCACCAATCAATGCTGGCTTACGTCTTCGATCTAATCGCTGGCACACGGTTTGTGCGGTGCGACAATGTGTAGAAGTCAAATTCAAAAAACTGATCCAAAGACATTGACGCTCTCAAGTGCCACTGCTAGCGTCCGAGTTGCGCGTGGCGCGCATAACAGCGGTGAGGCCTAGGCGAAATGGGTCGGACCGCTCCTCCAGCTGGCCGCCGCCCGGGTTGCCGCAACTGCGCAGTAGTCGACGTCGCCTCGCCTCGAGGGGTCATTGTTGCGCGGTGCGCCAGCGGACGAGATGCAGACGGCGTGGCACGGCCTCACGCCAATCGAGACGGAGGGGTCCGCGCATGCCGAAGGACATCGGTCGCATTACTCCCGCCGATGAGTACCTGATCCATCAGATTGCCAACACCTTTGACGTCACCGGCCAAAGCGACTTGGGCTGGACGGAGAAGATCTGGGGAACCTTCGGCCGCAAGGACGGCTCGCTGCAATGTGACTTGGGAATCGGGAAGTATCCGAATCGCGATGTCATCGACGGCTTCGCTGGATGCGCGCGGGGAGTCGAGCAGTGGACTGTGCGCGCAAGTCGATCGCTGTCGAGTAAGCCAGACTCACTCGACATCGGTCCGCTGCGCTACGAGATCGTCGAGCCGCTCACAGCGGTGAGAGCCGTGCTGGAACCCAACGACGCGCAGCCCGTCTCGTTCGACCTGGTTTTTACCGCGCACCTGCCTCCCTTCTTCGAGGATCGAGACCATGCCGTTCAGGGCGGTCGAGTCGTCACCGATGTTGTCCGCTGGCACCAGGCCGGGACCGTCGAAGGGCGGATCTGGGTCGACGGCGAGGAGATAGACGTCCGCCCCGACGAGTGGTTCGCCTTCCGCGACCGATCGTGGGGGGTCCGTCAGTTCGTTGGCGCACCGCCGCCGGACGTGGCGTCCTCAGACAGGTCTACCTACATGAACAACCTGCACGTGCAATGGTCGCCGTTGGTGTTGAAGCGCCGAGACGGCTCCCATTACGAACTGCAGTACTACTTCCGCGATGCGGGGTCTGAACAAACACACTTCAGCGCGCACATCAACGAGGCGGACGGCACACAGATTCCGGTTCAACGCATAGAATCACGCGTCCACTACGCCAGACACAATCGAGGCTTTCTCGGTGGGACCGTATTAGCCCACCTCGCCGACGGAGTACGGACATTCCACGTGAACCCCGCCAGCGATACCGGATTTCGATTGGGTCCTGCCCTGTACTTCGGCTGGAACGGCGAATATCACGGCAGCTGGAAGGGCGACGGCCACCTGGCTGGCGAGTACGTCGCCGACTGCGAGAAGGAGATCGATGCCCTAGCCAACCCGATATGGCAGGGGCGAGATCGCATCCTCGAGGTTCGGGAAGGCGACGCGCACGGGTATGGAGTGTTGGAGCACATGCTCATCGGCGACTGGCACGAATTGATCGACGACGCCAACTGATACCACCTCGGGTCGATCCGACGGCTCGCTTTCGCGGACCGATCCTCAGTCCCGTGCCGCCCAATGTGGATGGGGCGCCTTGCTCGTGCCTCCGGGACGAACTATTACGAAGGCGCACCACAGAAGGGGTCGAGTGCCCGTAGGCGTCAGACCGTCGCATATGACCGAGGCGCCCGACGGTCGGCTTCCGGTCAATCCAGACGGTGGCTTGAAGTCATTCGGGGATCCCGTCGGGCCCAGCGGACTGCGCATGCTCTACGAGGCGAAGTTGCAGTTCCACGGCAAGGCCGGTTAACGCCAGATCCCAGACGCACGAACAGCGTTGACGCATAACCTATGGCCGCCCCGGAGGCAGCGTGTCCTTCGTCTCGATCGTCGGCACCGACCTCGGCACCGTCACCGGTTGACCCGTGATGCGAGCCTCGCGAGATCAGCCATAGATCGCGCGGAACCAGACGTGGAACAGCGTCTCGCGCGCTGACCCCGCATCCGCTGCGGTGAATCCGCCGCGGCCAACGCCGTCCAGCAGCATGACGTTCATGTTTGTCAGTGCGGTGGCCAACGTGACCGCATCCGGACCCGGCGCGGCACGGCCGGCCTTGCGCTCGGCGTCGATGGTGGCCGCTACCGGGTCGATGAATTGTGCGAGCCACTCGTTCCAGAACTCTCGGACAGAACCATCGGAGTGACTGGCGTCGAGAACTGCGCGGTAGAGCAGGTGGTGTTTCTCCCAGGAGGCCACGGTGTTGTCGATCGCGATGCGCACGCTGTCCTCGGGATCGCGGTCGTGCTCGATGAATGGGATTGCTCCTGCGAACATTTCCCCAAACAGTTCCGAGAGTAACGCCGCCACGGCGGCGGACTTGTTGGCGAAGTAGAAGTAGAAGGTGTTGCGCTTGACGCCGGCGGCTTCGCTGATGTCGGCCACGCCGATCTCGTCGAGCGAACGTTCCTGGAGAAGATCCTCTAGCGCACGCAGGATCGCCGCGCGTCGTTCCTCGCCGCGATAGGGTTTGCGGCGTTCCGCGAGGCGCGGCGGCTGCGGTTCGGGTACCACGGCAACCACTCCCGTCGTCGACTATGGCTGCATGCTACGACCGCACTGCGCTCTCGTCGGCCTTGCTCCTCGCAGCGATGCCTGATCGCGTTACACCGCCGCGGCGAAATGTCTGGTCAAGAATTCGATCTGGTGACTAATGACTGCGTCGAACCATTCTTGGCCGGGGTACACGTCGAAGTGGTCGCAGGGATAGTGGCGCACTTCGGCGCTGCTGCGCACGGCAGCGCGCATCGCTGCCCGGGGCGGGGCACTGCGATCGAAGTCGGCGACCTGCACCAGAACGGGCACGTGGACGTCGTCGGCTTCCGAGATCGGACGGTACGACCCGACCCGTAGGAAGATTCGGGCGGCTAGTTCGTTCCGCCAGGTTGGACCTGCCATCTGGAGGTGCTTGTCGAGCACCCCTTCGGCGTTGAGTGCGGCCAAGGTACCTGGACGCCCCACGATGGGAGCCAGCACGGGCTCGCGTCCGAGCAGCGCGCCGAGCTGATCCTTGATTCCCGCCCACACGCAGCGAAGCGCGTGCCGAACACCGTTGCGCCGCAGGATGTTGGTCATCGACGAGATCCCATCGGGCCCCGGCGTGAGTGCTATTACCCCGGCAATGCGCGGGTCTGCGGCCGCAAGGGCGAACACGTGACCGCCTGAGAACGACACGCCCCAGACGAGGACCCGCTCGGCATCGACACCCGGCAGCCTTCTTGCGGCTTTGATGGCCGCGCGGTAGTCGGCCAACTGAGCCGAGGGGGACACGACCTGTCGTCGGGAACCGTCACTATCTCCGAAGTTGCGATAGTCGAAGAGCACGACGTCAAGGCCCGCAGCGCTGAGCGCGGCGGCGAAGTCCGGCAGCGCGCTGTCCTTCGTCGCGCCGAGACCGTGGGCCATCACCACGGCGGCCCTGCCTCGCTCGGAGGTGAAACGATCGCCGACGCCGGTGTAGTGCCAGCCACGCAGGACCTGCGACCCGACCTCGATGGTCATGTCGTCGCGGTTCGCCTGCGGCGGACGAGACGTCTGGGGGGCACCATCGACGGTCGTCATGCGGGCACTCCTTGGCTCAGGTTGATCGGGCCGAGGCGCTCGACGCGGCGGGCCCCGTCCGGGATCTCGGTCTTCTCCATGTTTCGGACATAGGTGAAGTAGTCGACCTGCTGGGTGTGGCGGGGTCGGTCGGCGAAATGGCCGATGTACAGAGCTTCGTCGGCCTTGATGACGCGTTCCATCTCATCGCTGGCTGGTGGCCGGTAGGCGCCGGCGAGGTATGCACCCAGCAACCGGGTCTGGCATTCGACGAAGGGGAACAGCGTGGGCAGAGCCTGAGCGAAGCCGATGAAGACGAGATCGTCCATGCCTGGTTTCAGCATTCGCTTGTACAGCGGGATGCGATTGTCCGGTGCACTGATGAAGTCCTCGTCGAAGAACGGAAACGTGATGTTGTAACCGGTGGCGTAGATGATCACGTCGATGGCCTCGCTGGTGCCGTCCTCGAAGTGCACGACCTCGCCGTCGAGGCGTTCCACGTTCGGTTTGGCCGTCGCGTCGCCGGAGCCCAGCCGCAGCAGCAGTTCGCTGGACTGCGTCGGGTGGGCCTCGAGGAAGTTGTGATTCGGCCGCGGCAGACCGTACTTCTCGGGCGGCCCGGAGATCAGCGTGGGCAGCTTGCGCACCACCAGACGCTGCCACTTCAACGGAATCCCGGGCAGCGTGACCGCCAGCCGATCTCCCGGCACACCGAACATGTACTTCGGCACGATCCATGCGCCTGAACGAGTCGACAGGAAGACGGTGTTGCGGTATGTCTTCTGGGACAGCTCACTGACGACATCGGCCGCGCTGTTGCCGATGCCGACGACGAGGATGCGCTTGCTCGTGAGATCCAGCGGTGTCGAGGGATCGATGTAGTGATGCGAGTGGATGGTCTCCCCGCTGAAGTGCCCTCGGAAGTGGGGATATCGCGGATCCCAGTGATGTCCGTTGGCTACGACCAGGACGTCGTACTCATGGGTCTGGCCATCTTGGGTGTCGATGGTCCAGCCCCCACCGTCGTGGCGTTCGGCGTGGGTGACGCCGTTTCGGAAGTGGATGCGCTCCTTGAGTCCGAACGCCGCGGCATACTGCTCGAGGTACTCCTTGATCTGTGTGTGGTGTGGGAAGTCGGGGTAGTGCTTTGGCATCGGGAAGTCCTTGAAGGACAACATGTCCTTCGACGTGTCGATGTGCAGTGAGCGGTAGGCGCTGGAGTGGCCGTTGGGATTGCCGAATGCCCAGTTGCCGCCAACACGGTCGGAGTTTTCGAAGCAGTCGTAGGGGATTCCGTAGTCGGTGAGCATCTTCCCAGCGGTCAGACCGCTGATGCCGGCGCCGATGATCGCTGTGCGGGGCTTCGCGCGAGTGATGGTCATGGGGATCTTTCTTTGGTCTATGTAGATGACGTGAGAAGTCGTACAGCGGAATCGGTTTCAGCCTCGCTGTTCGAAATGAAGAGTTCGGCGAAGGGACCCCACGCCAGGAGTCGTTCGTCAGTGGTCAGGTCGTTGTCACCGAGGTAGGCGCCGTAAGCCAGTAGGGAAGCAACCTTCGCCATCGATGCGGCTTCGTACCACTCGACACCTGTCGCGGACCGTCCCGTGCCCCGTTCCCATGCGGCGATGGCTTGGGCTCGATCTGGCATTCCGGGCAGGTCGCATCCCCCGAAGGCGGCGTGTACCGGACTCTCGAAGAAGATCAGGATGTATCCCAGATCCCACAGTGGGTCGCCGTTGAAGGACATCTCCCAATCGAGCAGTGCAGTCAGTCGACCATCGTCGAACAGCGCGTTCTGCGGCTTGGGATCGCCATGGACGAGTGTCGGATCTCCGGATCGGGCCGGCTCCATCCGATCCAATGCATCGAAGCACGCGAGCAGACGCGAATTGTGGGCGGCGTGCGCCACCAGTCGCCACTTATCCAGTTCATCTGCCGAGCAGAGTGGTTCGCCGAGTGCATCGAGTATCCCGTGTTGGTGGACGGTGACGATTGACTGGACGTACTGCTCGATTATCGAGCCGCGGAAGGAGTCGTCCCCCTCGGCGAGCCAGTCCGGTACGCCGTACTCGCTGAAGGTCTGACCGGGTGCGAAGTCCATGAGAAAGAAGGGGTCGCCGAGAATCTCGGAATCGGGCTCGCTGTGTCGCACTACGGGCAGGAAGGGGGCCGTCAACGTCTCAGCCAGGCGCTGGAGGATGGTCGCCTGAGCGGTGACCGAATGCGCTGACGTGACGAGTGGCGTTTGAGAAGGCGGCATCCGCAACACCAAGTCGACCCCATTCAGCAAGTACGTTTCGTTCGAATGGCCCGTGGAAAGCGGTTGCACCTCCGTAAGCCCCTGCGCCAAGGGCACGAACTGCGCGAGACGGTCGGCGAGTACGTTGACATCACGATTGGGCACGGTTCAGCTCCTTTGCTGCGGTGGGCCGCTCGTTCATAGGGACGATGAGGTCGGGCCAATCACCGATGAGCATCGACTCCAAGATGCCGAAGCCACTCGCGTCGCCCTCAGTGACGTTCACCAAGCGATCACGCAGCTGCCACACCGGGTTGACGAGGGCATCGACTTCGGTCTCGCAGTCCGCGATGAACTCTCCATCTTGGTGTGCTGGGCCCTTCCATGTGCCGTGATACATGTCCTTCCAGCCGAAGTAGAGCGCCGGATTCAGTCGGAAGCCGGTAGCGCCGATCGGATAGACGTGGAACACGCGGGTAGATCGATCGGCGTCGTCGAGGACCGCAACTATTTCGCCACCGACGATGCCGCGGTTGTGTTCGGCAAACTTGATGTTCGCCCTCACGTCGAGGATCCGAATCTGGGTGCCGTCAGCCTCGTTGATGTGGCCGGTGTAGTGGGTGCGTTTCGGGCCGGAATCGCGGAAGTAGTAGTGCATTTCGTAGTGGGAACCGTCAGGGCGCCGCAGCAGCAATGGACACCACTGCATATGCAGTCTTGCCATGAACGCGTCGCGGTCCGCTGGAGGCAGGTCAGTGGGTGCGACTCCGACGTACTGTCTTACCCCCCATGAGCGGTCCCGGAATGCGAACCACTCCTCGGGGCGCACCCCGTGTTCCTCACCTTCGAGCTGAATGATTCCCGACACCGTCCCGCCTTGATGCCAGCGCACGACGTCGGTGACGACGCGACCGCGCTCGATGCCGAGGTCTCGATCCTCGAAGAAGGCCGGCAACGTTCCCTCGAAGACGAGATCGAAGGCAACGGGCTGAATGTCGTTGGGTTCCAGTACCAGTCGTACCTTCCGCAACGGTTCGACGATTTCGTAGCGCAGCGGACCGACACCGACGGTGCCTGGATCCGAGCCGAGTTCGCGGCTCGCCCGTACAGTCCACTGCGACCGTGCCCGGGCCGCGCCGGCGAATCCGTCGATGACGTCACGATTGGGGTACTTTCCGATCCCGAAGTCGACCTGCAAGCTGCCGTCCTTGCGGCCCATGCTCGCCCAGATCTTCTCCGTCCACCCATGGTCGCTTTGTCCGACGACGTCGAAGGTGTTGGCGCTCTGGTGGACCAGTAGTTCGTCGGCGGCACCGATGCGACCGATTCCTTGGGGCATGTCATCTCCGGATGAGTGTGATCGGGCGCGCAAACAGCTCGTCGTGTGAGCTGCGGCACAGTCACTGTAGCCAGTGGCATCGACGGCCGTCAAGAGTTATCGACGCGCGTCGAACCACCTTCAATTGCCGATGGATTCGCACTGCATGCTCACGTGGCGCCTATGTGAGCCACGGGTTCTCCGGCCACGACGACGACGGCGGCCACCACGTCACGCTCAAGTGTTCCCCGGACACGGAGGCACGAATCTATGCCGGGACCTCTGACCACGACACCGCGAGTCGCCTGCGTGCGATCACCTGCCGTGTCACCCTTGCCACCGGTTCGGAGAGCGACACTGCAGCGCCGGACAATTAAGGCGCTCGCCGGCGAACTGCATTGCAGCACAGTGGTCTTCGAGGGTGCTGATCATTTTGGACCGTTGCAGCAACCACAGCAATTCGCGGACGCGGTATCCCGCCATCTGTTGACCGGATGAGCTCTGTAGCCCCTGCCGGCGGAGGCCGGGATGTTCAGGTCAGAGGATTATCGCGACGTCAAAACTTGGCCGCAACGTGGTGAGGTCCAGTACCGCCCGTTTGCTCTTGATCCGAGGCGCTCGACCCGCGATTGCATTCTGGCGCGGTCGTCGTCGATGAGCACCAGATCGCGCTCGGGATCACCATCGGCAGTATCCGTCGCCGGGATGACGTAGCGCGCATCGGAGGTGTACAACTCGAGCCATTCGTCGAGCCGCCACTCATCGAGCAGCCGTGCCTCGAGGTAGAGCAGGTCTTCAACCTGTGGCCGCCCCAATTTGCACGCTGGTCGAACGGTACGGAGCCGAAGTCGTCAAGGCCGTGATGCGCCGGACGGTCGATGCTGGGGAGAAGTTGTTCGTTGAGCGGCTGAAGTCGATCCCCGACGGAACCTGGTCGCACCGCGCCTGCACCGAAACCGACGTGCCGGGCGACAAGGGCATCTACCCCAGCCACCCGGCCGCGGTGAGCCCGGCGGGAGCTTTCACGACCGAGATGAACATCAACGCCGCGGCGTTGGCCATCGGTCGGATGATGGGCTGCGGCGACGACACGGTTCGTCAGCACATCCCCGGGCCCGTCGTGCCGCACGCCTACGGCGTCATCTATGCCGGAGCCTACGCGGACGGCACTCCGTTCATCATGATCAACTCAACGGCATCACCGGTGCCGGAGCCGGCCGGCCCGTCGCCTACGGCATCGACGCGGGAGGCCAGTACTGGGTGCTCGAGGCGATCACATACAACTTCGAGCACACCGAGGCGCAGAACCCGTGCTCCAACTCTATCGCCGGATGGACACTAGCGCGCACGCCGGGGCCGGAAAGTACTGCGGCGAACGGGGATTCGTCGAATGCACGGAGCCTCACCGTGCTGCCGTGCTACAGGTGAGCCTGTACTCCAACGAAAGCTTCACCAAGGGCCGGTCCCGACGGTGTTCAAGGGCGAGCCACTCGACATTGGCCCGATCGGGTCGCATCGTCGAAGAACGTGCTGACGTTGAATGAGTTCCCTACGTAGGCTGTGGATCTCGCGATGAACGCGGTGTACAGGCCGCCGAGGGTTCCGGTGATATGGAACATCGGGCACACGATGTAGAACGTGTCGCCGTCGCTCGTGACGCCTTGGACGTCCGTCGGATTGGCGACCTGGAACGCCTGCCCATGGCTGAGGACGACGCGTATTCCGTGCTGCGGAACGGCATGTTGAGCGGCTCCCGCACCGCGACATACCGTCTGCCGATCGGATCCCTGAGCGAGGGAAGGTGGGATGTGTTGTGAACCTGGAACTGGCACCCGAGACCGCTGAGTACGCACGCGAACTGCGGCGCTGGTCGGTGGAGCAGCTGCGTCCCCACGCGCGCGCCGCCGACCGGGCACATGCCGTGTCCGCGGCCGCCATCGAGGCGTATCGCTCGCGGCCGTTCACCGGTTCGCCCAACGCCGGATCCATCCGGGTGCCCGCTCTGGAAGGCACGACCGACGGCACCTACGTCATCGCCACCACGGTCGTGGAGCACGGCACCTACGGCGACAGCATCTTTGGCTGCCTGGACCAGACCGGCATCGGCGCCAAAGTGGTGCGGCTGATTGGTTCGCCGGAGCAAGTCGAGCGCTGGGGGCACACCGACGGGTTCACCGGCTTCGCCCTTACTGAACCCGAGGCAGGCTCGGACGCCGCAGGCCTGAGGACCAGCGCCGTGCAGGACGGCGATCACTGGGTACTCAACGGGACCAAGATGTTCTGCTCGGGCGGGGCGCTGTCGGAGTACGTGGTTGTCTTCGCGACCGTGGACCGCTCGTTGGGCTACAACGGGATCCGGTCGTTCCTCGTCCCAGCGGACACTCCCGGGTTCATCGTCGTGAAGGCCAACGAGGAAAAGCTGGGGATGCGGGCCATGTGTACCTCCCTGCTCGCTTTCGACGACGTCCGCGTTCCCGACGAGAACTGTCTGGGTGTCCCCGATTCGCGACCTCGCGCCTTCGGCCGGGCACTCGCCACGCTGAACACCACCAGGCACCAAGTCGCCTCGATCGCGGTCGGACTTGCGCAGGCAGCGATCGACGAGGCCAGGCCGCTGCTACAGGCGCAGAAGCTGAGCTATACACCCGCCCGATGGGCGCGGATCCAGGCCGATCTGGCCGCGATGGACGCCGCACTGCACAACGGGCGGCTGCTCATCCGCAATGCGGCACAGCTCCTCGACCGTGGTCTCCCGTTCTCACGGGAGGCATCTATCGCGAAGGCGGCGGTGCCGCCGCTCGCCGAACGCATCATCGCCCGGATACTCCGCATCCTGGGTCCTGACGGTTATTCCGAGGAACTGCTCTTCGAGAAGTGGCACCGTGATGTCAAGATCATCGACATCTGGGAAGGAACCGGGCAGATACAGCGCCGCACGATCAGCCGTTCGCTGATGGGGAGCGGGGCGGCCGCCGGATGACGAGCAACGTCGTGCGGATGCCTGGCGCCGAGCGCCGGCCCGACGTAGCGGGACCGCAGCCGCGCAGCGTGGCGCAAGAACGCGGAGTTCCGCACAGAGCAAAGGAACATCGATGCCCACCACCATCTCACTGAACCCGTTCACGCCTGAGGCGACGCAGAACCCGTACCCGGTGCACGAGGCGCTACGCCGGGTGGGACTCGTGCACGTGCCGGAGATCAACACCTGGATCGCCAGCCGCCACGCGGACATCGAGGCGATCCTCAAGGATCAGGAGAACTTCACGGCGCGGAACGCCGCGGGCGGGGGAGGGCGGCTGACAGACCCGGAACTCGCCGCCGCCTACGCCGACGGCTACCCCATGGCGCGGACACTGATGACCGCCGACCCCCCGGAGCACCGCTGGTATCGCTCCGTACTCTCGCGGAAGTTCACCCCGAAGAGCGTCGCGGACATGGAAGGCTTCGTCGGCGACGTCGTCAACGGCCTGATCGACGATCTGCCCGCGAACCGACACGCCGACGTCGTGGAGAGCCTCTCCCTCCCCATCCCCCTGATCGTGTTCTGCAATCTGATGGGCGTCCCCAACGAGGAACTTCCGCTCATCACACAATTCACGAACGATCTCAACGACTCGTTCACCTTCGAGGTCGCCAACCACGGCCGTCCCCGCGAACTGGAGATCATCCGGTCCGTCATCGCGTTCCAGAACTATGTGCTGGACAAGATCCGTCGGAGTCGGGAGGAACCCGGAGACGACCTGATCTCCATGATGCTGGGTACCGTGGTCCCAGGCCTCGGCGACCGCACGCTGAGCGACCTCGAGATGCTCTCGTCCGTGGCCCTCCTGCTCAACGCCGGGACCGAAACCACCATGAACCTCCTCGGCAGCGCGGTCCACCTGTTCATGAGGCACCCGGACCAGTGGGAGGCGGTACGAGAGGACCGCAGTCTGCTGCGGAATGCCGTGGACGAGGTGTTGCGCCTGGAGTCGCCGGTGCAGGCGCTGTTCCGGAACGCCAAGAATGACGTCGAGATCAACGGTGTTGCCATCCCGGCTCGAGGGAAGATTGCGCTGCTCTATGGCGCTGCGAATCGGGACCTGGACCGCTGGACCGACCCCGACACCTTCGATATCACGCGGCCCGACGCGGCCAGGGGCCTCTACTTCGGTTCCGGCGAGCATTTCTGCCTGGGGGCACACCTTGCGCGGCTCGAGGGGCGAGTGGCGCTGAACGCGATGCTTGACCGCCTTCCAGGTCTCCGGCTGGCCGAGGACAACGACTTCGCGCGGCGGCTCAACCCGCTGACGCGGGGGTTCGCCCGCCTGAATGTCGAGTGGGACGCAACGGCCTGATCGCGGGACGTCACAGAGCCGCGACTGTCCAAGGTTCGTCGAGTGGGTCGAAGTCGACCGCGGTCAACGTGATGGCGTCCCGGTAGTACCGCTCGACCGGATGGTCCTCCAGATATCCGTGGCCGCCGAGGCTATTGATCGCCACGAGGGTGGCCCGGCCGGCGACGTTCATCGCCCGGTTGACCGCGTCCGAGGTGGTTGTGTTCAGCGCCTCGACGTCGTGCGTCGGCAGCATGTGAATGGCGTTGTACACGCCCAGCCGGGCGGCGTCGACGGCCATCGATACCTCGGCGAGCGGGAAGGCGACGCCTTGGAACGAGGCGATGGAGCGGCCGAAAGCCGTTCTGTTCGCCGCGTACCGGGCCGCGTAATCCATCGCCTCGGCTGCGACGCCCACCGCGATGCCCGCGACCGAGAGCCGGAACGAGGCGATCTCGCGAGCCACCTCCACAGCGTCGGTGCCGGCCAGCACCGACGCGCCGGCCAGCGGCCCGCTGAACTCGACAACTCCGGATCGTGCCGCGCGCAGCCCGAGGATTCCGGATTCGTAGTCGTCGCGCAGTATCCGCCCGGACCGCAGTGCCTCCTCGGGGAGGAGCAGGCACACGAGGCGTCCTGCCGCGTTGGCGGCGACGACACCGAATCGGGCGCTGGATGCACGCGGTACCGCGGACTTGCGTCCGGTGAGCGTGGACGTTTCTTCGTGCCAGGTCGTGTGCAGGTCGGGCGGCGTCCTGCCGAATCCCTCGTACAGCAGCAGGGTGCCGCGTCCGAGCGGGTCCAGCTGGACCGCCTCGGCCACCTGCTGACGCTGGACGTCGGTCCCGCACCGCGCGACCAGGGTTGCCGCGTGCGCCCCTGCGACAAAGTCGAACGCGACCCCAGCGTCTGCGCGGGCCAGCTCTTCGGCGACGAGGGCGAGGTCGAGGTGGGACAGCAGTCCCTGTCCGCCCAGCTCCACCGGTATCGGGGATGCGATGCCCATTGCACGCATACCGGCGGCGATCGAGCCGAGCGCGCGAGGGTCATCCAGAGCAAGGGGCCGGATCCGCTTGTCCGCGAAGTCGTGAACTGCTTTGAGCAGTGCCTCCGTCTCGGCGCTGCGGATCATGTCAACCATGCGGGTTCCTTTGTCTCGGTGCGGGCGTCATCGCGCAGCTGCGTGTAGCCGATCAGGTCAGCCGATCTGTCGGTCGCTTTTCGGCCAGTACTTGCTGCGCAGGCTCTTCTTGTCGGGCTTGCCGAGCGGGTTGATCGGTAGCGCTTCGACGATGTCGAGCGACTTCGGCGCGTAGTGAGATCCCTTGTGTTGCTTCACCAGCGCGATCAAGGCGGATGCATCCAGGGTCGCACCCGGCCGGGGCACCACGATGGCCTTCACGGCTTCGCCCCATTTCGGGTCGGGTACCCCGATCACCGCCGCCGAGGAGACGTGCGGGTGGTCGGTGAGTACTCGTTCGATCTCGCTGGGGAAGATGTTGAACCCGCCGGAGACGATCATGTCCTTCTTGCGGTCGACCAGGTAGAGGAAGCCCTCCGGATCCGCGAATGCGATGTCTCCGGTGCGCAGCCAGCCACCCGCGAGTGCCTCCTGGCTGAGGTCGGGGCGCTTGTGATAGCCCTTCATCACCGACAGGCCCTGCACGCAGACCTCGCCGCGATCGCCGTTCGTCACCGGTTGGTTGTCGTCATCGCGCAGCGATACCCGGACCCCCGGCATCGGCAAGCCACACGAGCCGAACCGTTCCGGCCTGGCGAGGTCGTGGTGGTGGCGCCACAGGCTGGTCACGATTCCGGCGCACTCCGTCTGCCCGTAGAGCTGGCAGAAGACGGGGCCGAGCCGGTCGATGCCCTCGCGTAACCGGGCAGGCGCCATGGGCGATGAGCCGTACATGATCGTCTCGATGCTCGAGGTGTCCGCGGAACGCAGCGCGCCCGAATCGAGCAGCGAGTAGATCATCGTGGGCACGAGCAGCGCGAGGGTGATCTTCTCGCGGCTCACTGTGTCGACCCACTCCTGCGGATCCCAGCCTTTCATGAGGGTCACCGAGCCGCCGGCCATCAGCACCGCGGTGATCATCATCCCAGCGGCGTGCGATATCGGTGAGACTGCGAGGTAGTCCCTGCGTGCGGGCAGGTCCCAGCCGACCGACGTGCTGAAGGCCATCTGAGCGACGGCCCGCTCGGGCAGCTCCGCCGCTTTCGGGACACCGGTGGTGCCGCCGGTGTAAAGCAACCAGGTGGTGGTGTCGGGGTCGGTCTGGCAGCGGTCGAGTGCGGTCGGGCTGACCGCGTCGACGAGGGTGAGCAGGTCCTGTCCGACGTCGGCGGGCCCGAATGTCAGCACGTGCTCGAGGGATGGTGCGTGCTCGAGGAGAGCGGCGGCCCGGTCCGCATAGCCGGGGTCCACGAGCAGCACCTTGAGCTCGGCCTCGTTGCACGCGTAGAGGTGATCGTCGAACGAACCGAGCGGGTGCAGTGCGGTGTAGCTGCAGCCGAGGAATCCGGGAGCGACCTGGCTCACCCACGCCTCGGGCCGGTTCGGCGAAAGCAGGGCGACGCCGTCCCCCGCACGTAACCCTAGCTCCTGCAGGACCGAAACAGTCCGGGCGAGAAGGTCTTCCGCCTCGCGATAGGTCAGCGTCCGGTCACCCTGCCGAAAAGCGACGTGGTCCGGGAAGCACCGCAGCGCTCGCACGATGAGGTCGGAATGAGTGGTCGCCGCCGCGCATGCAGACACGCGGGCTCCTTTCGATGTGGCGACACCGTGTCGGCTCGCCGCATCATCGTCGACTTCGGTGACAGCCGAACCCAACAGAGTGTTCCGCGTCGCAGAACGTCGCGCGGTTCTGGCGCACGGAACACGCGATTGCATCGATCAATTGATAGGCAGACGGTCGACATCGACGAATTCATCAGACGGGGGAACTATGAGCGAGATCCTTGTGGAACGCGATGGCCACGTTGCGACGGTAACGCTCAATCGACCCGAGAAGCGCAACGCTTTCACCCTCGAGCACCTCACCGAGGTCGACCGCACCTTCGCAGGGCTTTCGGCGGATCCCGACATCCGTGTCGTGGTGCTCACCGGCGCCGGCAGCGCGTTCTGCGCCGGCGGGGACGTCAGCATCCTGCGTGATGGTGGTGCGGCGGCGGGCAAGCCCCGAGAGGAGCGGTGGGACGCGGTCCGTCGGGGGCCGCAGCATGCCATTGAGTCTCTGCTCGGGGTAAGGGCGATCACCATCTCGGCGATCAACGGCCCGTGTGCCGGGGGCGGGCTCGCCCTCGCGTGTGCGACCGACTTGCGCTACGCGAGCGACTCCGCCATCTTCACGACGGCGTTCGCCGCGGTGGGCCAGCCGGGCGACATGGCGCTGCCCTGGAGCCTCACGAAGATCGTCGGAACGGCGAAAGCGCGCGAGCTGATGTTCCTCTCGGAGATCATCTCCGCAGGCGAGGCCGAGCGGATAGGTCTGGTCAACAAGGTCGTTCCCGCCGACGAACTCGCGGCCCATGTGGCGAAAACGGCCGCCCGGCTGGCCTCGCTTGCGCCGCTCGCCATCCAGGGGATGAAGCGCAATCTCGACGATGCACAGGGGCAGGGCGCGTTGTCGGACTACCTCGGCGCGGAGACGACTCGCTACCTGGACAACTCCGCGACCCAGGACGCGAAGGAGGCCGCCGCGGCCTTCCTGGAGAAGCGCGAACCGGTCTACGCCGGGCGCTAACCACCGGCGGGCGTTAGGAAATGGCCATGAATCAGCCGCCCGACCGGCGGCAGTCAGCGAGAGGTGATGTGTGACGACCGTACGAGCTGAGGCAACCCGTGGACTCGACGGGAGGCGGGCCGTGATCACCGGGGCAGGTGGTGGGATCGGGCGCGAGACGGCGCTGACCCTCGCGAGCCTGGGGGCCCACATCGTGGTGAGCGACATCGACCCCGAGGCGGCCTTCGCCACCTCTAAGGCGATCTCCGAGACCGGCGGCACCGCCTACGCGACCGCGTGCGACGTCTCGGAGGAAGGAGACGTCGAAGGGCTGATCGGATTCGCGGTGGAGATGCTCGGCGGCCTTGATGTCGCCATCAACAACGCCGGCATCGACGGAGCGGCGGCCGCGCTGGTCGATCAGGCCCGGAGCAACTGGGACCGTGTCATCGCGGTCAACCTCACCGGTGTCTTCCTCGGCATGAAGTACGAGCTGCCCCATCTGATTGGCGACGGCGGGGTGATCGTGAACGTCGCGTCCATCGCCGGTCGTCAGGGCTTCCCACTGATGTCGCCCTATGTTGCGTCCAAGCACGGAGTCGTCGGGCTTACCCGCACCGCGGCGCTGGAGTATGGGCGCCGAGGTGTCCGGGTGAACGCGATCTGCCCGGGCGTCACCAACACCGCGATGGGGGTGGACCTCCCGGGCCTCGACCAAATCGTCCGCCGGACTCCGTTGAAGCGAGCGGGTGAGCCCGCCGAAATGGCTGGGACGATCGCCTGGCTCTGCTCCGATGCGGCGTCGTTCGTGACGGGGGCGGAGATCGTCGTCGACGGCGGAATCAGCGTGGGTTGAGCGTCTCCGGGCCCGCGCCGAATTTCCTTCCGCGCGGCGATGTTCCGTCAATCGGAACCTCCGACCCTCCGGTGGTGTGACGTCGGTCATGATGCAAGCAACCAGGACACGGAGGTAGGCGTGACACAGACTAATCAGACACCCGCGACTGAGTTCTTACTCGATGACCCAGTGGTGGCCAAGAACCCTGGTCCGTTCTTCGAGGAGCTCCGGTCCAAGTGCCCCGTGGCCAGGACGGATGCGCACGGCGGGTTCTGGATCGTCTCGCGCTACGCCGACGTTCACGAGGCGGCCCTGAACACCGCGGCTTTCAGTAGTGCTAGTGGCGTAGTCATCCCTCATGCACCCAACCCGCCGGCCTTGTGTCTGGAGCAAGACGAACCGGAACATCGGATCTACCGGCGGCCGATGCAGACCTGGTTCTCGGCTGCGCGGATGGCCAAACTCGAGGACAGCGTCCGCGATGTCGTCACGCGTTTGATCGATCGTGTGATCGACGACCGCCAATGCAACATCGGCGCGGTACTCGCCGAACCCGTGCCGCCGGTCGTCATCGCGCTGATGCTGGGACTGCCCGAGTCCGATTGGCCGTGGTTCCGTGACCGTAACCACCAATTCTTGAGGCTGGCCTCCGAGGGGGACTTCGAGGGGTCTGCGGGTGCCGTCCAGGATCTGGTCGGTTATCTCACGGGCAAACTCGAGGAGCGCCGTACCGCGCCGACGGGTGACATGCTCAGCGATATTGTGGCCATCGAAGTCGACGGTGAGCGGATCTCGGTGGAAGACGCGGTGTCGCTCGCCTTCCTGATCCTCGCAGCGGGCCATGAGACGACGGTGGGCGCGATCGGCGGGCTGCTCTACCGCGTCGCCGAGAGCTCCGAGACTCGTGACCGGTTGCTCGCGGATCCGTCGTTGGTGCCCAGCGCTGTCGAAGAGGCGTTGCGCCTGGAGCCACCGCTGCCGGGGCTTGGGCGGATGCTGGTCAAGGACACAACGCTGGCCGGCGTGGATATGCCCGAAGCCGAGCGGGTCATGCTGCTGTTCGGTGCGGCGAACCGCGACGCTTCCGTGTTCGACGACCCCGAGCAGTTCAAGGTCGACCGGCTGAACAACCGACATCTCACCTTCGGGGTCGGCATTCATCGTTGCGTCGGCGCCCCGCTGGCTCGGCTCGAGCTGCGGGTGGTGCTCGAGGAAGTGCTACGTCGCATGCCCGGGATCCGGCTCGAATTCGATGACCGCGTCAGCGTCGACTATCACTTTGCGCGGTCCTACACCGAGCTCCCAGTCGTGTGGTGACGGATACGACGCAGTCGGAACACCGCTCTCACAGGCAAGTTGGATCGGTGTCGCGAGACGCGACCAACGGTTAGGGCGGAAGATGACCACGGTAAAGCTGCGGTGACGAGAACCCATGACGGTCCATTCGCGATCGAAGAACTCAAGATTGAAGAACCGCGCAGCGACGAAGTGGTCGTGCGGATGGTCGTCTGTCACACGGACCTGATCTCCCGCGAACTTCCGCCCGAGTACTTCCCGGGTCCGATCGTGTACGACCTATCGATCCTGCTGTCAGGGCCGGACGATCAAGACGGTGATCGAGGGCACTCGGTTCCCGAGACCTTTCCTCTGGATCAGATCAACGAAGCGGTCGCGGTCAGCCAGTCTCGGCCAGATGGTCAATCCACGAGTCCGCGAATCCGCTCGGCATAGGCCAGGTGCTCATCGACGGCGGCGAAGCCCATCCACGTCGTGAAGACAGTCGCGTGCGTGCCCCCGAGTTCGCGCCAGGCGTCGATGGTGGCTGCGACGCCCTCCAGGAACTCCGGCCGTGACTTCGGCCAGCGTTTCTCGCCACGGTCCGGCGCCGGCGGGATCATCACGAGCTCCAAGCCGAACTCGGCGGCGTCGGTACGCTCGGACGTCTCCAACTGCACACGGAGGCGGTCGAGACCCCGGCGTGCGTTGGCGATGCTTCCCGCGAACATGAACCCGTCGGCGTGGGCCGCGGCGCGCCGGAACGCGGCGTCGCCGTTCCCGCCGATCCAGATTGGGATATCCGCTGTCGGCCGTGGCATCAGGGCAGCCCGGTCGATGCGCTCGGTGGTCCCCTCGTGCGTGATGACGCCCTCGCGCCACAACCGGCGGAGCAACGGGATCTGATCGTTCGCCCGCCGGCCCCGCCGGTCGAAAGGCTGTCCCATCGCCTCGTATTCCACGGTGTTCCAGCCGACACCGACGCCCAACCGCAGGCGGTTGCCTGACAGGATCGCGGCGTCGGCGGCCTGCCGGGCGACCAGCGCCGTCTGACGTTGCGGCAAGATGAGCACGCTGGTCGAGAACGAGATTCGTTGCGTCAGAGCGGCCATGAATCCAGCCAGTACGAATGGGTCGTGGAACGCGTCGGTCTCGTCGTAGGGGCCCCAGAGTGGTTCTTCGCGATCGCGTGACGCGGCCAGAACGTGGTCGCCCAGGGCGATGAAGTCGTAGCCCAACTCCTCGGCACCCTGGCAGAATGCCCGTGCGGACCGGTCGCTCGATTCAATCTCGGTGGAGGGGTAGAGGATTCCGAGTTTCATCGTGGAAACATATGTTCGACTGCGATAGATCGTGTGGCTGAGTTCCGGCTCATGGAATCGCCGCCTTCACTCACGCAGCACCGTGCTGTCAGCCGAGGTTCGTTCCGATGCTGAGGCTGCCATCCACGATAGTTTTGAACTCGAGGTATGACGCCAGCCCCTCGGGTCCCCATTCGCGACCGATTCCCGATGACTTGAAACCGCCGAAGGGCCCGTTGAGATCGCTTGTATAGGTATTGATTCCGTAGGTGCCCGCGCGGACCTGCCGAGCGACGTCCATTCCTCGTGCGGCGTCAACAGTCCAGACCGAGCCCGCAAGCCCGTAGGGGCTGTCGTTGGCGATGTCGATCGCATCGGCCTCGTCCTCGTAGGGGATGACGGTGAGCACCGGGCCGAAAATCTCCTCCCTCGCCACGCACATCGAGTTGTCTCCGGCAAAGACCGTGGGTCGGACGTACCAACCCTTGCTCGTCCCATTGGGGCGGCCGTCGCCGCCGGCGGCGACCTTCGCGCCCTCCTCCTGGCCCAGAGCAATGTACTTCGCCACTCGCTGCTGCTGACGCTCTGATACGAGCGGCCCCATCTCGGTGGCCGGATCGGCGGGATCGCCGATGGTCAAATTGGAGACCATTTCAGCGAGCGCGTCCACGACTTCGCCGTAGCGAGAACGGGGCGCCAGGATCCTCGTCTGCGCCGCGCAGATCTGCCCGTTGTTCATGAGGCCGACCACCTTCAGGCCGGCGACCGCCGCCTCCAGGTCGACATCCTCCAGCAGTATCGCCGCAGACTTGCCCCCGAGTTCCAAACTGACCCGCTTGAGCTGTTCGCCGCAGATCGCACCGATGCGCCGCCCGATATCTGTGGACCCGGTGAAAGCGATCTTGTCGACCCCGGGATGCCGAACCAGGTGCTCGCCGACCTCGCCCCCGCCTGGCAGGATGCTCACCACACCTTCGGGGATACCCGCCGCCTCGACCACCTCGGCGAGCA
>Ga0193743_1000797_pt1 | contig 24631 bp, 21 predicted proteins | sample L2c2metaG_FD_143038 | JGI IMG/M metagenome (GOLD analysis project Ga0193743, IMG submission 143038) | Soil microbial communities from a riparian zone of the East river system, Colorado, United States - L2c2 | ecosystem: Environmental > Terrestrial > Soil > Riparian zone | place: USA: East River...
ATTTCTCAAATCGGTTATTTTATATTACGGTGGGCAGACGCCTGCCACGATCGATGATCAGGCGAATATATGGCTGCGAAATCAAGGGGTCACTACCCTTTTTCTCTCAGGTTCAATCGAATGGCCAGCTCGTGAGGCGGTTCCGACGTACAAGCTCCCGCACAAAGTAGACGTAGGTCCGGTCGTCATTTCCCGTCAAAATGTTGGAGAAGGAACACATTTGGCATTTCACAACGTGTATAGACTTTACCTTGACGAATATGAGAGCTTTCTCTTCGGTGCCATACCCGACTTGATCCATGGGGGATGGATTCTCACAAATTTCACCGTTCCCACTGATTCTGATGACGGGATCGCGTTACAACTCATCCCAGTTCCCTCTCGTCTGAACAGCCTTCTCACACCTCACTTTCACCTTGCCGGTATACGTTTTGGATTGAAAGATATATATCACGCACGGGGGCTTCCTACAGCCGCAGGGTCAATCGCTTATCAACTCACTCACGATGTCCCTGCAGAAACAGCGCCATCTATCGAGATGCTTCTAGATCTAGGAGCCATCATGGTTGGAAAAACTCGTACATCTCAGTTTGCACACGGGGCCCAACCTTGGGAGTTCGTGGATGTGCCGTACTCATGGAACCCAAGAGCAGACGGGTATTTGACGGCTTCGGCGTCGAGCTCGGGTAGCGCATGTGCTATTGCTGCTTACCAATGGTTAGATTTCACGGTTGGGAGTGATACCAGAGGGAGTGTTAGGAAGCCGGCGGCCCTAGTTGGGGCCTATGGGATTCGTCCATCTCATGGAAGTATGAATTTGACAGGCGTGGTTCCACTATCTGAGGAAATGGACACCGTTGGATTTTTTGCACGAGATCCTCAACTCTTCTATGAAATTGCATCGGAATGGTTCGTCCTGTCTCGTCATTATTGTCTCTTAGCTTACCTTTCTCATTATAGGTATATTGATTCTCCCGTGGCTAACAAGCAAACTACAACACGCTATCCTGAAAAGCTCCTCTACCCGATTGATCATTTCCCAAGGAAATCGCCGGCAGCGCAAGAAATGATCGACAGATTCGTAGAAGACTTACATGCTTATCTCAATATCACTCCTGTCCGAGTCAATTTAACCGAGATACTCACACCTTTCTTTCCAAATGGAAGCTTCCCTGAATTCCATCTGTCTTCGAACAAGCTTGCAGAATATCGCTCATGGATAACTGTCGGAAAACCAATTGTCGATGAATTCAACTCTCGGTTCGGGAGACAGCCTCAATTCGACCCTATACCGCAGAGGATGTTTGAACGCGCAAGTTCTATCACAGAAAAAGATTTCGCAGACGCCGTCGCTCTAAAGCGTGCTTTTCGAGAATCTGTCTCACGTCACATATTTCAGCATGATGCGTCATCATGCTCCAATTCTATATTCATCTACGACGCTGCCACCGGCGGACTACCCTCTTATCGTTACGAGGAATTCAATCATATCTTAGGAGCCACTCCGTTTCTATTGACCGCACCTGGCGCTGATAAAGAGCCACAAGTATCGGATTTCCTCAATTTCTTGGCTTCTATGGGTGAGCTACCTGAAATTACGGTGCCAATAGGGCAAGTTAGGTATTTTAGCCCGGTGAGTAGGACGTGGGAAGCACTTCCAGTAGCGGTACAGCTTGTTACACGAAAAGGGTGTGACCGCATGCTCTTGAAGCTAGTAGGGCGGCTTGCGGAGATGGAGATTGTGAAGCGGGTAAATGTCGGGCGATATACATTTTAACGAAGACTGGTTGTTTATGAGCGCTATTATATTGATGTCAGGATTTACATGTGTACAATTGCACTGCCTTGGTGACTGGTTTTGTTAAGGCTTTGTCTTTGACAGGTGTGGATAATTCGCCACGAGAGCGGTAGATAACTGTCTAAATTAGACAAATTCCATGAATTCGTTTAAATACAAAAAGTTTCCTTTGAGTTCGGATGAACCCGCCTTTGGAAGCGAATAAACATGGACCTACAACTGGTTTGTCCACGTGAAAGGGGACCAACAATATTCCGGATCGCCATCTGGACTTGTTTGTCCGAGTCGTCGTCCCTTTGCTTCAGAACTTTCATGCTGCACTGCCAATCTCAGTTTACACGAGGTCGTGACACTGGCCATAGTAGTAACTCCAGATGACTCCCCCTCTTTCTTCATCCAACGAATCCCCTTCATATCTTCCTTCTTTCTTTCCTACCGACTCATCCAAATCTATGGCATTCAGACCTACATTGCGTCCAGTAGATTGGTCAGACGTGGACTCTCGTGGTCGTTATCTTCGGCGCCAACGTTCCCCAGAAGAAGAATCAGGCGACGAAGATGTTGCCTCTCCCACGACTGACAAAACTCCATCACCACCTAGGAAGAGGAAGAAAGTGTTTGGTCTTCCTGCAGTCTACTACCCTCCTACCCTCAGTCCATCAGAAAAGCTTTGGCGCGATCGTTACGACCTTCTTAATCATAAAGGATATATTTTACGTCCTCGATACCAGCCTAACTGGACTCCGACGTTATTAGGAAATGGGAGACACTATCACAGTGGAGAAGATCATATCATGCAAATTGTACGTTGAAGTGTTTCATTCAACCCCTTCATGATCGTTTATTTTGTTTGTTTGTATCAACTTTAGCTTCCCCAGGTTTTAGATGCGATTAGAAAGGTGGATGGATTAGTTGTATGCATCAAGATGATCCAAGAACAAAAAAGACTGAAACAGATCAAAATTACCGAGTACTTCTCCTCACGGCGGATGGTAGAAGATTCAAGAAACCACGTCGTCCCGTTCTACGCTACTTTTTCGGATTATGAATTTCCTGATATTCAGTTCATGGTCATGCCCGTTCTGCGGCGCTTCGATGATCCTGAATTCACATTTGGTTGTGAAGTTATTGATTTTGTGAGCCAGGTCCTCGAGGTGAGTACGTTTTTTTCTTTATTAATCCAACCCTTGAAACTTTATGTTATCAAGGGACTCGTGTTTCTCCACGCCAATAACGTAGCACATCAGTGCGTCGACCCTTTCAATTAATCTTCTGACAATCAAGGGTTTTATCTAGTTCTCCCTTGTAGCAATCTCATCGCCGAACATATCATGATGGATGCCAAATCGCTAGTACCAACGGGATGGCATTTCGTTGCTCCTTTTTGCGAGCCAGACGGAATGACGAGGATAACACCTTTGGACCGCAAGAGACACCCCGTTCGATATTATTTTATCGGCTTCGGTAACTCCCTCCATATCCCACGCCATCAACGTACCCCCATTAAAGGTATTGGTGGAGGTGATTGCGACGTTCCTGAATTACACACAGGACAAGCCTACGATCCCTTCAAACTTGACATCTATACCCTGGGAAATCTGATTGACAAATATCTCCACGAGGTTCGAATTCTACATTCCCTTTCCTTTTTTTCCAAAAATAAGATTCCTTTTACAAAGATTGACGCCCCCTCTTGTTTCCCCTTTCTCTTTTTGTTTTCCTTTTTTTTTGACGCCCAATTTTATACAGAAATACGAGAATATCGGATTTCTTGACAGTCTGATAAAGTGTATGAGAACTGAATCGTTTGAGCAACGGCCAAACGCCGATATGGTTCTCAGTTTGTGGTATCAAATCAGGGATACTCTTCCTGAAGACAAGATGGAGGAATTACATCTTCGGTTCCGGCAGGGCGCTCATGTACGATATTCCTCGGTTGACTCGACGGGTGCGGCGGGTACTAGTCGGTCAGATAAACGGGATATCTCATCCATTCTAAATAAAGTAAATCTTATCCATTTTCTCTCTCTCTCTCAGGATATCTTCATGGGAACTAACAATTTTATTACTGTTCAGTGATTCCTCTCAAGCTCTTTGTTTCCTTGTACTTTATTTTCCCCGGATATGTACTATACAATTTATTCACTCTTGCTTATGCCTCGATTTTATCAGCATTTATGAGGACAATGAAGAATATAATGCCCAGCATGAGCAGAAAGAAAAATATATTGCTGCCATACTCTTGCCGGCAATGAGCAAAAATAATATATATGGCCAACGTGGGGATCGAACCCAAGACCTTCGCGTTATTAGCACGACGCTCTAACCAGCTGAGCTAGTCGGCCGATATCACTAGCCATTATGTGCAGCAATTTAAACCTATGTAACAGCTTTTAACAATCCCCAAAATGATTGTTTGACAGAATATCTGCTTTTTTATCTACAAAATCTTTATGGTGTTTTAAATCAGCTTGTGAATCGGCACCCAATGTTGGTTTAGGTTTAGGTCTTTAAAAATAAATATATATTGATTAATATTTGATGTGGGTTCTTCGTCTGGTTTTCCTGGCACAATTATCGGCATGGCTGTAGAGGAATCCACAGTGGTTGTAAGATAACACTACGGTATTCAATTGAAAATACTCGTCAAGTAAACGAGCATCTTCAATAACAAAATTAGGTAGTTTCACCGACTGGCGATGTAAGTCAAGGAATCGCTTTTTCACTCGTCCGAATAGGGGTTGTCTAATTGCTACATGATACATGTAGCTTTAGAACCCCAGTGAAAAAGGAGTGCGTTGTCTAGTTCACTTCTGCTCAGTGCTCTTTGACATCATTCTGCAAGGACAAGAGACGGACAAATTTCGAATTTGATTTGCAAGCGGTCATACAATTTCAACTGCTTCAAAACTCGATCGATACCCCTTGATAACTTCCTTCATGATGCTGTCAACTTTGATGTTCATATCATTTTCACCCCAGTCTGCTCGAGAACCGATTTTTGGCAAGTATCTGAGGCTGCAGAATTGAAGTCAATGAAAATGATCCCAGGAGAGATCTCTCCTTTGCACCTCTCGTTCAACGCGTCCAGTCCATTTCTGTCATCCTTTTGCCATGTATCCTCATTCGTAAGGTCAGGTTTGATTAGGATGGTCTGAGCTTCACGAGCTTTGAGAAGGGCTTTCGAGTACTTCCCCAGCGATGGCCTTGAATCATCACAAACATTCGACAATCAGTCAAGTAAAGCAATACATTAAAAATGAAAAATAAATGGGTACTTTTCTTCTCGACTTTGCAATGGTAGGTATGCCAGCAGAAAAGCTTCTATGTGTGGAAATCTGAATATTGTAAAACAGTTAACTGAAATAGGTCTTCAATCCCATAGACTTGCATCGCCATCATTTCCTCGCTTGGAAGACCGCCGCTCCACTGCCGCCAACATCTCAATATATCCGTTGAGCAGGAGAGAAAAGAGTATGTCTGAGACTTTTGTTGCGAGTCAGCACGACAACAGAAGCCAGAGACAAAGTGGAAAATACCTCGAGTCATTCCTTTCATAACTTCCGTGCGACTGAAAATACTGCACCTCAAGGCACTGATGTTGATGCTGGAACACAGTTTTATTTCATCCATGGTGGATTACTGACTCAAACACCATAAAGTACAAAGTACAGCGGATGCGGACGCGTTCATGAGTCCGATTTTCCAAAGAATCTGGGATTTGGAAAAGACGCCGTCTAGAACGGCGTTCTGCAAGGTGGCGAGATCCGAAAACACGCAGGTGCTGTGATTTCTCCACTGTTTCCTTCCCACTTACTTACAAGGCTCCATCGACATGCTGGCAATCTCGCCGTCGCTTTAACATTCCCCTCTACGCAATATCTCCTATTTTTATATGTTCCCTCCTTCAATCTATTCGTCTACTTTATTGCAACGTTCACGACAATTCACACCATCTCCACTTACCCTTAGACCATGACTCCTGTTCATGATGTCAATGGTCTTTGTTCATGCGGCAAATAAAGAGGCCAATCACAAGTCAAGCTCGCCAAAGAAAGGTGTTAACTTCTCAGGGCATTGATCAAGTGGTTGAGACAACAAAATGTCGTTCTCGAGTTCTTGAGTGGCCGATGAGGCTTGCATAGAGATATTATGTCATTCAGACTAAGGACCTCATTAATGCAACTGTACGAGAGCTGTGATGAGGCACATTGCATGTACTGTACAGTAATTATAAAGAGACCGTTTGGCGCTATTTTTAACAGATTACGAATCGCAAACCGTTTTGGGGCAAATCACGCGAGCACAGGATCGCCGTTCTTTGATGGCGTCTGCACGGCGTTCTTTCCAACTCACGGATGCCCTCTGATTTCCATGCCTCCTAATTTTGAAATAGTAAACGGACATCTCGGGCTACCCTTTGACGTCAAAAACTCGATCATAAGGGGATTCAAACTCAGAAAAACCAGTCGTAGAATCGAGGGTTTCATTGCGTTTACACTTGCCCTCATACTACGAACGGTGACGAGTCTATCCTCAAGTCAACAAAGATTCTGAGCCCTGTTTTCGCAAAGTGGGGTCTATCGATAGTTAATCGTGACCGTCATCACAATTGGGTGCTATGAATTTGTTCACGTATTTCGCAGATGGGAAAATGATCGGAAATTTCCAGATCCAAATCAGTGACTTCTCATGATTATCAGTATGATCCACATCCGAGATGTCGCCAACTCTAAGCGCGAAACCTGATTCTGGAAGATCCTACCATACACAATGTACCGGAGAGGCACTGGTGACGGTGAAAGCTCATGAGAAGGATGAATACATGACACTTTTCGGAAGCTGCTTTTGTCCTTTTGTTCAACGGGTATGGGTTGTCTTTGAGGTTCTTGGGATACCTTACAAGGCATGGAACAATACGATCCCTAACACATTTCGTTGATATTTTTTTGGCTTCTTTTATAGTATTGTGAGTCCGTTTTTTGGCCGAGTGCACATTGGTCTGATCATCAGCTCATGACGGAGATGATAGACGAAGTTGATCCATATAAGAAACCTCAAGAACTACTTGAAGTCTCTCCAAAAGGATTAGTACCAGGGCTCAGGTTCGATCGATTCAACCCTCCTCGATCTCTCAATGAAAGCACAATCATCATGGATTTCTTGGAAGAGTGAATTCACTAAATTGAAAAAAAAAGGTTGATAATAATAACTTACAATGTTCCTTTTCCTTGCAGTCTTGCGGCGACAACGACGAAGAAAAGTATTTTGCCACCTATCACGAATCCATGTGAGTTTTGGTCGATCTGTCGTTTCCTCCAACTTTTAAATAACTTACCTTGCGACCAAGATGCACGCGGTTTGGTTCGCCTTCAGGCTGACTTCGTGAACCGCACTCTCCTTCCTGCGTTTTATCGTTACTTGCAAGCACAAACGGAGGAGAAGCAAATCGAAGGTGGTAAGGAATTCCATGCCGCATTGGAAGGATTAGTATCGCTTTTGGAACGGGCAGAAAGGGAGGTACTCGGATCTGGCGGTGCCGCAGGCGAAGGAGAAACCCAGGAGCTCAGGAAGGGTTTGGGAGTTTGGATTCCTGGAGAAGAAAACCTAGGATGGGCAGATATCATGGCCGGGCCTTGTAAGTGTCCAGCTGACTCGCCGCAATGAAACCTCGGATTAACTTAGGAATTGGGTTTAACAAGGGCTTTACAGAACAAAAGTAATTCTAACACATTATCGAGGGTTTAAGATGCCCCAAAGTGAACGATTCAATGGGTGGTTAACTCGGCTTTTCGAGCATCCAGCGTTCAGGGCAACATGCAGCACTGAACAGTTGTACTTGGATAGTTATGAGAGGTTTGTCTCAGATTCAGTTAGGTTTGACCCAGTTAGCTAATTCCAGATGAAATAGGTATGCTTTCAATAGGCCAAATACGAGTATGGTTGCGACAGCCATTAACGAAGGCAGAGGTTTGCCTTGAGGAGTGTTTGTAATGGAATGGAACCAATTTTCGCTGGCTACGTTTGTAGTAACCTGTAAAATAAATAACTGTGACCTGTGACTTCATTTGTTATCATCTTGGTTGGTTGATAAACCTGGGTGTGAAACACATTTGAGAGAGGATGTTGGTGTCAGGAGTTTCAGTAGCTGGGGGCTGGTGATGTGTAGATGGCAGGAAATAGACCGACATCACCAGCAAGATTACGACCCTGTGAAAAGCGTCGTCCGCGCCACCAACCCATATCATCCTTTTCAATGACTTCAGTGCGCTCTCCAGCATGAACTTCACCCTATGAAAGAGAGTCTAGACCTATTCAGGCATGGGACATACTTAGACCGATAGCGCCAAGAAGTCGGCGAAGGAGAGGATGCGGTCTTGTGAGCAGTCGTTTAGATATTATGTATGTGACCGTGACTGATGAAATTCATACATATACTCCGTTCCCTCATTATAACCGGGTCTGAGAGTCGTCAGACTGACCCTTACGAATCATTGTATCCAGACCTGTCTCTCTCCGGTTTATATTTATAATAACCAGCCCATTGCCCAAATCCCACACACACTCTAATCACAGACTATCTCTCACGACAATACCTTATCCCCAACAACCTTGGTGTTCTGCCGGAGCCTTGGTCGAGTTCGAGTAGTCATGCCTGAATACGTCTACGCTTTGCATGACTTTCTTCCGGAGAATGAAGATGAAGTGACTTTTCATGCTGGAGAGCGGATTGAAGTCATCGAGAAGGATGATATGTATGGAGATGGCTGGTGGCAGGTATGGTGTATTAAAGTTGGATTTATTCGTACGACTGATGATCATCTTGGACAGGGCCGTAATCTTGCTGGCGGTGTCGGTCTATTTCCTGTCAGCTACACAGAACCAGCACCTCCAGCTACCGAAACTCCTGTCATCACATCCTCTCCCGAACCTGTTTCCGAGCCCTCAGGTGTATCGACTAATAATAACAAATCCGTCTTACTTCCTCTACGGGAAGAACCCGAAACCGAATCTGCAGGCTTCAATATCCTGTCTCCTGTCCCTAAACACCCTGCTACCTTTCTTAATGATGATGGCTACGAGACTGACATACCACACGAAGATGCTTCCCTCAACCTTGCACGTGGTAACAATGAAATGATGAAAGCGACGATGACGGATGTCCAAAAAGCCATTGAACAACTTGGACGTGGCGGTGTGGGAGAAGACTCTAGGAGTTTTAGCTTTGCCAGCACAAGAGATGGAGCGGATACGAGCAGTGACACCGATTTCGATTTGAGTGATCTGGATGGGGTGGATGCGGATGCGAACGATGGAGAAGATTGGCATAAGAGTGCGAGGCACAAATTGGCTGCGAAAGCTAAACGAGCGGTCGAGGAAGCAGAGAAATTGGAGGCGATGACGGGCGGCGCTGGAAATCCAAGGAGGGTCGTAGCTCCTCCCATTGAGGTGGAGTTAAGCGATGAGAGCGACGCGGAGGATCACGCAGATTTCACCAAGTCGAGCAAACTCCAACGCGATCATCCTCATATCCCAGAAGAAGATGAAGATGTGGCCACGGATGGTGAAGCTGCTGCCGCCGCTAACAATAGTCGACATTCGACCATCGAGACCTTGTCGACTGCCGAAGGGCATGTCCTCGTACCTCCCCAAGATGAAACCGATGTTCCTACAGCTACAGCTACCAACCTTTCCTTCTCGGCTTTACAAGCTCCGGTTCCAACCGAATCTCCTCCCGAGAAACGAGAGGAAGAATCGCCTACTCCAGAAAAGAGCATATATCCAAGTCCCATCTCTCCTCTCACAACGACGGTTCTTCCTGCTATATCGACCATACAACAAATACAGAAGAGGAGTAGCACGCCCGTTCGGGAGATCATGAATGGGTTACCGTCTCCTGCTTCGGTTGGGCATAATAACGTCAACTCGAAGCATAACAGCATAATTTCGTCTTCATCGGCACCGGGCATGTTGAATACCACTACGCAAGTCCAGCGACAGCAACGGCCGGCAGCGACCGATAGTACATCTACGTTGGCCACTCCAGCATCACCGCAAGGACGCAATAAAACTCATCCAACGGAGTGGAGTGTCGAGGAGGTAGTAGATTGGTTGAAGAGTAAAGGATTTGACCAAGATGTATGCGACAAATTCATTGGTGAGTACATAACTTTCTATTTGGCAAAGATATTCAAAAAATTTCCCTCTTTCTACAAACAGAACAAGAAATCACAGGGGATGTCCTACTGGAACTAGACGTCGGCCTCCTCAAGAGTGAGATCGGAATCATGGCATTTGGCAAACGCATGCGAATCGCAAACGCCATTGCCGAATTGCGTCGACCTCCATCTATCGAATATTCAGACCATCAATTATCGCCTATGCAACTCCATCATTCCAATTCACTCACCCAATCCCAATTCCAGTCTCAATCACATTCACATTCGAGGGAGCAGAGTCAGAGTCATTCGCATCATTCCTTTAATGGGACGACGCCTGCTTCTACGGTTGGGCATACTCATTCGCAAAGCATGCAGAGTTCGTTCGGAGGTCCTGTGTTTAGTAGTCAACAACAACAATCTGCTCAAGTGCAAGATAGTTTGGTCAATAACAATGGCGGTGTGAGGGCAACGGTGGTTCCTGGTAATGCAGCTGCTGTCGGTATTGCCGCAGGAATGTCTGCTGTTGTTGGGGTTGGGCTAGGGATTGCGTTGCCACCGACGGATACACCTTCTATCGAGGTAGGTTCTTTTTCTGCTTTTTATGAATGTATGCGCTTATCATTTTCAAGAAGGCACGTCCAACACATTTGGCGTTGTCTCCTAGTGATGGAGCCTTGAAGGAATCTGCAGCCAAGACGGTAGCTGCAATTGCAGTAAACGGTGAAGATGAGGAGCGTGGACATATGAGTGATGTACATCTCAGGTCTCATTATAGACTTGTCCCTTATTACTGATTTCGGCTGTCTATAGGGTGAGATCGCACTTAATCCTACCAGTATGCGTCGTCGACTCTTCGGTCGGTCGCATGAGTCTGCCACCTCAATCCTACATTCGTCCCCTCGCTCAAAGGAAGCGCCATCGCAATCTCCAACTCAATGGGATATCCCCGATAAGGAAAGCAAAGACAAAGATAGTGTCACAGACCTCAGAGAGACGAGTAGCACTAAGGATACTGGCCGTCGTCATGCACGGTCGAGAAAGAGCGTGGATACCAAGCATTCTGATCGCTTGAGTATCTTTGGAACCGCATTTGCTGGTACTTTAGGAAAGAGTCGTAAACCTCCTCCTAGGTTCGTCTCAGAATTTATTTTTTCAGGTGTATCTTTTTCCTCATTTTCGGTTCTTGGTAATTTAGCAGTGACGAAGGTTTGATAGAAAAGTCATCCATATTCAGTCTTCCAAGATTGCATAGTTCAAGTATACGCAAATCATCGTCGGTTTCTCAACGTCCTTCTACCTCTTCCGGATCGCCTAGATTCAGTCCTAAAGACATTGTTTGGATGCACGACGAGAAGGAGAAAGAGAAGAACTCCACCATACTACGGAAACGGACTAGTTCGAACCCTACTCCTATTGCAGCAGCTGCCATTCCCAATACAAACGGTGAAACTACAAACGGTGTTTCAGGTCCTATCAAGCAAGGCGTCAATATCATGGATCAGATTGGAGAGCCGGACCATACGGGGTGGATGCGCAAGAAAGGGGATAGGTATAATACCTGGAAAGTACGATATTTCATCCTCAAAGGACCGCATTTGTATTTGCTTCGGAATAACAGCAGAACAGTGAGTTGCGTTCCTCGTCTTTTGATTGAATACTGATTTCGTTGTTTCTTTTTTTATATAGGAAACTCGAATCAAGGGATATATCCATATTGTTGGGTATAAGGTTACAGTTGATGAAAATGTTGACCCTGGACGATATGGGTTCCGGATTGATCATGATAATGATAAGACACATTATTTCAGCTCGGAGGAGAAGACTATTATTCGGGATTGGATGAAGGCTATCATGAAAGCTACGATTTTGAGGGATTATGCCAGTACGTCGTATTTCATTCAAATTCCTATTTTCTGATCTTGAAACTCTCCTTATAGAACCCGTTGTATCTTCATGCAATATCCCAACTATTCCTTTGGTCGTCGCTCAAGCTATGAACCCAGCACCTCGTCCCCCATCGCCTTCTGCTCGTGAAGCGACGCAAAGAGCTCTTCGACGGGAAAACACGGAGCAGCTATCTACGCGAGATACTCGTATCCTTATGGGTCTAAATGTTGTGGATCTCAAAGACGAACGAGCACGATTGGATTCCTTTTTCAGCAATGAGGCTGTAGCGGCAAAGGAAGCGGCGGCTAACCCTTCAACTCCAATGAAGGCCTCTGCACCCCCACGACCCTCTAGGCAGCCGGGAAGAATGAATTCGTTACGAACTACGGTGTGTTTTTATCAAGATTGCTACCCTTTGCTTTTCTCATCCTGGATTAGATGAACTCAGCAGATGATTCTCTGATACAATGGGCGAACACCCACCTATCCGAATCTCTACAAATCACCGATCCATCCGGTCCTTTGTTTACTGGCCTTGGACTTCTCCGTCTAGCAGAGTCCATCAGGGGCCGACCATCCTCTCCTCCCGTACTCGATTCTGCATTCCCTACCGATACAAACGACGATAAGCTGGACGGGCTGTTCCGGCTTTTCGACTTCTTGTTGGATAACGATGTGAAGATGGGGAGTGTTAGCATCAACGATGTGCGATTAGGGAAGCGGGATAAGATTATTCAGCTGTTGAAGGCATTGAAGGCTTGGGAAGATAAACGGAACGCGCTTGCTATCAGCATTACCAAAGCTACTGGGCCTACTGCGTTCATGACTTCGATTGTGGTGTAATGGAGAGTTGGGTTACTTTGGATTCGTGTGAATTGTTGGACAACCCCTTTTTTTTTCCAAATTTCGCTTCGTCGATTCTTTGGTGTTATAGGCCTCCCCTATCCCTGCTAGATTATTTTTTCTTTGGCATCTTTGGCATTCTTTTTCACACTTTTTTAAAATCTTTTCTCTTGATTTATGCATCTCCGATCTATTATCCACACATATATGTACTTTATTGAATTTTTTTTTTCAATTGGCGTTTTATTTTTTGATACCCGCATTTGGTAATCACCAAGTTTCTTTGGATCATTTTCATTTTTTTTTGCACGCCGTGAGTCTGTCCAGTGTCTTTCCAAAGAATAATACTGCTACTCAAACGTATTTATCGACCGTCTGAATCGGTGCCGCAATTCGAACCATGGGAGTCAGAAGATGGTAACATGTACAAATTACTAGAAACGTCAAGCGTCTTGAGTACTAGTTTTGAATTGAACGGCGATCATCCTTGACCCTTGCCAATTTTCCTTCAAATATGGCTGCCAACCCTACTACAATTATTCCACTACCATCAACAGCAAATTTGGTTCACCTAGCCGACGGGCCATACTTCCCACCATTCCCAAAAGCTCCTGAAGGTATTACCATCATGCCATTCAAAGAGTTCAAGGAAGGAGGTATCTGCATAGAACCTAATGTCAACGATTTGGAGGTTGACACGCTGGGGATCCCTACTGTGCCCATCAAAGTTCGGCACAGCACAGATGAGTGCAAAACCAAGACGAAAAGGAAGAGGAATGCAGAAAATTCAAAAGGTAAAAAAGGTCAGTCTAAGGTACAAAGGCTTTGGTGGGAGCAGTGGGACGACACGGAAGTCATACGTTTCTCAACTGGATTCAATCCGTGAGTTGCTCTCAATATTTTTTTGCCGTTGTTGTTGTTTGCTTCCTTGTTCATTCCTTGATCTTATCGATCGTGGGCGCTTGTTTATCATCTTGCTTTCTCTCACATATTATATCAACTTACTTTCTTATTCTACTAGACATGCTTCGCAGTATGAAAAAATCATTGCAGCTGCAGCCGACTTTACGAGCGGCCGCGTTTGGCCTGTCAATTTCGCTTCTGAGACCGGTCCGAAATTTGTATGGGAAAAGGTAATCAATTACTTTTCTCATGATCGTAACTGTAATACATCTCATTAACCAATTTATTCTCCAGTTCCAACGGTACATTGGCGTTCACGAAGGCGCGGCTGCTCCTTCCGCTAAGCAACTCAAGAAACAACAAGTTGAAGCACCTAAACCGGACGAGGACGAGGACGATTTCTCCGACGATGACATGGAAGTCGATGATAACTCGGATGATGGACTGGGAATCAAACCAGACCCAGTCACGGGCCTGATTGACGTCAAAAAGATCCAAGTTCCGTCCCCTGGCAAGCCAACCGAGGCACAGAAACTCAAAGCTTTCTTCGATGATCCGGAAAAATCAATCAAGGTCTTCATGACCTCTTATTCTCGATCTATGGGTTACATCTGGTATCCATCTCTTTCGTACTCGAATTCAATTGATGACTTAGAATAAAACAAATCTAGGGCGGATGCCAATCTCGACTGCATTCCTCGCGTCATTCGCTTTTTTGTCAACTTTTTGCTTCGAAGCAAGGTTCTTCCTGAGATTGAGCGCGAACTACGCCAATCTTTGGAAGTCATTACACTCGCGATGACCGAACTGCCCAATACATCGGGTATAGCGAAAACCTTCCCCGACAAAATCAGCTTGGCTTGTAACGCCTGTTGGGGCCAGAAGGCGGATGGCTATATGACACTTGCTATTGATGTTCCCGAGGATGAACCAGTAGACGAGCCGAACACCAAAAGACAGAAGTGTGATACTGACATCGCTCAAGCTTCTGGTACTGCTGAGCCTGAGAAAGAAACACTTGCTAAGACCACCGACACCTGGACCTCTGGCGGTGATGGCGATTGGGATGTAGCGGTGGGGGGCTGGGGGCAGAAAATCGAGGTGATCGAGGATAATCCATGGTCCTCATTGGAAGTCGACAAGCCTGAGAGCCTTTTCCCACTTCTGGGGCCCACTGCTCTTCCGCTCACACACTCACCTGGGATCGTCGAGCGCTCGATGAGACGGATCGTGTCAATCACTCGCCCTCCTCCGTCTGTTGCTAAATCCCCACCCTTAGCTGATGGCATTTCCGAGCCAAACGCTGATGCCGTTGAGCTTGAACTTGACCGACGCTTCGCTAAGATTTTACTGGCTCCGATGATTGATTGGGATGGAGGAGAAGCACCAGTTTATACGAAGCCCAAAATTCTTGTGACTTCTCGAGGAGCTGTCGTTGAAAGTGCTGCAACAGCTCAACCAACTGCAGGTAGTCCCCAGCCGTACAATCCTGCAAGTGATGAGATAACGCTGCTGATTGACAACCTTGCTGTTCAAATCGATCGCCTACGTGAAGGGATGGCAATCGGGGGTACTTGGGTTCAATTGGTTCGTCAAGGAGGACCAACTGCCCCAAAGAAGAAGAAGAAGGGTAAATCCAAGCAATCGTCGGTTTCCGGCTATTGGTACATGGACGAGTTGGCCATCGTCGTTCCAAGCTTCTGGACTGTGGCCGTCAACAATTAAATGTTCATTTTCAAATTTCTTGCCTATGCTTGCTCCTTTGAAATTCAGAAATAAATGACACGTCCTATGATTTTACAGTTGCTTACTCGTTGCTAGCTCGGACCCTGTACCTTGATATAAAAGCAGAGGCTTTCCCAATAACATTTTAAAGAGAGGTCGCTCGGGGTTGTCGCTCAACAAGTACAAAAAGTCAAAGAGTCCTGCTAGTAGTCACTATTCATCATCTTACCAGCACTATCCCCGCTAAAAATGAATGACATTGACATCTGGGGGAAAAGATTGTCTTAATATTGCCCAGCAGCTCGAGAATTTGTACTTGATACTTTCAACCAAAATTCAACCCCTCAGTCAAGTTGTCGCTGAAAAGGACCTCGGCGGGCTCAAGAGACGCAAACATCAAGGCCACAGTGGGATTCAAGGAGGGTACTTACCAAGAAGTTCAAATATACCAATAAGTCCTTGGGGAAAGAATATCAAACCAGTGCGACATCAGCTGCGCTCAAGATGCGATTGACATGGAACTTGCAATTTGCAATTTGCATAAAACAGAGTAGCAAACATTTGTGATGATCAACCGAACCTGGGTGGTCAAGACGCAGGTAAGGATGCTGCTCACCCTTGTCACATTAAAACAGTGAAGACAGGGTCCAACTATTACACCGCTCTGAAATGTTAGTTTCATGAACTACTAGTAGGGTGCTGTTCTTCGATCTCTAAAGAACTGGCAACACCAAGGGATGATCTCGTGAATTAGTTGCCGCTTGAACAATGCCAACCATCGAATATTGATATGGGAATGCTACTATGCCCTATCCACTGGGGCTGACTATCAACCGCGGGGAGAAATGGGCCAGTGTCGACGTAATCGACTTCGAAGTGCCGACCTTTTCTTGCCTACATGTCATTTGGTCGTTCTGTTCGTCGCTTCGTCGGATTTTTCCGTTCACTATTGCATATTAGAGATTCGAGCTGCAAACATGTGTATCTTTTGATCAAAGCCTCGAGGACCATTGCCTGACCGCTGCTCACCGGTAATGCCAGCGATAAACATGACCAACTTCTCAGATGCTGTGAAAGTCGGTTCGTAATTCTAGTTCATACCGCCCATACTTGTTCAAATGGAAACACAATCTAGGAAGCATTGATTTTGGACCTCCTAGTCCGACTATGCAGGAGAAAAGAACCTTACTTCCTGAAGCCAGTATCATACGATAAATCTGTGCTGCCTAGTACTGCTATACTATGGCACAGGTCGGTTGGAATATGTGAACTATGAAGCAAAAATGATTGTGACCTGCGACCTGTATAAGGCTGCAAATTAGGACCCTCAACTTCTAAACGTGTCCGTGTGATATTGAGATTCGGCATCCTAGCCTCTCTCATATGTACGTCACCCAAGACGAACTCGTGGAGGTAAGGCGTTTTCGGCCAGGTATATAACTACTTGCGTGTGCGAAACCAAACTTCCAAAACTCTTCCTTCCCTCACATATTCTTCTCTCCTCAGCTTTGATCTGTGATGTTGAGCAATGACATGAGCACCCCTGGCGGCGTGACCTTTGCCATCGCAATTCTAGCTCTTCTCAGCGCCGTTTCTTCAATCTTGGGCTTCATAGCTTTCAATATCCCATACAACCAGTACGTGGACTTACTGGAGCAGATGAAAGACATCCATATGCCTTTTATAACTTGCGATTGGCCCTCAACCTCTGATGAGAGGGTCAGGCTCTGGAAACAGTATAATACGTATGTGTCGTCTTAATTCGCCCTTTAAACAAATAAACCGTTTGATTGATGTCAAAAATTTCGGCATCCACGTAGCATCGCTATGAAGATGGAATTGTTCCAACACTTGACGACTACGTCGTACTATATGTCAGTATTCCATGTACCAACGACCTGGAAGTTGAGAACGCTCAGAGGAAAGGCAAGATCGTTGAGGGTCGAGCTCATCGTGAGCCTTCTCATGCTCTTATGATGCTCTTCCCCGAACAGGATATTGACGTTAATTTAGGCTCTCTATGAAATAGAGAGAAGCAAGGAGATCCGGAAGAACATGGAAAAGTTGCTATCCGCAACTCCAACACCAAAGTCTGGAGATGCATCTACTGCTCATGATGGCTGCGCGCAAAAAAAGAAAACTTTACCAAGACCATGGTACAGTTGGAACGTACTAGGAATTCACCTGACGAAAGCCGACGATGTTGACTGTCTCCCGGTCTAGATCTAGAAGAAACTTTATAACCAAGGTATTATGACCTTCACGCACACAGAGTGCCTCTCTTCCGCTTTCTTGGTTCATCCCAAGTCGCCTGACTCTAGCGAACGATTCTCACTTTTCTCCAGATGCTTTTAGTACAGCCCCATGCTGAACAGTCTTCTGCAACACTCATGTGATTTTTGTTTTCTTTTTTTTTTTTCATCCATGTCAACCTTTGACGCACCTGTTGCGCACTCTTGTATGGCTCGAAACTATTGTCGGATGTTGATGTCGGAGTCACACCTTTTTTTTTTGCCATCTTCCTGGATGGCAATGGTGCTACTTACTCCAAGTTACCAATTTGTTATCCGACACAATCATAGTTTTTTTGTAGAGAGCACGGCTTGGTGCTCTCGCCCTCCAAAATGTGTAGAATTATTTAAATAAATGAAAATAATGCTTTTTTTGAGAGGTTTTGGGGGGCACAACTGCCGCGGTGGATTACCTACCACCAAGGAATGGACACCATCCGAAATCTCCTCAAAGCTGGGATGATTCAAACTTGCATGAAGCTTTGAGTATTTGAAGGCTGAAGTTTGAAAGATGATGAGCAGCGACAGTAGTGTTTGGTTTGATACTTGCGAGTTTAAAGCTTCCATGGAGGGACAAGTGAAGATTCTACATTTGATTCCATTTGTCCAAGGTAAAAACTCCACCTCTGCTGCTGTAGACAATTTCATTTTCTGTCTTTTCGCCTTCTGCAGCAGCCATTGATCATTCCATCATGGTGTCACCATAATTAGCATATATATCATCCTCATGAAATTCACAAGGCATATTCCCAATGGCTATCCCTTCACCAGGACTCAACTCCACAACTTGCTCAATATGCTGACCACACCACCCGTTGTCCTCATGCTGACGATTCCTTATCTCTGGGCCACCCATTTCTGATCCATCCTCACTCCCACTCCCACCAACACAACTCCCACCTCTCAAACACAAACACTTCCGTAACACCTTCACACACTCAACCTCCGTAACCTCATCCTTAGAATGCCAATCCCCACAAACACCTTTCCCAAATGCGTGAGGAAAGTACGCATCGTCTCCTTCTCTCAAATTGCCTCGAATTTTAGCGGCCCACACATCGGAAAGGGGCGGGGGAGGTGCGGTGGTGGCTGTTTCAGCTAGCATCAGGTGGGCGAGAGCTGTTTGGGGTGTACATCGTTTTGTGGATTCGGGATGCAAAAGTTTCTCGAGAAGGTTGAAGATGATTCGGAATTCTCGTTGGTGCCGTTGGAGGGTGTGCGCAGTGTTGGTTTGGGCCTCAGTATTGAGTTTTGTTGTTGGGGTTTCCGTTGTGGGCGCGTTTGTCATCGTTGCCGTAACTTGCGTTGCAGGAGCCGCACCATCACCAGCAGGTGTAGCAGTAACGCTTGACTTCCCATCTCTATGCTTATTCTTATGCGGATAAAACCGCATATCACAGTTTCTGGGCTCCCACACCTTGGGATTAAGTCTTTCAACAAAATCTTGCCAAGTTATCCCTTCATTTTCTAGAGAAGGGATGTTTGTAGCTAGTGTTCGACCTGGATGAGATTCAGCACCTACTATATAATTAATATGTAATAAAGAAAAACTTACTATGTAGTGTAGCCGTTCTCTCCATCTCTCTTCTCCCAATTATAACAGCGATTTCCATCAACCCCTCGATATCATCGTTCGATTGGAAGATGGGAAACTTGTCGGTAAGGAAGAAGAGTAGGATGACGCCTGCTGACCAAACGTCGATGGCTGATATTCAGATTAAAATTTAGCCAGTAGTGATAGAAAGAAGCCAAAGAGAGAGCGTACCACCGGTTTGAGCGCCACATTTGAGTAATACCTCAGGCGCACGAAAACCACGCGTGCCTGCTCTGTTAGCCTTACTAATAGCCCTATGATATAAAAAAGAAATTCAGGATATTTTCTTTTTTTAAGCGGGAACCAGAGAACAAATTCACCTACGATCATTCTCCGGATATCCAACTTTATCAGAGGCCTTCGAACTGGTCCCCCTCGCTTCCCTCTGCGCCTTCTTTACTTCCTCAGTCTGGGTCAAAGTTAAAGTTCTATTTTTACCGTGTGGATCCTCGGGGCTGGGTGGTGTGTGGTAGCATTGCCCAGCTAGCTGACCTGATTCCATGCGCTACAAAGAATAACAAAAAAAGAGAAAAAGGGTTGTCAGAACTTTGCAATGCAAAATGTCAGTAATAAAACATACAGAAGCCAAACCAAAATCACAAAGCGTCCCAATACCTGTATAAGGATCGTACAAGAAATTCGCTGGTTTGACGTCGCGGTGGATAATCCCCCTGGCATGTATATCGCGTAAAGCGCGAAAGAGACATCTAAAATAAGATTTAATGCCTTCTAGAGGTAAGGTCTGGTAAAAATCCTATACCCATTTCCAGTAAGTATCGTAGAAAAAGGGGAAGAAAAAGGTGCATATACCTACCCTAAAATCCATATTCCGTTGATACGGTAAGACGAGAACCACTTGGTCTAGATGTCGGTAGGCGGTGATGATTTGAGAGGTATGGCGGCATCCACGACATGATTGCATGATGGCTAATTCATTGCGGATGCGTTCAGGTCCGCTGGTGGTGTATATACGTTTAATGGCGACGTATACTCGGGCTCTTCCAGGGGCTTCAGCTGAGTCGACTGCTAAATTGGTGATGGTATTAGAGTCTTGTCCTGCCTTGTCCTCCTTCGCTTTACCCTTACCCTTGCCTTTATCCTTCCCAATGCCTGCTCCTCGTCCGCCTCTGCCTCTATAACCAGGTCCGGCAGACTGATAATATGCACTGCTTTCTGGGGGATGGTTTCCTTTCCAAGGCTTATTGTCCCATTCGTCATATCGAAGATCAATGGCTTTGTAGACACTGGAGAAGGTTCCGGTACCTAGCCGATCAACCACCTCGTAGTTTTCGGCAAGGAAAGGAATGGCGGTGTTGAGGTGTGCGATTTCTTGTATGATTTCTTCTTGTTCGTCTTGGGGTCGGCCGGACAAGGATTCTGTGGGCGATGGTGGCCGTGAGGAAGCAGGAGAGGAAGGAAGAGAGGAGAGAGGCGTTAGAGGCGAGGAGAATTGGGAGGAGAGTGGAGAAAAGCGGTGTTCTTCTCGTTGTTCTTCTTGCTCGTCATCCTGTTCTCTCATTTCAGTGTCTTCGTCGACGAATTTAACGACTTCTGCGACATGTTGTTGATACTTTTTCAATTGTAGATACTGGTCAGGCGCGTCGTAATGATGAAGAGGGTCCTCTGAGGAGAGGATGGCATCTGAAGGATGGTGAGAAACGGCGGTAGTGTATATGCGGTTGTAGTTTGCGTTGAGGTTGTCTGAAGAGCGTGCTTCGAGTGGATTGGATGAATGATGAGAGAAGGGTTGCATTAAGTATGCACACTACAAGCTTTGACGGATTGACGCGTTGATCACGTGGGCGTAAATAAAATTAAAAAAAGTGACCACCGCAGGACTCGAACCTGCAACCTTTTGGTGCCATTCAGCAATCGAAGCCAAACGCGCTACCATTGCGCTAGGTAGCCGATAGTGTGTGGCCTTGTTTATTGGTTCACAGAGTGCGCTGGTTGACAAACACCAAAAGTGCAACTCTGTGTTCACGAGTCTGTCCAGTGACCGCCACCCACATGAGCCTCCCAGCGTGGTCAATATCTGTTCTCAAGAGCACTCTATTCCAACAAACTGCTCCTTTTATCGTGCTCTTTCTGATACCAGCTTCTGTTTTCTTCTTCGCGGTCCATCTCCGTCGTATCAGTTTCTCGTCTTACTACCGCACTTTCACCATGGGTATCGAGGGTTGGGGCTTCTCAATGCCTTGGCCTTGGTCATCCTCTCAGACTGGCGTGTCATCTTCGGCTTCTCATCGCAAGTCCAAGCGGAAGATTAGTCAAAGTGGTGCCACTGGAACTCGTTCCAAGTCCAAAGCTCCCAGAACTCGTGCGGAACAGATCGCTCTAAATGTTGTTACACAGAACGATGCGTCCGGTATGTCTTCTCACCCTACCGTTCTTTCGAACACACCGTTAAAAAGTGAAATGGAAACAGATAAGTCACTATCATCGGAATCCGAATGGGAAAGTGCACGGTACTATCCCGGTCTCGTCAATATCTCGGGAACATATTGTTTCATGAACTCCACATTACAAGCATGTGCCTTGTTCTTTATTACTTTTCCTTATCTGAACCCGAAAATATCACAGGCACTAGCATCTCTCACGTACCTGCAACCGCAGATTGTCGCAATTCACGCCAAAGCAGAATCTCTAGACGTCCCAACCCCAGTTATAGATGCTCTTCACGACTTGTTCAACGGTATGCTTTGTTTATCTTCTCCTTCTCTCCCCATTCAAACATCACACCTCACAGATCTCAACACCCCCAAATCATCTTATCATTCTCTTCGACCGCATGGGATCATCACTGCCCTGTCCTCTCCCCCACCCCCCACACCCTCCTCTTTCTCAAATTCTAGCATATCACACTTCTCACGCACATCTACCACCCTGTTCAACTCTCGTGAACACCAAGATGCCCAAGAACTGTTCCAGCTCGTATCAGAATGCATCAAGAACGAAATGGGAGCAGTCGAAAAGGAAGGCTTGAGGGATAGAGGCATCGCTGGCGTTTTGGATTTTGGTCATCGAGGGTTAGAATTAACATCGAAAGGAATGAATCCAGAGAAAGGTTCATTCCCTAATTTTACTGGGTTTAGTCCCGAGTCAAAGTCGTTCACGCATAACGACAAACAACAGCAGCAGATGGTGGATGATGCAAGAGGTTTCAGTCTGGGCAGCGGCAGTAGCCTGACCACTAAAAGTGTCTTTGATGGCTTGACTGCGAACAGGAGGAGCTGTGTTACATGTGGGTATACGGAGGCAGTTATGCATTTTGGTCTTGATAATTGGCAGTTAGCGATGCCCAGATTGGCTGTAAGCGAATCATTCTCCATGCCTGACTCTATCCGCATCTCATAAACCTCTCTCTAGACTTCGTGTCGCTTAGAGGATTGTTTGGAAGATTACACTCGACTTGAAATTCTGAAAGACTGTGTATGCAGGAAATGTTCCGTTTTGGCTACCCATCGGAGGTTGCTGCAGGAACTGAAGACTCTAGAAGAGGCATTAGACCTGGTGCCGCAGAGTTTGATTGCTAATCCCCCACACGCATCGTCTTCTTCGCTTCATGCGTCTCCAAGCAAGACCAATGCGTCTGCTGCGGGTTGGACATTGGCAGCATCCACCTCCACCGCGATGCCTTCTCCATCACCTACAAAGCCTAAACCATCCGCATCCAAAAAACGTCGGTACAAAGAAGTTAAACGCATGGAACAGAGTGTACGCACCGCTCTAACCGAGGGTCGAATTGAAGATGAAGACCTCCTGACCGGCGTCAGACTCGAGAGGGTCGTCAGTCCAGCATCGACGAAACAAGCCATGATTGCCAGAGTAAGCTTCCCTTCTTTGTCCTCCTTTTGACTGAAATTCTCATCTCTTGTCATTCAAATCAATTAGCCCCCTGCTGTGCTTGCTTTGCACCTCAACCGATCGGTGCATTATGGACAATTTGCGTCTAAAAACACGATAAAAGTTCATTTCCCTGAAGTCTTAGATTTAACACCGTACACCACATCAGGCAGTTTATCAACCGTGCCTACGAGTGCCATCTCGACGCCTTCACCTCCTCCTTTTCAAACACCTTCATTCTCTTCTTCCCATACCGAACAAAAGACCCCCTTAACTACTAAATCCAAAAAACGTTCAACGACGCCTACTCCTGAAACCTACCGTTCATCATCATCGCCATTACCTAGTCCAGCCCCAGAGACCCAACGGACGATATATAGGTTGACTGCAGTGGTGTGTCATTATGGGCAACACTCTTTTGGGCATTATATTTGTTATAGGCGGAAACCGAGGATGGGTAGAGATAAGAGGAAGTTGGCGGGTGATGTGCCTGTCTTGGTTGGATCTGAGCGTGGCGATGAAGAGACGGAAGAGAAGAAGAGTGATAGTAGAGGTCGGCGTAGAAGCAAAAGCATGGACAAGGACGATAGCAACTCGACAAATGGCTTTGCTAATCCGTACTCTGCCTATTCCCATTTCTCTTCTCAACCATCATCATCCTTTCATTGGCAGGACCGCAGCGAAACTTTTTCTGGGACCGGGAGAGGGTGGTTGATGATAAGCGATGATTCGGTGGGCGAGTGTGGTATTGAGAGTGTGTTGGCAGAGGGGAGTGGAGTGTTTATGCTTTATTATGAGAGGGCTATGTGGGGTGGCGGCGGGGTGAATTTGAGAAAGAAGGACGGAGGGATGACACCAGTGAATGGAGTTGGAGTTCAGATGGGGAGGTTGGATAGGAAAGGAGATTTATATGAGGATGGCGATGTGGACGTGGACGGCGACGGCGACGGCGATACGGATAGGTTCAGTATAGGCTCGGAAGAGACTCTCAGGCCTAAAATAAAAATCGTTGATTTGAACGGGAGTGTTGGATCTTTGGTAAGCGAGGTTGGGGTTGGAATTATGAGGCAGAAGAAGCATGATGGTCATCATGGTAAAGTTGACCATGGGTCGAAGATGAGGGATGCGACAAAGGATAGAGAGTCCCCGATGAGCTTGAGCGTGAACGCCAATTTCTATGCCGCTACGTCGTCGAAGATTTTTGGACCTAGGATTGTGAGGAGTGTTAATGCGAGGAGAGGTCACTCAGTTGGGATGAATGGCTCTGCTACACCAGCATCCGAGATGGTTAATGGTGTGGGTCCATTAGTTAATGGGACAACAAAACGCGGAGATCAGGAGCAGAGGGACGAGTACGACACTGAAGATATGCCATTCGACATGACCGCTTCTGCCCCTTCCATCCTACAAGTTCCAAACTTGACCAACAGTAAAACATCCCGTCAGACTGGTTTAGGATCTCAATCGACAACAATGATGCTGCAGCATGCTCCTACAACTACAGATCCTTTTGAGGTGAAAGTGGAGGCTCGATAACATTTTTTCTTCGCTCAAACTCCCACCCCCCCTCTCCCCTGCAACA
>Ga0193743_1000798_pt1 | contig 24629 bp, 35 predicted proteins | sample L2c2metaG_FD_143038 | JGI IMG/M metagenome (GOLD analysis project Ga0193743, IMG submission 143038) | Soil microbial communities from a riparian zone of the East river system, Colorado, United States - L2c2 | ecosystem: Environmental > Terrestrial > Soil > Riparian zone | place: USA: East River...
AATGTGTTTCTCAAATTTTCCTTTCAGAAACACCCTTTGTGTTTCCATGGGAAAAACCCTTTAGAAATCACAAAACATGTCTAGAAATGGGTTTTTCTGGGGGAAACACCACCCAGTGCCAGCAGTGTCAGGAAGGCGAGTTCCTGAAAACCCATGTGACATCAAAAGGCTCAAAAACCATGTATATTGAGCTTTATAGTTGCACCTCATAATTTACAAGCAATATAATGCTGCACCAAGAGCACTCTAGATATCTTTAGTTCATTACAAAATTCCGGTGCTAGTATGATAAGGTAGTTGTGTCGAAAAAGCCAATTTTGCTTTTCCCTTCCGTTCGCTATTCCTTGCTATATATAGCATGCCGCTCGCTCAGGCAACTCAAGAGCGCCACAGTAGAGTTCAACGCTGCAATCAGAGAAGTGGACTCGACTGATTACGATGCCAGTTACCTCGTTCGTTTTTATCACAAGTGCCCCATAAAAAATACTCCTTCTTTTAGTTATCATTTGTGTAAAATCTAAATTTCTTCAATTCTCATATCTTCGTCATCTGAGTCGGCAGCGCTCTGCACTGGCTCATCGCTAGTACCTATCTGTGTGTCCACTGCTGTGCTCAGTTCTTCAAGTTCTTCGTCTGCATTTGAAATTTTCGGTTCTTCGCCTTGTAGCAGCTGTACTAAACGTTCGATATGTTCGGATATCTGCAGTGTCGCAGATTAAAATCGAGACTGGTCCAAAGTGGGAAGGAATATAACAAACTCTGTCCACTGTTTCATTTTCGTGAGTTGCTCGTACAATCTCGTACACTCCATGTTGCCGTTGATAATCACGGCCCCAACGCGTGTGGCACAGTAACAAAAGAGTCTCCACATGTGTAAGGCGAATAGTAGCATCGGGTTCACGCGCTTTAGTTGGAGGTAAAAACTGTAGCGGCTCGAGAAGTTTTTCTTGATCCTATATTATTATAATCAGAAAGTGTTTGATTTTGAAAGGGGGGAAATAAATGTCGACACCTCTAAGTCAAATTCTTCAGGTCCTGCAATTGGAAGCAAAATGTACGGAAGTGCATCAATCCCAGGCGCTGTTGTTATCGACGAGACTGTTATGGAGTCAGCACTGAGAATCGCCCTGTGTCCCGGAGCGTGGAATGAGCAATTTCTGGAAAAGTCGTCATTATTGGTGTTGATGGGTAGGAAAATGAGCGCACTTGATTGTTGATGCGACACCACCCCTCCGAATTTTGTCCTTGTGTTCGGTGAAAGGGACCACCTTGGCTAGGGGATACTCCAAGCTGCTGTCATCTTTGAGAACATCCGTAGGTTGAGGAGAAAGGAAATAGTTTCTTCCGGTTGGCGACTGAAGATTATGATTTTGAGACAACGGTTTCGAAGTATAGACAAAACCTGTACCACTGTCATGTTGGCGAACACACTAGCTAAGAAGTGAAGTTCAGCTTTGCGTGACCGCTTCGATGGATCACCGGATTCAACTACTTGGGAACCTTGGACGAAAGCATCGACGAGGAGCGGTAACGCTCGCACTTCTCTGCTTTCTCCAGTCGGATACGGCACAGGTGCTGGACACGAACCACAACGCGAATCTATAGTATATAGCGAGTTTGAAAGTCTTAAGTCTGGAATGGCTGAGACTTTGAGGGACAAGAGGGCAGAGCAGGCAGCTGATGATGCTGTTAGATTTGATAGCAGCATCGATGCGAGATCGGCCAGGATGGAGTGTGGGTTCTAAATTAGTGAGTTCGTCAAAATGTTTCTTTTTTTTCTTTTTTTTTTTTTTAAAAAAAAAAGAATATACATACGATAATGTAAGAGGTAAGGAAGTTCAAAAAAGGCGTTTCAGACAGAGGTGATATCAGCAATGGCGAATCTGATAAATTCACCAAAGCTCGGAAAGCATCGTGAGCTACACTCTACAAATGGTTAAATCAGCTATCCTTTTTACAAAATATAAACACACCAGCTGATCCCTACATAAAAGCTTCAAGTCTCGGATGATATCATTTTCTTTTGGTTTCTGTAATCCTCCCGACTGAAGTCCAGAAAAGAAAATATCTCTATGAGGTGCCCCCTTGATGGTTTGAGGCAAGAGGTTTGATAGAGCAATCTGTCTAACTTGAGGATTTCTATCCCTTAGGAATGGGATAAGCTGCAGTCGCAATATCAAGAAATCTGGCTCTGATTTAGAGTTATGTGCTCACCTCGCGAAGCTGGGCGTCCATAAAGTGATTCACGTGACTTTTGATGCCAACTTCTAGTCTGCTTACGTTGGCAAGACTCATTACCATTGTCTGCCAAGTCCCTGAAAGCGTGTTGTTCCATGCTCCTAGGATGGCTGGCTACAATAGGACGCGTTATGTTGAACAACTTTTAGAGAAAACTGAATCGTTACCCCCGTCGTTTACTGTGCATCTTCACCCAGAGTATTGGGTGCTGAACAACGGATCCAAATTCCTCTACCACAATCAAATCGCGGTGGGTTTAACGAATGTATCTCAGCTTTGATCTCGTATTAATCCCACTGATGGTATTAGTCTCTTCTTGATGACATACGCGCACAACGGATACCAGTGGATTTTCTGGAACTATTTGGTTCAGCGCGAGTGCCATTCTATGATGGTGAGTTCGCTTAGTTTATATTGCCAACTACCGTGTCAGCTAATGCTCTCCGAAATAGGATGTATGGTGGTGGAACTTCTCGACTACCGCCCTCAACGAAGCAGAGAACCCGCTCTGAAAATACCTGAGAAGACTCGTGTAGTCCTTCATCCCAATTCCGAAACTCTATGGGCTGACATTTGCTTAATGAAACGTCAAAATGGAGCTCACTGGACCGACAAAGATGCATTAGAGGTTGAGGCAAAGATCCTTGTGAATCCACCCGTGATTTATTATTAGGAGCCTGAGCTGATTTTTAATGCAGCTAGCGACATCCCAACCGCTCTGTCTCGATCCGGATCCACATCTAACTCGTATTGTCAACAGTGTTTTGAGAATGTCGACACCGACTATGCCTCCATCTCTGAAGAGAAAGGCTGCTGCGATGGAGCCGGAAGAGGACGGGCCAGAAAAGGCCAGGAGGAACAGAATCCTTTCGTTTATGGCTCCTCAAAACAACAAAAGTCATATGTCAAGGTTAGACCACATATTCTACAACGATTTTATCCCATCTTATAACATGCTTGACACATAAGTTATCGTATTCTGGAAGCTCTCAGTGCCTTTAGGCTTAAAACTGGAGAAGCAGGATCAGGGCATGTCTCTATGCCTGGCAATCAGTATATGAACGGTGTCCCCCGCCCGCCACTGTCAGCACCGCAACCTCATTCGCAACCACCTGCTTCTACGCCTACCCCCGCTCCCGTCACGGTTCGAGGGGCTTCTCCCATGGACGTCGAAAAGACGCCCAAAAAGGCTGATGCCATGCCCTTGGCCGTTTTCAACGTTCCCCTCGCTCGTACAAATGGTTCCAACACGCCACTTCCACCGCAACCGACGCATCAATTCGTAAATCAGCATCCCCCGCCCAATCATCCTGTTCCAAACGGCATGCAACCTCAAGTTTACGCAAGTGTGCAAGCAGCAACAGAGGCAGCTAAGAAACCTGCGACTACCACACAACATATCCAAATGCAACAACAAATGCAACAACACTATATGCAACAGTATCAGCAACCGCAACCACAACAGCAGTCTCATCCCCAAAACCAACCCCGACCTCCATCACAACCTCAACATCCCCAACAGCTGCCACCCGCTCAACACCAACAGCCACAGCAACGCTTCACACAATCGCCCAAACCTCCTGCAACAACACCTGCTCTTACACAACCCACACCCCCGCCATTCCCTGGTGTGCAACCCGCTTTCCAACCCTCCATTCCCCATTCCCACTTCCTCCAACAACCTTCAGCAGGCGGACGGAACGGCCCCGGCCCCCAGCCAGCGAACCAGCAACATCAACAGGCTCTTTATGCCCAACAACATCAACAGCTTCTTAGCCAACTTCAACAACCGCTTAGGCGACAAACACCTCAGCAGCAACTTCAGGGTCAGCTTGCTGTTGCAAGAGCAGCCTCGCAGAGTCAGTCTCCGCATACGCCGCAGGCTCAGGTCCAGCAACAAACACCCCAACTCCCTAACCGAACGCCTCAGCTCCAGCAACGGACACCTCAGCAACAACTTCAGCAGATACAAAATCAGCAATTATCGCCCCAGGCTCAGGCTCAGGCTCAGGCCCAAGCCCAATCTCAACCTCAGCCACAAACACAACCTCAGACGCAAACTCAAACGCAAACCCAACAACAACAAATGTCAGCGCATCCTCACTATGCACAAATGTACGGGTATCAACAGATGAATTATCAGATGCCAGGCGCTTTTTGGCAGAGAGGTATGCAGGGGATCATGCCGACATCTTCTGCCACACCGCAGCAGTTCCTCCTACTGCAGCAACATCAGCAGCAGCAACAGGCGCAACAATCTCAACAACAGCAACCCCAGCCACAAGCTCAACAGCAGCAAGTTGGCGTTGTCGGAGGTCAGCCTATCATCGTGAATTCTCAGCAACCACAACTCCAGCAACAACCACAACAGCCACAGGGGTCAATACCGATAATGACGAGTGGTCAACAAACGATGCTAGCATACGAACATAAGGTGAAGCTGGCGGCCCAACAACAAGCGGCCCAGCAGGCGTTGATGAACATGCCTTTGAGCAAGATGCCAGGGCAAGCAGGAAAAGGCAAAGCTGGTCAGAAAAAGACAGTGCCGAAGAGAGGAGGTGGACCAGGTAGGTAGCACTGATTGTAATAGTTTTCGTGGTTCTCTTGATCGTTTCGATTTTTTGCTTGTCTTCCACTCGGGTTGTATTATATCATCTTTCTTTTCGTGCTCAATTGTTGTAATCGTAGTAATTTGTATGGCTCCAAAGTGGGCATGCAAGAGGTATATATATAACAAGTGACAAAACCCTTGAGCTCTCCATTCACGCTGTTGCCAATACAGTCTGCGAAGGTTTCGCGTTTGCTGACCTGGCTTCGGTTTCTTGATCTTTCAGCTTCCTCTTCTCCAATCGCTCAAGATCTGCGTGGAAACTGAGTAATTCCTAGAGAGAAAAAATAGGTCATTTCCTTTCTTCTCAAACACAAACTCTCACGACATACAGTACTCGTTGGCTCGTAGTCCAAGCCAAGGCGAACAGCATCTGCTGCATCACGGAGGCGGCCGAGACCTAATAGAGCTTTGGCTTTTCGGAAGTGACCTTTGCTCCAGTTACGGCGAATAGCAATGACTGTTTCTGCGTCGGTTAAAGCGGAGAGGTAGTCGCGCAGGTCAAAATGAGCAGCAGAACGATTTGAGATTGCTGTGGAAAGTTCCTCGCGCATGAATCGGTTATCTTCCCATGGGGGACGTTGAACAGCCAGCGAGGCGGCTGCGTTGTACCGCGTTATAGCTTGGGATGCTTTACCACTTTTAAATAAAGCCTGTATCTAAAACTTTAGAAGATGACAACCAACACATATGACGAAAGGACGTACATTTCCTTCGTCTTTGGTGGATTGTACCATCTGAGTAAGTTTCTGTGAGATGACATTGCTTGGCGGAGGACAAAGAAGATTTGGATTGGCAATGAGAAGCCGAGACAAGCGGTTTGTGTTGACAAAATCTAGGTTACATTCATCGCATTTTTCGAGTTTATGACTCGCACAAAGAGCCAATGTGGTGTCAGAGGAAAGTGTCAGCGGAACTGGAATAAAGTCCTGGTCGATGAGAGCTTGTAGGATCGGGTCTGGCATTGGTAGGCCAGGTGACATGGGGGACTGGGGTGAACCATGCGAATGAGAATGTTCTTCGCCTGGAGCATGTGTATGTGAATGGGACATGGTCGCTGGCAGGAAGTACTGGCTTAGAGAAAATAGATACAAATACTCTCATAAGTAAATGATATCAATTAATTTCAACAACTGCCGGTCCGCCTAATAGCGAGCGATTGGTCAAGAATGAGCTACTAGCGTACAATATCAGCGTCAAGTCTACCTCGCCAGCCGAGTTTTTTCGCTCTGAGGCCACCCCATCTCTTGACCATCTCGACCCTTTTTCCGCCCCTCCGGGTGCTAATGATCCCAATTCTTCTGATGCCGCGTTTCGCTTCCTGGTTACCTAGATTTCGCCACTCAAAAAAGTCTCATGGACGATTTCGCTAGGGAGACGCGTACCCTTTTGCGTTTTCCAGAACGCGACCCCGACGTCTTTCTTACCACCCGATATGATATTCCTTTCACCATCTGTGGAGAGACCAATAGAGTGCACAAACCGGCGTATACCTTATACGTCGACCCACCACGGTGCTGCTGGTCTTGGTCGAGGACAAAACACTTATTACTAACCGAACCGACGCTCAGGTCATTTGCCGAGGCCCCGAATCAGAGGTTGAGAATAATCCCCCACCTCATCCTCAATGGCCTGGAATATCAACCAACTCTTGGACCCTCGTATTCTTACCCTCAGACATCAGACTATCGCTACCATCCATATACTTTGCCTCAATCTTATTATCACCCCCCTCTTCAATTCTCTCATGGTGCTAGTGGTGTCATGACTGATAGTAACTTTAACAACATTACTCAGAATCCTCCACCACCTCCACAAATGTAATTTACGACCAATGTATTACTTTACGCACAGAATTCCTTCGCTTTGCTTCGAACAAGCCCTATGCAAAGCCGGGACTGCCGAGACGCGGAATCTGAAAATCGCATCACTTTTGATCGACTCTAAGCGTTTTATCAAAAAATAATCTCCTGGAATTTTCGACTCCTTTCGATTGCGACGGCTTTTACATAGTCGATACTCCACTTATAAATACAAAAGAATACCCTTGTGCAGCCAACTCGATATTACATGATCTGGAGAAGTTTGAGGGCAGGAGGATGGATACACGCCATGGAATTTGACCACGAATCAAAAGTTTACAAACTCCTGGAGCGATCCAACCTGTCAATCCGTAATTGCTTCTCAACCTATTGCTCCTCAGCCTATCTGTCCATGCTCCTTATCCTGTTGCCAATCCACATACAACGGCATTACATGGCCACTTCCCTAATCCTCAGCCTCCAGTTACCCACCGACCAACTACAATCTCTATTCTTTTGATAATCCAGGTCCTTCTTACCTAAACGAGTCTCGGGGCATTGCCTCAATATGACACGGTGCGACTGGTCCAGGGTTTGATGGGCGCGTCTAAAAGCAGACCCTTGTTCAACTGAGTATCGGTAGTGAATTTCCGGAAACGTGGAAACTTGGGAACCTATGATACTCCTATGATACTCCTATGATACGCTTTCTCCGGAAACCTGTCTGCAGGGTCAATTCACGTTTCCAATTCCTTAAGTTTCCGACCGGAAAACAGCGAAACCCACAGGAAACCTCGGAATTTTTTTTTTGACAAAGTACTGATGGCCTGGTACAGATATTGATATGGCTGATGGTGATGATGATGATACATTTGTCGAGGGGAGTCGGCAAGCGATTGTGCAAAAGCACGATTGCTCAGCTCAATATATCATTGATCCGTCGATGGTGCCTCGAGGCTTCACTGCTGCAGAGATGACTCACTGACAACACAAGAACAAGACAACCGTTAATAGGGTATGTGCGTGCCTTATATACTAATATAGTAGTCCATGAGGTTACGATCCACCAGACAAGCCGAAATGTTTGTCGAACATTATTGAATTCAAGAGTAGATCCAACCCGCATTCAATATTCAATATTCAACGTTAACGCTCAAGCTTCAAGCTTCAAGCCTCAACTTTCCTACTTCTTTCCGCTGTGGAAATGCACACTAACAGATGCACAAACGAATCGGTCACAACCAACTTCCGAAGTTCACGGCATAACATTGACAGCCCTTGCGGTTGCCATATGCAAAACTCAAGTATTCCGATCTTCTGTAGTCACACTGCCGCAGGCTTTATCTATAATATATAACCAAGGTCAGTCCATCACCCATTTTGTCCCTTTCTTCCTACAGATAACAATAATATCTATAAGGCCTAATCCTTCGATAATCGTTACAGTAATTCTTCAACCTCGGTTAGCTATTGCCATGAAGATCATCAAACATCTATTTCACATTCCTGGTCGTCGGCCTTCAGCAATTCAAACTCAATTACCTCCTCCTCCACCTTTGAAGAAAAAGGCATTACTCATTGGCATCCGAACCGTACGAGAAGATGCAAATGAACTGAGTCAGAAAAATGATGAAGCGGCGAGGGGAGATCGAGAAGAAGGCAAAGCGAAGGCTGTTCCGAAGCGAAAGAAAAAGAAACAAAGGGATAACGAGGGAGCTCATAAGGAGAGTGCGTTGAAGGGACCGCATCGCGACGTTTTCGATATGCGTCAACTTCTAATTGGTGCGTTATGCCACTATATCCCCTTTCTTATGCTCGAGGCATTCATACATTGACTAGAGGTCTACCACTATGATCCCAAAGACATCGCGATCCTTATTGACGACGACGATCCGGACCATATGCAGCCAACAAGAAAGAATATGGTACATGTTCATTCTATTTAATCCAGACCCACATTCCTGAAAATTCTCTAGATGAAGCAAATGTCTGAACTCGTAGATGCTGCACGTTCTGGAGATCGCTTTTTCTTCCATTGTTCGTAACAATTTTATCGTCGTCCATCGACATTCTGATATAAAAACTACCAGTTTCTGGCCATGCGATGCAGCAGGATACTAAAAACCCCGAGGAGGAGGATGGAAAAGACGAGTGTAGGCCCTTGTCTTCTACTCGATATGAATCCTTTTCTCACCAGTACTAGTTATTATCTCATCGGACGGAAAAGTGATACAGGACGATGTGGGTGTCATATTTCATTCTTCTTGTTCCGTCATGTTCAGTTATGTATTAGGAGTTGAGGGAACTGCTTGTTCAACCACTACCAATTGGAAGCACCCTAGTTGCAAGTATCAACCCTATTTTACTTTTTCAAAGTTCTTATCAGTTACGGTCAGGCCATTTTTGATTCATGTCATTCTGCTTCACTGTTGGGTGGGTTCTGATCCTTTTCGTATACCCAGTTGACTATATAATCATCTAGATCTTGAACATTTTCGCTGTAATCGGGTCTACGTCCCATGGCTCAATAAAGGACAGCGCAGGACGGATTATCCCCGGAATATCATGAGTGAGTCGATACCCTCCTTGATGCTCAGTAACGGAAATGACCATCAATTAATCTGAAGTGCGACATAATGCCAGTGAGTAGTACTCCATCGTCCTTATTGTTCTCGGACTTACTGATCTTCATTTAGGAATAGATGTGTCCCTTCGGTCTGTTACACAAGCTACACGCCTGTCCCGTAATGCAATTACATGGAAACGAACGTCGATAGATCAGGTTTTGGCGTCTCCAGAGATGTCACCTATTATGACAAAGACGAAGAAATCACTCTCCATTTCAACGACTATAGGGAATGAATCGTGGTATGGGAGTACTGCATCTCCTATCGCCCGTTGTGGTTCTCCTGAGTCTATGTTCTGTACTGGAAGATGTCGTGATGATCCTATTTTGAGAGAGAGTTCTGGACCTAGCGCAGACGTTGTAGGTATTCTCCGCCAGCAAAGTTCATTCGCATACAAACAAGCTGATGGTGGGTGGTTTCTGAACCCAGATTTCCTTGTCTTCTTCAAAAGATGGACAGCGATCATGGGAAGACGCACAAGGATCGTCTATGACCCAAGTGAGTTTACGTTGTGTAGCCTTGACATTGCCACATCTGATGGCGATTTTTTTGCCCAGGCCTTGATCAAAGTTCTACGTATGTTGAACGTCGATTAAATTCTGTTATAATCTGTGTTGACCGAATTCAAGGAAATGAACCTAATCCGAGTCTCAAAGATCTTTTAACGCTCATTAGGTTTGTTTGATTCTGCTATTCGACGAACAATATATGGTCCTGATGTCGATTCAACCAAGTCATGATATTCATTCATTCTACCTTACCCTACACGAAAGTGCGAGGAATTATAAAGAGCGAGTCAAGATCTTCAATATTGAACATAATCGAGAGGGGAGAGAGCCCAGGAAGGCTAAATCTGTCGAGATGGATAATTTCCAAGATCCTCAGGTTCATATTCATGCTCTGCTGATGCTTTTATTGGTTTTTCCCTGATGCTCTTGCTTTACTTTTTATTTAGATATCGAGTCCGCAACCTTTGGTACGATTGTCTGGTTCGTTTGTTAAAGTACCCCCCCGTTCACCGACCTTTCCTTTAGGATATGAGTCGACGATGGCATATATGACGGGCCATTATCTCGTCTCCCACTCTCTTGGTGTTATTTACTTTAATTGCTCGGCTTTATGATACTGCAAGACAGTGTTGCGACCAGCAAGTTTTCATACCAACCGTCTGGTATATTGCTCAGCATCCTTCAGACAACGAGAGCTTCAAGCTAGGATCTAGGTCAAACCACCCGACCCTCATCTTTGGTCTCGCTGGTGTTGGTGTTGCTTGTGGTATTGGCATCGGGTGGGCGAGAGTTTTGTATGTTGATCTCACCGCTCACGCTGCCATGAGAGCATCTCCTACAATCTTACTACAGCTCCACGTCACCACCACCGCTACCACCTCATCATCATCCACGTGCATCACCATTAACATCAAAACCAGCCACCTACGGAGGCTGGCGCAACACCGTCGGGTGACAAGACCTAAGCTCCCGATCCTAATCGTCTTTGGCTTCCCGACTTTTTTGGCCTTCTCGCAAGTGGTGGTCCTGTTGGTGGTTTGTATTAATTCCGGTTTCGGAGATAGAACAGTAAAATCTTGCTGGTATGATAATCATCGAAAAAAAAGATTCATCCACAAAGCCAAAAATGGATATTACCAATTTACTTTTCGCCCAGTGCTGCGTCACCGCACCTCTACCACCGTTTCCTTCCTTACCATTCCACAAACTTATCACCGATAAGTTCACAGCGCAAAGATGGCCGGTCGCTAGGTCCTTACGAGATCCAGGAGTACCTATCAGGAGTGATGTATGCCCGGAGGACTAAAGATGGATCCTTTATACAATGTTTTGCTTGTCGTGGGGTGTCAAAGACGGGAAGAGGTTAATCTTGTGTCACAATTTTTTTCAAAGATTTAGTTGCCTTTTGGTTTTTTCCATCTACTAGCAACGACGTACTTAGCCTCAACAGTCGAAACCGGTTATGGAGCGATAACTTCTAAGTGAACCGATGAAGTTGATGAGTAGTGAAATCTTTGAAACGTTGTCCGTGGTAGTGAGGAGAGTACTGTGAAACCATACTCTTCCTAACCTAACCCTGCCAACATATTTCTTGAACCTGAGTCCTACTAGCATCAGTAAAGCAAGAGAGAGGTATCTGAGTGCAACTGTGCAAAAAACACGCATTGAAACTCGTAAGACGATGAAATTAATGCTAACGAGGTCAACTGCATCCCATCGCGTTGATCACTATAGTAAAAGTTCCTGCACGGTCAAATCGGAAACGTTAGAGGAGAAATGGAAATCTGACATCTTTAGATACAGATAAAAAATGAGATGTACATCAAGATATCCGAGCTCTAAGCAAAAATTTAGGCGATTTGAATAGTGTTAGATAGGTAGGGTCTATGAAAAGGTCTTGTTGCATACGAACAAGGGCTTGACAGTGACATTTAAATTAATCTTTTCAATAAAAGGACCAGAAAATATCGTATGTATTGTCTGGCCAGTGCTTTTGTGCTGGTGATCACTGACTTGAGTTCAAATTATTAAAATTTGAGGCGCGACAGAGCTGAGAAGTGTGTATGTGAACGGGGTGACAGACATATATGCAGATGAATGGGCTGAGCCCAACAGAATGGGTAATGTGCGGGTAAGGCGATTGAAGTATTAAGGGACGGCATGACCAGCTGAGGTACATGGTATCAAGACGGCAGCTGTGGGTGCACCAGCTCACGACGCAGTGCATTGATTCATAGAGCGACTGAGCCAGGGCGGTTCATATTCAGGGTTTTTGTTTGAAGGCACAGATAATGATGTAGTAGATGTTGACTGCGCTGACGACTGGAGGAAGAACCAGAGGACCACCTTGCTCTTTCAGACAGGACATGCTTCAGGTAGCTTCATCGCCAGACGGACTCTTGTGCATATTTTTCAACGGCACCGGAGACGGTGGTAACTATGGGGAAAAAATGAAGTTGGATGAGATAAAAAATAGGTTGGTTCTATTTTAGGTACTTGCAATCATGGAAGTGAGCGTTTCGAACTGCAACTTGATGGTTCACAAGACTAGAAGGAATGCAACGGATTTCAGATGAGCGTGTCGCAGATTAGATCGAAACTGGTCCAACGCAGAAAAGCGAAACAAGAGTTGTCCACTGCTTCGTATTCATGAGTGCTCGTATATGCCATGTTGCCGCTGATAGTCACGACCCCGATGCATATGGCACAGCAACAAAAGAGACTCCACATCCGCAAGGCGAATAGTAGTAGTGGGTTCACACGTCTTGGTTGGAGGGCTCGAGAAACTTTTATTGATCTGATATTCTAGAGTCAAAAATTTCAGGTCCTGCAAATGGAAGCAAAATGTATAGAAGTGCATCAATCCCAGGTGTTGTTATTTAATAATAGAACCGGGACTGCCACAGAGTCAAAGCTGTTGTGCCCGTAGGGTTTATCGTTGATGGTGAGCGCACTTTCCGAATTTTGGCCTGAGCTCGGTAAAGGGAACAGAGTATACTCCAAGCTGCTGCGACGCTTCGAAAACGTCGGTAGGCTGAGGAGGAATAATTTCTTCTGTTGGCGACTGAAGGTAGTCATCAATTTTAGACAGCGGTACCGAAGCATATAGATGTTCCTGTGCATACAAGATCCGAGTCAAGCAGTTTGTGTTGATTGTAATCATCGCGATATTTCGAGTTTATGACTGGCACAAAGAGTTGATATGTGGACGAAAGTGTCAACGGAACCGGAATAAAGTGCTAATGAGAACTTGTAGGGTCGGGTCTGGCATTGGTAGTCCTGGGAGACTGGTGTGAAACGTTCTTCGCTTGGATTCAAATTGAAATTAATTACTAATTTATTGCACAGCCCTATAACGTGATCCTGTGAAAATGAGCGAAGCTTAGTCATGCTTTGCTTGTAACGAAATTTTCAAAAACGAAAAGGACAGGCGACCGTCTTTGATCATCACCATCATCATCTCATACACACCCATTTCTCATTTCCTTCCTTCTACAAAAGAAATACCACCCAAAAATAAAGTCCTTTACTTGCTTTAACTAATATGACAAATGGTCTTGTAAACGGCAATACTGGCATCGAGAGTCAATTTGGTCAGTTTTCGTCCGCTTTTCCGTGGAGACTTGTTTGATTTTTTTCTTCTACTCCCAGAGGCTCTTGGTCTCAACAAATCTGCTTATGTTCCTCCTCACCTCAGGAATGTGCAGCGGGCTGCTTCTAATCCTTCATTTTCCAATGGGTAAGTCTTTCTTCTTTTTGCCTTTGTTTGTTTGTGGTGTCTTCATGTCTGTAATAGAAATGGTTGGGCTGGTCCCCGCACTCACACCCCCCCTCCAGCTGCCCGGGGCGGCTTTGAGTCCAGGGGCGGCTATTCAGATAGAGGCAGAGCTGCATTCTCTAGTGCCCCTCGAGGTGGAACTGTCAGCAGTAACTGGGCAGGTCCCCATATCCCATCTAATTGGAGCGCCCCATCTGCTGCCCCAGCTCGTGGCGGTGATTCAGTCACTCGCGAAACTTTCGGATATGGCGTCTGGAGAGACGGCAAACACGTTGCCGGAGGTCGAAACTTGCGCATGGAGAAGGAGCTTTTTGGCGATGCAGCTGACCCTTCGAAACAACACACGGGCATTAATTTTGAAAAATATGATGATATCCCCGTCGAGGCTACTGGCGCTGGTGTGCCCGAGCCCATTCTTTCATTCACCAGCCCTCCTTTGGATTCTCTCTTGTTGGAAAACATTGGCCTTGCCATGTACACCACTCCTACTCCCGTCCAAAAATATTCAGTCCCTATCGTCGCTGGCGGAAGGGATCTGATGGCCTGTGCGCAAGTAAGTTCAATTTCCGTTTGCATCGCAATTTATGCTCGACATTTAACGTTGCACTCTTTTGCTGTTAGACTGGTTCTGGAAAGACTGGGGGCTTTCTCTTCCCTATCTTGTCTGCATCCTTTTCCCAAGGACCTCGTCCACCCCCAGAACAACCTGCCGGACATGGCTATGGTCGTGCCCGTAAAGCTTATCCCACCGCATTAATTCTTGCTCCCACGCGTGAGCTTGTGTCTCAGATTCATGAGGAGGCCCGTAAATTTGCCTATCGGTCATGGGTACGCCCTGCTGTAGTTTATGGAGGTGCCGACATCAACCAGCAGCTCCGCTCCATCGAACGTGGTTGTGACCTTCTCAGCGCTACTCCAGGTCGCCTCGTGGATCTCATTGAACGTGGCCGCATCAGTCTCTCCAATATCAAGTACCTAGTTCTTGATGAGGCGGATCGTATGTTGGACATGGGTTTCGAACCCCAGATTCGTCGTATTGTTCAAGGCGAAGATATGCCCAGCACGGCTGAACGTCAAACTCTTATGTTCAGTGCCACTTTCCCCCGAGACATCCAGATGCTCGCAAAAGATTTCCTCAAGGACTATGTTTTCCTCAGTGTAGGACGTGTCGGCAGTACCTCCGAGAACATCACACAGAAAATCGAGTACGTTGAAGATAACGACAAACGTAGTGTACTTTTGGACATCCTAGCTTCTCAACCCAAGGAAGACCTTGGACTTACGCTTGTCTTTGTTGAGACTAAGCGTATGGCTGATATGCTTAGCGACTTCCTGATGGGCAACAATCTCCCTGCCACTTCTATCCATGGCGATCGTACCCAGCGTGAGCGTGAGATGGCACTTCAAACTTTCCGTACAGGCCGTACCCCCATAATGGTTGCCACTGCTGTCGCTGCTCGTGGACTTGATATTCCGAATGTCACACATGTCGTCAATTATGATCTTCCTTCTGACATTGATGACTACGTGCACCGTATTGGTCGTACCGGACGTGCTGGGAACACGGGTGTCAGTACCGCATTCTTCAATCGTGGGAATAAAAACATTGTTCGCGATCTGGTGGAGCTGCTGAGAGAAGCCAATCAGGATATTCCGGGCTGGTTAGAGACTGTTGCCCATGAAGCGAGCTACGGAAGCGGCGGCGGTGGCTACAGAGGTCGTGGAGGGCGTGGCAGGGGTGGCCGTGGGTCTGGAGGCAGGGATTACAGAGCCAATGGTGGCGGTGCGCAAGGAGGAGGCGGCTTTGGTGGGAGCGGAAACAGGGCAGTTTCTTACGGAGGACCCTCTTACGGCGGTGGAGGCTATGGTGGTGCAGGCGGTGGATGGTGGTGATCCATTTGGCACATCCTTTTAGTCGGCCATTGTTTAAGGGAACCACACCTGCTGCCGACCACTGCGCCTCTTTTTCTTTCTGTTTTTCTTCGCCTTGCCAATATGTTCGTCCAACACAGAAACAGAACAACTCCAAATAAATCTTTAAAAATGGACCGCCCTATTCTCCCGTGCCTCCCTTTTCTCAGCATTTCCTTTCCATCATTGACTCTCGACACGACCAATTGACCTAGATCCCCTTACGACGACGACGATCTTATGTTATCGTCGTCCATGACACTTTTGTGCTGCTCAGTTATGACTTTGGCTCGACGCTTTGTTGCTCACTTCATGCAGATTATTCACTGATGGGCAAGCACCAGGCCCATCTACTCGACCTTTTTGACTGATTTTGATTGACAACCTGTATGAATCTAGAATGTATGATGTATGATGATCGCCTCAGGCCCTACGACCGGATACCATCCATACCCTACCCACCTCTACGCTCTATCCTACGTAATGAACTTGTTTGCATCCACCACCACCACCGCACGCATATTGCACACTCTTCGGTTTTTCGGCCTCATGGTTCTCCCTTTTCTCTTTTCGTCACGCCCGGTTTCCTTCCTACAAGAATAATCAATCATACGATCACACATACAAGGCATACACATCTATAGACATGGCCGATTTTTCCAGTATCATTAATCAAGAATGGGTTGAGCCTGGCGAATTTGTCCATCCCCCCCACCAATCTACACGACTTTTTCCCTCTCTTATGATAAAGCATGGACGAGCAACAATCCTCATATCATTCAATCATGACTACATTATCCTCAAATCATTTGCAATGTTTGGTCCAATATTATGGGCATCGAATGAACTTTTCGTCTAGTTTTTGCTTCAATTCCATGCATCGTCGTCATCGTCGTTCATCATCATATTCCATCCGTACTTCCCTCTTTTCTTCTTCCTTAGGCTGTTGTGGCAGCTTACCCCCTTGCAATCACATCCATTCTTGTCTCAAAAGTTCTTACCCTATAATTCATTGGCTCCATATACCCTCGCCTCGACTTTTCTTGATCGCCACTGGATTCGTTGCGACACCTGAAACCCGGTCTGGATCTGATACCCACCCTTCCTCCATGCAACAACCAACCCTCCATGCAACAACCAACCCTCCACGTCTTCCCAAGTTACTGAGTTCATCGTCGTCATCAAGCCACTCAATTTTTATTAGAGCAATCGCTATCGCATTTCGCTGTCTGCTGTTCAACACGCCTGTTTCTTTCTTTCTTTGTTTCCTTCCCGCTCTCGACATGATACTGCAGCACAAGATGATTACATGATTTAGGTCTTTTTTACAAAAACATCCTCGAGTTTCTTTGGTGTTCTCCCTATCACCTTTTCTCTTTCTTCTTCCTTTCCCCTTACCTTTTGTAATTGGTGTTCAGAACTCTCTTGTACCCATACGTAGTTTGTTAGTTTTTGACCTTGTTCAGATAATGACCACGACTTACTTATTGGTACATACTTAGGTATTTAACATCGACCTCTGATCCCTTTTTTTTCTCTGTCTCTTTCTGTCTTTGATTTTGAATTATCTATATACTCTGTTTCTGTGTATAGGCTTTGGCCGATCTCCACACCTAAACCTTTTTGAAGGCTGCGGAGTATAAGTACCACATGAGGCTGGCTTACCCAGTGGGAAATACTACTACTGCCGAGTAAACTCTTGTCACTGCTTACTTTCTTGTATCCACTTTGCCAGAAACCACAACAGCTACTAGTTCTTGGAAGACAACCACGATTCCACACGACCCCTTTCTGTGAATCTTTTTGGATACGACTTGTATCATATTTGGACCCCTGGGGAGAAGTTCAAGTTGACGAATCGCGGCATCGCTTTGGACATCGCATCATCGCTCGGGGGTGTATACACTAGTGATCATAAACTCTTTTATCTTGTGATAGTCAAGGCTCTTTGTTTTGAGGTGTGCCCAGATTTATTTATTTTTCCTTCCTTTTATTTCCCCCTCTCCGTAACTCACGGTTGGCCACCTCACGTCAAGGAATGTTATGGAAATGGGCTGGTTTCGTTTAAGGAGAGCCTAATTTGAATTGCCTCCATTTACTGAATTCACGAACCTATGATGGGGTTACCTTTGGATTCTGACTGATTGAGTCAAGGGGGGGGGTTGTTTCCCGAAATTTGTCACCCCAGTCCATTCCTTGTTGAGCGAGCCCCATCGCCACGCTTATATTCATATGGACGGTACAACACCATCCTTCAGAGGGAGACGTGGGCGGGGACTTGCCATTTCAGTCCCTGTCTTGTGGGGTGTTGGCACCGGATTAAGCTTGTTAGATACGCCTTTTGACTGCTTGGCTTGTCCCCCCTTTCTCTCAAAGCTTTTCCCTGCTCCCCAATGACTGAAATGAAATATACAATCCGCGCTTTTATCCCTTTGACTCCCTTTTTATTATATTTTGTAATCGCTCTGTTCTATGGTGCTTTGTTCTAGCTGTTCCCTGAGTTTTTCTTTTTGGAGACTGGTGTGGAACTGCCTTCATGCCACATCGCCTTTTTCTTCTGCCACCTCTTGATTCAAGGCTCCTTGCTTCAAAAGACTTTATCACTCACACGATTCTCTATTCCTTTTTTACTCCAGACGCTCGGCATCAAGCATCAACATCGTCCACCAGAACAAGACCATCATCGTCCTTACTTCTACCACTGGTATTGGTATTTTTTCACTCTTCAAGGCATTCTATCGATCCATCAGCATCCTCATCGTTTCTACATCAATCCTGATCAAATCCCACATCTATAACCGAAACACTTAGAAATTGGTTTTTTAAAAGGAACGGAACCGAAAAAAGAACAAGAACAAGAAACAATACAAAAAAAGTTTCACCATGTATCGCGGGATACCACCATCGCCTATCTTTGACGTCCCCGAAATTCCTACTCTTCGTCGAGTAAAGCCTTTACCTAAACGACGACGCACTACGGGAAGTGCAGACTTGGATCATCATGAAGATACACTGTCACTTTCTTCACCAGCACTTGTAGCTCAAAGCGCGCAAGCTTTATTGCAGCAGAGTGCTTTACTTCACCAACATCAGCAGCAGCAGCAGCAGTCACTGGACGTTTTAGGACCGAATGCTACAGCAGAAGAACTCCTGGCTCATGCTGATACGCTCTCTGCTCGGATGGCTCTTCAGAGCTATTACATGCCTATCTTAGGAGGCGTACAGAGTTTTTTGGCTGGGGCTGCTGCTATTGGCAATAACGGAGCTGGCGACAGGAACAATAATACCCATGTCAACAACAACAATAACACCTCCAATAATAATAACGGTAACACCGCAGCGGCGACGGCGGCAGCAGCGCTTGCGGCTGTAGCCGGTGCGGGTGGAGGTACAGGGCGGAATGGCCAATTACAATTTCCCATGCCACCAGGCCCGTTATCCGATCTTGACTCTCTGGAATTTGGAGTTCATTTTGCAGCAGCAGCAGCAGCGGCTGCGGCGGCTGGAGTGGCTATGGGTGGTTTAGGCGGGTTAGGAATGAGTTTGGGGATGAATGGGATGAATATGAGTGTAGGTATGGGTATGGGTATGAATGCAGGGGGTACGGGTATTATGGCCATGGGTGGCGGAGGTGGTAGGGATGATGATGGAAGAGGGGATCTCGATTACATCGATCATTTGCAACAACATGGAAATACGAAGAAAAGGAAGGTACCTGCTAATGCCGGTGGGTCACCTCGTGGAGGACATAGTGGGGACGGAGGTCGACCAGGAAGTCCTTCATCGCTTTTCCCTGACGATGAACACAACGGAGGTGGTCTAGGAGGCGGCTTATCCACCGCATCAGCCGAATTACAACGTGACAGAGAAAGGGACAGAGATAGAGATCGAGACCGGGATCGAGAAGACTCCGATTCCTCCACACCACCTGTCATGTACCCACCATCTCCATTCCCAGGCCAGCTGTCTATTGTGATTCAAAAACGCGGTAAATTAACAGCAGCCACTCTCGCTGGTTTACAACATAAAGAGATGCTGAAAAGCCGGAAACGGCAATTGGCGGCTGTCATGGGTGCTTTGTCGCATGGCGATACGTTGGCGCTTGATCAGGCATTGTCGGCTAGTTATCCGTTGATTGGGGGGTTGACTGGGAGTGTGGGAGAAGGAGGAGGAGGAGGAGGGGAAGGAGGGGAAGCACAGCGCGTGCATAAATCGAAACGCCAGTCGATTAGGCTTGCCCGTGTGATGAGGCTGACGCGGGTTCCTCGTCATCCTGATGCGGCGCCGTTTCCTGCGTGTGATTTTGGGTTTGTATGTCCTAGTGCTAGTGAGTCCTGTTCTCTCTTCTTTTTTCTTTGGTAAACTATACATATTGCTTCTCTTGTTTGTGTTCAATGAAATTTTTTTTGTACAGAACAAAAAATCCGTGTTTTTCTCCCTTCATTCCTTTTGTTTTATTCTATGCCTGATGAGCCCTCTCACTCTCACTGATTAATATTTTATTTGACCTCGACCCCTTTTGTCCACCCTGCACTTCCACCCACTCCTCCCTCCTGCCTCTGTTTGGAACTCGTAGCTGCGGATCGCCTTATTGCAACGAAAGAAGAAGTGACTATGCTGCGTCATCAATTCGAGGTGGAGCTAGAACGACAAGCTACTAAGGCTGCTAAGATGGCAGTTGCCGCTGCGGGTGGTGGGAAGTTGATGAAAGCCGGTGGGGGAAGGGCAAAACGGGAGAAGGCTGAGAGAGAGAGAGAAAGAGCTCATCAGAAGGCTTCGGAGAGATCACAACAGAGAGCGAGGATTACCGCTGGCGGGAAGAATAGTGATCAGCCTGCGGAGTTTTTGGATCCGGGTAGTGTGGGGGGTGTAGATGGGTCTGGCGGAGGTGGTGGTGGTGGTGGTGGAGTTGGTGGAGAAAATGGGGCTGTTGTAGGCGGGAAGACTAAGAGTGGGAAGAAGAAGAAAAGATCTGCTCTAGCGAATGCTTCGAACCCGCATCATCTAAGGAATTATGTTCCTTCTAGATTACCACATACCGGTGGTGGTGGTGGAGGTGGTGGAGGTGGTGGCGATGGACCAGGTGGGCAAGGACAGAATGCTGGCAACGCGAATACGATCTGGCCTCTTCCTATGCGATTCTTGTCTGCTGAAATTCCTCCAAGGAGGAGGAAGAAGACGGCTGCGGTACCTCTTATTCAACTTACGCATCCTAGTGAAGAATGGATCTGCGCATTTTGCGAGTACGACTTGTTTTATGGTGAGGATGCTGGGTATCGGCGGGCGATGAGGAGTAGGAAGAAGATATTGAAGAGGAGGAGGAGGGCGAGAGAGAGGGCTGCTGCTGCTGCGAGTGGTGGTGGTGGTGGTGGTGGTGGTACGAGCACTGCAAAAGCTGCTCCTCCACCGCCGCCTTCTGAAGAGTTTGATGAGTATGAGACGGGTGATTTGGATGAGTTTGAGAATGCGCCGGCGAAGACGAAGTGGAAGGGTGATCCTAATAAGTAGTTTGTTAGTTCGGGGAATGCAGCCAAGTTACAGCGTATAATCGCAAACCAAACGTTCTGGCAGTTCGTGGAATGCATGTCAGCCTTTTCCGGGTCTTTTTGTGCCTTGGATTACCCACGTCGACTCAGTTAACCATTGCAGGGTAACGTATTTACACTATCTCTCCCTGGCTTGATCAAATTACCTAATTCCCTGGTTGTGTCGCGCCCATAATATGCTTTGATTAAGCTCATTCACCTACTCTCTGGTTCTATCTCTCCTTTTTATAAACGCGCTTGCAAACAACACTAAAAAGTTCACCGTCGACTCGAAAAAAAAAAGAATAACCGGGGGGGGTGGGTCATGTCTTCAGATGGTCGATATATGTATCACCATTCTTCGAATCTCAACAACTATGACGCCTACTATGCACAACCACCTGCATCTCTACCTTCTACAGCCTATGACCCACAACAACAACAACAACAGCAACAGCAACAGCAGATGAACCATGCCCCTTCACTTCGCAACGCACGTTCTTCCAATTCTTCACATTCTCATTCACCGCATTATCCGCCAACGTCATCAGGGTATCCTCCTCCCAGTTATGTCAACCCTCCTCCTCCTCCTCCTCCTCCTACTACTACTTCCGCCTCCCCGCCTTTGCCATCAGGTTACATACACCATCCCCATCAGCAACAACAGTGGTCTCCTCCTCCGCCTTCTGTACCTCCACCCGCCTCTCCCGATACTGTCAACTGGGGACATTATCATAACTCACATAGTACCACTTTGCAGCCCCATCATCATTCATCATATGGCCCTCCCCCTCCTTCCTCTTCTTCCTCCTCACTTTCCGCCCATGAACTTCCTCCTACCTCTTCAACTTCTGCCTCCTCTAGATTGGAAGTAGCTGCTGTGCCTTCATCGTCCTCGTCAACGAGTGTCTATGAACATCACCAACAGCAGCAGCGTCTTCCCTCCTCGACGGGAGGCTATTCCATAAACTCTTCGAGTTCGAGACGGCCATTAGCCCCTGCGAGCATGTCATCAAGTGATTCTCGTCAACACCAACAATTGACACCGCTGCCACCACCACCCGCACCATTACCTACAACCGCTTCTCCGATGCAGCTCCAACATAATCCTCAGCCTCCTCATCAATACCAGCACCAACAGTATACCTCTCAAAGGCATTCATACCAACAACAACACCAGCAACAACAACAACAACACCAGCAGCAGCAGCAGCAGTATCAGCCGCCTCCCTCCCAGCATGCTCAATCACAACAACAACATTATCATCAGTCTCCTCACCTAGCCCCCCCTCCGCCGCCTGCAAACCACCAACCACCTCCCTCCCACCAATACCAAACACCGGTGCCACCACATCAAACTCAAAGTCAAGCTCAATACCAGCATCACCATCACCAACAACAACAGCAGCAGCAGCAGCACCAACATCCACAGCACCAGCAACCCCAACATCACCAGCAGCAGCAGCAGTCACCAACCCACCAACAACCACAAGCACCTCAGCAAAGCGGTAAAAGAAGACGAGGGAGGGATTCCGTCACTCCTGGTGGTGGTAGCAGCAGCACAAGTGTTAATAATGCTATATCAGGACCTGGGATGAGCTTGGGCATTGCAGTCACCTCCGGACCAGGAATGAGTGGTTCTGGTTCAGTACCAGTGAGTACGACTGGAGCGCATTCAGGGACAGTAGGGCCGGGTTCTCTAGGTCCAGGTCCAGGGCCGGGTATTGGGATCTTATCGGGTGGTTTGGGATCGTCGAATGTTGGCGTTGGTGCAGGGATGGGTACGGGAACAGGAGCCGGTGGAACGATTCCGCCTTTGGGTTTGGATTTTGTGAAGGTAAGGGTTCTTTGTGTTTTTCGGCTCCTGTTGTTTGCTTCCGTTGGTGCATACATTTTCAACTCGTGGCACTTTTCTCTCTCTCTCTTGCACTTTTTCTCCCTTGCACAAATTCTGACTTAACATGGTTCCATTATCCAGCTCGTAGAATCCTACCGTGCAATCCTGGAGCAAGCAGAACCCATTACAGGTGTAACGCCTCCAGCCCCTTCTCTCAATGGTAACAGCAATGGCAGTGCTACCTCGGGAGGAAGACCCGCATCGGCGGCTTCCTCTTCGACGGCTCATCGAGGAGGTATTTTGACACGTGAAGCGATGGATAGGATGTTACAGAATGCGACTTATGGGATGCAGATGTTAGATGTTGCTGTACGTGCTAAATCGCAGTTCACACCCACAACCCAGCATTACCCACAACACCAACAACATCCATCTCAGTCTCAACACCAGCCTCATCACCAACAACCTCTTTTGAATTCATCAAGTTCTTTGACGGCCCCTTCTACTCAAATACAACCACCACTATCAACGACACCCGTTACTACTGCGGGTTCTTCGTCAGGTTCTTCCTATGGCTATAACGTCAATAATTCCCATCCACATCCACATCAAAATTCAAATTCGAGTTCGAGTTCACCACGAATGATAAAGGAAGGCGATGATGGAGGTAGGAAAGTAAAATTGGAGATTGGGGGGGAGAAAAGTGTCGTTTCTACGAATGGAACTTTATCTTCTAGTATTACGGCTACGGCTACGACGGCGGTGGCGGCGGCTGCCGCTGGCAATGGTACTAGCGCTGGCGCGGGTACTGGGGGTACTGCCTCTAGTGGTGGAGATCGCTCGAAACGCCAGGTTTGGGTCCATTTCTGTTTTTCTTTTTTCTTCTTCGTCTTTTCGCTTATCAACTTTTACTCTCCCTCATCTTATATAGAAAACTGATGACGGACCTCCAGAAGGCCAAACTTGTTTAGGTTGTGGTGCGACGTCGACACCTGAGTGGAGGAGAGGACCTTTAGGTACGGCGATTTTCTTTTCTTTTCCTTTTCAGAACTAATCTGACAATAGGTCCAAGAACGCTGTGTAATGCTTGTGGTTTGGTCTATGCTAAGCTGGTATGGTATCTCTCAGACATTGTTGCTCATTTTTTTTTATAATATCGTCATCATCATCATAGATTAAAAAACGATTCAAAGAAAAAGTCACCAATCCCAACAAAAAATCTGCTAACAAAAGTGGTGGTGGCGGCGGCGGTACAAGTAACACCAGCACAGCCCGTGGAGGCGGCGGCGGGGGTGGTGGGATGTATGGCATGGCAGGAGAGGAATCAGTGGATGAATTGAGTGATGATGATGAATATGGATCTCAAGATCCAAGAAACGATATGCCTGACTGATGGATCAAGGTGGTTTCCCCCCCGCTGGCCGTCATTCAATTCTTTTGGACTTGTGGTTTTGAGAAACTATGGAAAGTTCCTCCAGTTTGTACACCTTACTATCTCGATTGTGAGGGTTGCATCGCGAGGTCCATTGATTAATCCTCCCTCGAATTCTTTTTTTTTTTGGTGTCTTTTGTGATGTTGTGTCCTGCTGTTCATCTTGCAATCTTTTTTTTTTTTTCTACTTCGTCTATCTCGCTGTCCATATATATATTCAAAAGTTACACTATCTTTGGCGATCTGCCTTCCCCGGCTTTGTTTCCAACTTTTTGCTTAGCAGTGTTCTTTTTTTTTTCGTGATAATAACTTGCTCGGCATATGTAGATCTCTTTCTTTTTTTTTTTTTTTGGATTGAACCC